>Ga0209651_1001039_pt1 | contig 9949 bp, 6 predicted proteins | sample LauGreFBDMM110SN_2_FD_188216 | JGI IMG/M metagenome (GOLD analysis project Ga0209651, IMG submission 188216) | Freshwater lake microbial communities from Lake Michigan, USA - Fa13.BD.MM110.SN (SPAdes) (version 2) | ecosystem: Environmental > Aquatic > Freshwater > Lake | place: Lake Michigan, USA... | reverse complement strand
ACTCGGGCACAGGCACCGGGTAAATGGTAGACTGAAGGCCAAGTTCCGCCATGCCTTTCTCGACTCCGGCTAGGCTTATTCCGGTGCGGCTCGTGACGGCAATGGTGAGGTGGCCGAGCAGCAGGCCGACGGGCATCCCAGCAAAACTTAGAAGAAGGGTTTCGAGCACCACGAGCCTAAATACCTTGCGCCGCGTCATGCCTATAGCCATGAGCATTCCGAGCTCGCGGGTGCGCTCGAGGATGGCCATGAGCATGGTATTGAGGATTCCAAAGGCCATCGCAAAGAGTATTACGGCCATAAAGAGCAGGAGGGACTGGGCCAGCACCTCGTCGGCATAGCGCAGGTCGGGGCTAATGCCGCGCCAGGTGCGCAGGACGCTTGAACCGGGATTTACCACTGCGGCAGTCAATTCGCCGACCGTTTGGTCGAGGGAATCCAGGTTCCGCACCCTAAAGTGAATTTGGTGCGCAACCATGGGCTGGCTAAGGGAATCGGCAGTACCAAGCAGTTCAGGAGCCAGCTCGGCAATGGGCACATAGACCTGAATACCTTCAACTAAGTTGCTGATTCCGTCGTAAATCCCGCTGACTTGGTAGAGGCTGCTGTGGATTTCGCCCCTTAAATCTTGAAAGGTCAGGACCACCCGGTCGCCGATGCCAGCACCGAGCTGCTCGGCCAGCTTGAGTCCCAAGGTGATGCCTGTGGAGTCAAAACTACCCTCGTGCATGCGGCGCGGGGCCTTAAAAACCTGGGCTTCACGCTCGGGGTCAACGGCCAGCACCTGCACGGGTGCGGAGGCTGCGCCGGACTGCATCACCGCAGTGATTAAGAGCCGCTCGGACCAGGATTCCACCTCGGGGTGGGCGTCGAGTGCGGCCGTCCATGCTTGGGGATCCGCGATGAGCGCCTGAACTTCTTGGTTCTCGATAAAGGTCGAGTCGGTAATCTGAGCATGACCTATGTAGTCGTCGAGGGCATTGGCCGTGCGGGTATCGTTAACCCCCTGAGCCAGGCCCATCATAAAAATGCCAGCCCAAACCCCAAGGGCCATGGCGCCGACGACCACTCCGCTGCGCCAGGGACTGCGCCAGATGTTGCGCCATGCCATGGAGAGAAGCAGGCTCATCGGTGTACGGGGCTAGTTTTAAAGACCGTCCGCAGGGGCCAGGCCGCCGCGGCAAGGGTTATGAGCACAATGATTCCGGCATGGGTGAACGATATTGACCAGTCTAGGCTTGGCGGCAGAATGGCTTCCCAGCCCTGCTGTTCAATGGCTGCTGCAACGTCGCCCCAAAGGCGCAAGGGGTAGCGATCCAAAATCAAAACGGCAATGCGCCCGGCCAGAATTCCGGTTGCGGCTCCGGCAAGGCTGAGCAGGAGCACTTCGATAAAAACCGTCCCGGCGAGCAAGCCGCGCCTCATGCCCATGGCCAGCTGCATGGCAAATTCGCGCCGCCGCTCGTTGGCAAGCATAATCATGGTGCCGAGCAAGCCAAATCCGATGACTACATAAAGAATGAAGAGTATGACCCTGCCCCCCGTGGTGTCGGCCTGAATGGTTTGAATGAGCTCGGGCATGCGGGTCTGCCAACTCAAAAAGTGGGCCCCGTCGAGCGGGTGCCGGGCGCCCAGCTCTGCGCTAGGGTCTTGGTTTATATCCCTGCGTTGGGGCGTGACCTGCACGTAGCTCCACATGCCGTAGGCTCCCGAGAAATCCTGGGCGTCTTCAAGCTTAAGGATTGCGCTGCGTTTCTCCAACTCGGGATTGCCCATATGGAGGGTTCCGGCAAGAATCCAAGAGGCTCCGGCCACGCTCCCTTGAAAGCCCTGACCCATGGCAACCAGGCTGTCTCCAGGCTCAACCTCAAGCTGTTCTGCCAGGCGCTTGCCCAGCCAAACCGAGCCGGGCCCCGATTCCCAGGATCCGCTGGCCAACCGAGTTTGCCAGAGGCTGGACTCTGCCTCTTCAGGGCTTATGCCGATCCATTGCGCTACCCCGCTGCGGTCTCCGACGCTCAGCAGTCCAAATCCCTGAATTCGCGGGTAGGCACTGGCCACCTCGGGGTCTTGGCGAAGCTTTTCTAGCCATTGTTGGTCTTCATACAGGGAGTAGTCCAGGTTTTGGCTTGGCCAGTAGGCCGTGTCGCTCACCTGCACGTAGCCGCTCATGCTGCCGACTACCGTAGACACCATGTGGCCGTACACGCCCAGCTGAAGCGAGCGCAAAATGATGGCAAAAAACAGGGCAAAAGCAATTGCTGCTCCCGTAATTAGGCTGCGGCGGCGGTTGCGGCCCAAATTCCTAAAGGCTAGGCGACCAGCCAGCCCTAGCTCGCTTTGGCGGGCAAAGAGCTTGGGTCGATTCACGGCTGGGTTTGCTCAAGGCGTTCTGGGGTAAACCAGGCAGGGCTCAGCTGCGGCTGCCTCTTGTAGTTTTTGATGGTCATCAGGGTGCTTTGCTTGCCGCCCAGGGTGCTGAACTGAAGCTTGACCGGCATGTAAATTCCCTCCATTCGCGCGAATTCGAGGGCATCCATTCGCTGTATTTCACCGCTTCGGTTGCTTTGAAAACTCAGGCGGACCCATCCCTTATCTCCCGTGTGCACCCATGCGACCACTGCGTCGGCCGCTACGGGAATTCCTGGCTTGGGGATGCATTTAATTTTATGGCAGAGAAGGCCATTCACGGTTTCGGTTCCGAGGTATTGATGGCTGAAGTCCTTGGCAAGCGATGCCTGGCCCAAAAGGTTGTCGAGGGAGGCGTCCGTACCCATGAAGCCACCCGCCATCAGCATGCTTTGAGGCAGCTTCACCACCTTGCCGCTGCGCGGAACGTAGCTGTACATCTGCTTGTCGGCCCGAAGGTAGCGGGTGCCGCGGTCGCGTTCTGGCCCCGTAATCACAATTAATGCGTACTTATTGCCGTGGTTCCAGGTTTTGAGCTCAAGCTCGCGGGTGTAGCGCGCCCGCTTGGCCGTCATCGAGAGCTCACTGTAGCTCGAGGCTCCGATGGCATTTTTCTCAGCTTTGGCCAGGATTTCGCCTGCATTTTGGCCCATTAGCTTGGTGCCTGATGTCAATAGCACTAAAACGAGCAGTCGCAGGGCAGTATTCTTCATGAGTAATAGTCCAACAAGGTCGCGTCAAATCGGTTCACAATCTGCACCAGGGAGGTTGTATTTTTGCTAAATAATGCACAGCCCTGCGCCCCATTCGGCACAATGCTTGCTGCGATAGCACTAAACCATAAATTCTAAAGCGATGTACCCCGAAGACCTAATTGCCCCTATGCGCGCGGAACTCACCAATGCTGGATTCGAAGAATTTCGCGACGCAGAGGAGATGAAGGCCGCGATTCACGGTGAAGGCACCACCCTAGTGGTCATTAATTCGGTTTGCGGATGCGCCGCAGGTTCTTGCCGCCCAGGGGTGCGCATGGCCCTGTCAAGCCCAGGGGCCAAGCCGACTCGTGCAGTCACCGCTTTTGCCGGGAACGACAAGTCTTCGGTAGATATGGCTCGCGGTTTAATGATGCCCTTCCCCCCGTCTTCGCCATCCATTGCCCTGTTTAAAGACGGCGAACTGGTGCACATGATTGAGCGCCATCATATTGAAGGTCGTTCTGCCCAAGCCCTTGCCACTAATTTGACGGCAGCCTTCGAGGAGTTCTGCAGCTGATTCCGAATTCTGCCGCCCAATGCGGCCGTTGCGGACCCAATTTTATCTTCTTCGTTTTCGGGTGTAATCCATACACTTAATTGCATTTTTTAGTACATTGCGGTAACCTAACGTTAACCCGTAATGATGAATTCGCATAAATTTTTGCTGGCCTTGGCCATTTCCCTCGCGTCAGTTTCCGTCTGGGCTCAGGGCCAAGTTTCTGGTTTGGTCCGCGATGCCGAGGGCAACCCACTGCCTTCTGCCGTGGTCAAGGAATCCTCCTCAGGCAGCACCGCAGTAACCGACGCCAGCGGACGCTACAGCATAGTGGTACCCGCCAAGTCAGCCAGTCTTACTGCGGCTTTAATGGGCTACGTGAGCCTTAAAAAAACGGTTCAGGTTGCCGGCAGCGCAACCCTAAACTTCACCCTCGAAGAATCTGCGGAACAACTGGACGAGGTCGTCATTGTAGGCTACGGTTCCACCACGGCACGAGACCTAACGGGTTCGCTCGTGAGCGTGAAGTCCAAGTCCTTTCAAAAGGGTGCATTTTCAAGTCCCGCCCAGTTAATTGTGGGTAAAACTCCAGGCGTTCGAATAACGGCAGGGTCTGGTCGCCCAGGCGAAGGCGCGCGGATTCGCATTCGAGGCGGATCCTCAATTAACGCCAGCAACGACCCACTTATCGTTATCGACGGACTGCCCTCAGAGGGCCTAGGTCTTATTAACCCTAACGACATAGAGAGCTTCACGGTGCTCAAGGACGCGTCGGCCACGGCCATTTATGGTTCGCGTGCGGCCAATGGCGTAATTCTGGTCACGACCAAAAAAGGCCTGAAGGACGCCCCATTGAAGGTGGAATTAAGTGCCGTAAGCTCTGTGCGGTCCACTCGCAACCGCATGGATGTGCTGACCACCGAAGAATTTGTTTCTGCCATCAATACCTTCGGAACCAACGCACATCGCAAGCGTTTGGCAGGCGCCAAGGGCTACTACCAAGTTGGCGGCACAGGCGACGTCCTGATTGCTGCCGATTCCCTGCCCACCAACACCCAATGGCAAGACCAAATCTACCAGAGAGGAATGGCTCAAGACATCAACGTGGCCCTGAGTGGCGGAGTCAAGGGACTCCCGTATCGCATGGGTATTGGATACTATTCAGAGACAGGCGTGCTGCGCACTTCGGCATTGGACCGCTACAGCGTGACACTGAATGCCTCCCCAAAAATCACGCGCAACCTCACGGCCAACGTGAGCGCCAAGGCCTACCGTGCCTACAACCAGTATGCGAACCAGGGAGCCATTGGCTCTGCGGTATGGTTTGACCCCACCCGCGAGGTACTGACTGGAGATTCATCGAAGTACGGCGGCTACTTTGAGTGGCTTCAAGGCGCTACACCTAGTGTAAATTCGCCGCGCAACCCCGTGGGCTTGCTTAACTTGAGAGAGGACATTGGCACCAACGACCGCTTTATAGGCAACGTGCTCTTTGATTTCAAGCCCTTTAGCGAGACCGACCTCCATCTTTTTGTGAATTTAGGGGGTGACTTTGGAGCAAACAAAGGGACGGTTGTTGTTCCTGATTATGCGGCCATGAATTTTGTCAATGGCGGAGAAAAGAACCGCTACTACAATACACGCGGCAACCAGCTTTTGGAGACCTACGCCAACTACAAAAAAGACCTTGCTAAGGGCAAAATCAAGACCGACTGGACTGGGGGTTACTCCTTTCAAAAGTGGCGTTCATTCGAGGAAAACCTGCCTAAACTTCGCTACAATGGAGACACACTAACTCCTGCAAATCCGTTTCCGAAAGACCTAGACAACGCGCTGATGTCATTTTATGGCCGCAGCAATGTTAATATCCTAGGCAAGTACCTGATCACGGCCACGCTGCGTTCCGACGGTTCCAGCCGATTCTCTCCAGAGACTCGTTGGGGCTTGTTCCCCTCGGTTGCCTTGGGCTGGAACGTGCTCGAAGAGCAAGCTTTTAAGGCCATTAAGGGCTCGGTTTCTTCGCTCAAAGTCCGCGCTAGTGTTGGTGTTACTGGGCAACAGGATATTTATAATGACTATGGCTACCTTCCCAACTATGCCTATGGTACCGGCACCGCTCAGTACCAGTTCGGCGGTAACTTCATTGACATTCTGCGTCCGGACGCTTACGACATCGCTCTTCGGTGGGAGAGTACGCGCACGACCAACTTCGGTTTGGACTTCGGAATTTGGAAGAACCACGTCAATGTTAGCTTGGATTTCTACGAGAAGTACACATCTGACTTGCTCGCGGTTATTCCGGTACCTGCAGGGACCAACTTCTCAAACTTCATGCTAACCAACGTTGGATCGATGTCGAACCGCGGTCTCGAGGCTAACCTCAACATAATAGCCGTCGAAAACGACAATGTGGGCCTCGAGTTTAACATCAATGGAGCCATCAACCGCAACAAGATCAACAAGCTAACACGCTTTGGAACAAGTTCTAAGGGTATTCTCGTGGGTGGAATCTCGGGAGGTGTAGGGAATACCATCCAGATCCACCAAGTGGGCCACCCAATGTTCTCGTTCTACACTTACGAGCACCGTTACGACGTGAATGGGGTGATTATCGAGGAGAACGGCAAGCTTGAGCGATTTGACGCCAGTGCCGACGAAAACGGCAACGGCCGCATCGACAAGATCGAGGCCTTCGTAGACCAAAACGGTGATGGAAAAATCAGCTCGGATGACGCAGTGATCATGGACGCCCAGCCCGAGCCAGTGCAAACCCTTGGATTTACTACCACATGGCGCATTAAAAAGTGGAGCGGCGGCATGACCTGGCGCGGTGAATTCGGTCAGTACATTTACAACAACAATAACGCACTGAAAGGAAACTTCGCCTTTGGGTCTGGCGGAGGTTTTCCTCACCTCAGCAACATGTCGCGTGACTTCTTGAATACGAAATTCATGTCCAATACTACGGAGCAGCTGATGTCTAACTACTTCATCGAGCGCGCGGACTACGTTCGCCTCGACAACTTCTACCTGGCTTACGACTTGGGCAGCTTGTACAAAGACAAGTACCCCGCCACGGTAAATTTCTCTGTGCAAAACGCTCTGGTGTTTACAAACTACTCAGGTCTTGACCCTGAGCTCGCGGGCGGGATCGACAACCTGATCTTCCCTCGCCCCCGCGTGTTCAACCTCCAACTGAACGTAACCCTTTAAGCCCATGATCACAATGAAGTTTGCAAAATCACTGGCCTTGGCTGCAGGCGTATCGCTGTTGGCGGCTTCGTGCTCGGATGACCTCAACCTCAAGCCCAAGTACGGTTTGTCGGCCGAGGCGGTCTACGCCGACCCAAATAACTACATCAATGTTTTGGCTAAGATCTATGCAGGTCTGTCCATTTCGGGTAATGAAGGCCCTGCAGGCTTGCCGGACATCGGCGGAATAGACGAAGGATTCTCGCAGTACGTGCGCGTGCTGTGGAACCTCCAGCAGCTGCCCACCGACGAGTCGATTTGTGGATGGAGCGACCTGGGTATTTCCGAGCTGAACACCATGGACTGGAACGACAATTCACCGTTCGTGAAAGCAATGTACTACCGCATTTACTACCAAATAACCCTTGCCAACGAGTTCATTCGCTACTCAAGCGAGGACTATCTAGCGAGCACCGATTTTAGCGAGTCCGACAAGGCTGCCATCCGAAAGATGAATGCCGAGGCACGCTATCTGCGCGCTCTAAGCTACTACCACGCTTTGGATTTGTTTGGCAATGTTCCGTTCCCAGATGAGTCAATAATCCCAGGTAAAGAGTCGTTACCAATTCAGATTATGCGTCCGGATCTCTTCAATTGGATTTTGACAGAATTAAACCTTATTGAATCTTTAATCGCTGATGCCCGGACTACAGAATACGGTCGCGCCGACAAGGCTGCGGTTTGGGCGCTTCGGGCTAAACTAAATTTGAATGCTGAAGTGTATATAGGCACCGCGAAGTGGGTAGAGACCATGGCCGACTGCCAGCGCATTATCGACGCTGGCTTCAGCCTTGAGCCGACCTACGGTTACAACTTCATGGCCGACAACGATTTATCGCCTGAGATGATTTTTGTGGCCACGTTTGACGGCAACCACACCCGGACTTATGGAGGTACCACCTTTTTGGTACACTCGCATTTGGGCGGTTCGATGGTGCCAGCTAATTTCGGAACCACTTCGCCTTGGGCTGGTAATCGAGGAACTTTTAACTGGGCCAATAAGTTTACGCTGCCCGGCGACCAACGAAGTGCATACCTGTACCGAGCCGGCCAAAAGGATACCATTACCAACGTCGGAACCTTTACCCAAGGCATTGGAATAACTAAGTGGAAAAACATCAACCGTGATAGCACCGCTGGCGTTGAGCCCGCGACGTTTGTGGACATCGACTTTCCGATCTTTCGCCTGGCTGACTTTTACTTAATGTATTCCGAAGCTGCTGTGCGCAGCGGCAGCAACGTAGGTGAGGGCGTAGACTACTTCAACTTGGTCCGCGAGCGGGCTCTGGGCAACAACAGCCAAAACGTGATCTCGCTGACTCTTGACGAAATCTTAGACGAGCGCGCCAGGGAATTGTACACCGAAGGCCACCGTCGCCAGGACTTGATTCGCTTTGGTAAGTTTACCACAGGCAGCTACCTCTGGCAGTTCAAAGGCGGCGAGCAGTTTGGAACTTCGGTTCCGAACCACTTCTCGCTATACCCGCTTCCTGCCTCGGACCTTAATGCAAACCCAAACCTGGAGCAAAACCCGGGCTATTAATCAACACCAATTTTTAATTTTTATGAAAAAAACCCTTACTCTTGCTGCAGCTCTCGTTGCTAGTGCTGCTTTTGCTCAGAATGTCGTCTCAATCAGCCCTTCGATTGCTACTGGAGCAGATACTATCACTATCACCCTCGATGCAAACGTTGCGTGCACAGGTGGTAAACCTAGTGTAATGACAGCCCCAGAGGTTCGAATTCACTCAGGGGTAGCTATTAACAATGGCAACAACTGGCAAAATGTGGTTGATTGGAATTCCCCAACTCAAAACACACTTCTCACGGCGGATACAAACAACGCTGGTTTTTACACCATCACAATTGTTCCTAACACCTTCTACGGTGTAACCTCAGGAATGATCACTCAACTTTGCATGGTTTTCAATGGTGGTAGCTGGGACTACGAAGCTAAGGCCTTTGACGCGGGAGGCACTGGCTGCGCAGATATTTTCATTCCATTATTTGGTCTTGGTGTAAATGAAATCGCCAGCGTAAATAGCGTATACCCCAACCCAACAAGTGGTGAGTTGATTATTGAGGTGCTTTCGAAGAAAGCTACTTTGGTAAACTTTCGTGTGGTGAATTTATTGGGCCAAAGTGTAATGTCGTTCGAGCGTGCAGTTGAAGCTGGTGTGAACACCCTCAACGCCGACCTAAACGTTGCCAACGGAACCTACTTCGTTGAAGTGGTTGTTGACGGCATGAAGAGCGTGAAGCGCGTTGTGGTAAGCCACTAATTCGCTTTAGTTTTTAACGAAGGAGCCCTCCGAATCGGGGGGCTTTTTCTTTTAAAGTACTTTTGTGGCTATGCTACGACTATTAATTATTTGCTTTTTTGCAGCCACGGGGGCTGCAGCGCAAACCCTACGGGTTGATCCGCCCCATTGGTGGGTGGGAACCTCCGTCAACCGAATCGAATTGTTGGTTTCGTCGGATTCAGAGATTCAAAAAGTTCAGGTTCAGGGTCCAGGAATAGTCATGCTCTCGGACGAGCCTGCGGCTAATCCGCGCTACCGTTATGTGACGGTGGAGGTTCAGCCCAACGCGAGGCCAGCCAAGGTGGCTCTGGTGATGAAGTCGGCTAGGGGCAAGGTCCGCACCGAATGGGAGCTCAAGGCTCGCCGAACGCGAACGGCGGCTCCTGGATTGACCCAGCGCGACCTTATGTACCTGCTTACGCCAGACCGATTTGCCAACGCAGACGCGGGCAATGACGATGTCGCAGGAATGGCAGAGCGCGGAGTAGACCGCCAGAAGGCCTATGCGAGGCACGGGGGCGACCTTGCTGGGATGACGGCCCAACTGGACTACCTCAAGTCACTGGGCGTGACGGCGGTTTGGCCTATGCCCCTGCTGGAGAACAACATGCCTATGGCAAGCTACCACGGCTATGCGATTACGGACCACTACCGCATCGACCCGCGCTACGGGAGCCACAAGGACTACCTGGTTTGGGCCGATGGCCTGCATGCTCGCGAAATGAAGGCGGTTA
>Ga0209651_1001036_pt1 | contig 9961 bp, 10 predicted proteins | sample LauGreFBDMM110SN_2_FD_188216 | JGI IMG/M metagenome (GOLD analysis project Ga0209651, IMG submission 188216) | Freshwater lake microbial communities from Lake Michigan, USA - Fa13.BD.MM110.SN (SPAdes) (version 2) | ecosystem: Environmental > Aquatic > Freshwater > Lake | place: Lake Michigan, USA... | reverse complement strand
GACCGCTTTGAGGTTATTTACGAAGAATCCTACGTCGACGACAGCGTATTTGTGGGCACGGGTAAAATTTTGGCAGCCCGATTCTTTCACAACGGCAAGTCCTTTTATGCTTTTCAGTACCAAAACGCGGACGCGACGGTCAAGGGCTACTACAACCAAGAAGGCGAGGGCATGAAGCGAATGTTCCTCAAGGCTCCGCTCGAATTTGCCCGCATCACCTCGCGGTACACCATGAATCGCTTTCACCCCGTGCAAAAGCGCTGGAAGGCGCACTTGGGTACCGACTATGCGGCTCCCTCGGGCACTCCAATTCTTGCTACAGCAAGCGGAACCGTGGTTGCGGCAGCCTACCACTCTGCCAACGGCAATTATGTGAAAATCAAGCACAGCGGAACCTACACCACCCAATACTTGCACATGAGTCGAATTGGTGCGCGGATTCGCAAGGGGGCCAGGGTCGAGCAGGGCCAGGTCATAGGCTATGTGGGGTCGACGGGCTTGGCCACCGGTCCTCACGTTTGCTACCGCTTCTGGAAGAACGGCCGCCAGGTTGATCCCCTGCGCGAGCCGATGCAGCGTGCCGATCCCTTGCCGCGCTCCCTTTGGACGGAGTTCGAGCCCGGAATGACCGTCCGAAAGTCTGTTTTGGATTCGCTTGCCAAAGAATAGGCTTCGTCTCGACCCTAGAGGTAAGTGAATCTTATTATGTCGTAAATTGCTTTGAATAATAATCTTAGAAAGTAAAAATGTACGCTAGACTTTCATGGTTTTTTGGGCCGGAATTTCGCTCAGGCCTGGGCAGAATAACCCTTTATGTGGCGATTCTCAGTTTTTTGGTGCACCTGCTGCTTTTTGCCCTAAGTCCATGGATTCCGAGCATCACGGGCGGATCCCTCTTTTTGCATCCCATTAACGCCATCTACACGCCATTCTCGGTTTTGTTGGTCTACGAGGCTTATTTGCTGGTCTACTACCTGCGCAAGTCGACCTCCAACTACATCGCCAAGCAGTACGAAATCATAGCCTTACTGCTGATACGCGGAATTTTTAAGGATTTGACCAACTTGGAATTGCAAATCGGAACCTTCAACGGAGATGGGAACCTTGAGCTGGTATGGGATTTGGCCTGCGTAATTGCGGTATATGCCCTGATTTATTTGTTTTACCGCATCTCGGGCCACAGCAATGCAGGCCCCGACGAGGCCATGGTCGGAACCTCGGCCTTGCCCATCCGCCGTTTTATTCAGGCTAAGTACTTGCTCTCTTATGTGCTGCTGGTGGTACTCGTGGTGCTTGCCTTTACCAGCTTTTGGGATTGGTGGACTACCAGTCCAGGACTCACCGATTCCGTGATTGACCTCAACGCGGTGTTTTTTGATCAATTCTACACGATTTTAATCATGAGCGACGTGCTCATTCTGCTGCTGTCTTTGCTGTACAGCGACGACTTCCCCACCATAATTCGCAACTCGAGCTTCGTGATTTCGACCATTTTGCTCAAGCTTTCCTTTGCGGCTGCACCCGGTTTATCGCAAATATTTATTACCTGCGGGGTGGCCTTTGGGGTACTCATGCTCTACGTCACCAACGCATACTACCGGCTCGAACTCGACCAAAAAGCGTCCTAAACGCCGAAATTTATTTTTGAGCGGAATCTAGCCTACCACGTTGGCGATTCGCCCGGGTACTACGATGATTTTTTTGGGAGTCCGCCCCTCTAAAAAGTGGGCAGTTCGTTCGTGGGATAGCACTGCAGATTCCACCTCGGCAGCGGTTGAAGACGCCGGCATTTCGAGCTGAAAACGCGTTTTTCCATTGAACTGCACCGGGTACAAAACCGTATCCTTCACTAAGTACTCCGGCAAAAGAATCGGGTAGGGGGCAAGAACCACGCTTCCCGAAGCGCCTAGTTCTGCCCACATTGCTTCGGCGCAGTGGGGCGCAAAGGGCTCGAGAAGCACCGTGAAGTCGAGCAGGGTAGATTCCGCAATTTCAGGCAATGCACTCCAGCCGTTTACTGCAATCATCATAGCGCTCACCGAGGTGTTGAACGACAGGGTCTCCACGTCGCGCTGCAGCTTGTCAATCAAATGATGCAGTATGCGCAGTTCCTCTGCGCTTGCCTCGCCTTGCTGCCTCTTGGGCAGCATCCGTGCGGACTTTTTAAGGAAGCTGATCACCCCCGACATGCCTTGGCTGTCCCATGGCTTGCTTTGCTCAATCGGGCCCAAGAACATTTCAAAAAGGCGCACTGCGTCTGCGCCGTGCTGGTCGGCCAATGCGTCTGGATTGACCACATTGTACTTGGACTTCGACATTTTTTCAACCTCTCGCTCGACCCTAATGGGGCCTTGGGCCGGAATGAATTGGGTCTCGGCCCAGTCGGGCATCCAGGCAGTCAGGGCGTCTCGGTCTACCTCGTGGTGTTCATTGACCAGGCTCACGTCGACGTGCAGCTTTTGGGTGGAGTAGCCTCCGGCCAACTCCGCGCTAACCACGGTTTTGCTGCCCTCGATGCGGTGAACAAAGGCACTAATTCCCTGAATCATGCCCTGGTTTACCAAACGTTTAAAGGGCTCCTTAAAGCCAATATGCCCCAGGTCATGAAGCGCGTGGGTCCAGAATCGGCTGTACAATAGGTGGCCGGTGGCGTGCTCGCTTCCGCCAACATAGAGGTCTACCTGACCCCAATAGTCCGCAGCGGCTCTGCCTACTAAAGCGCGGTCGTTGCGCGGATCCATATAGCGCAAGAAGTACCAAGAGCTGCCGGCCCAGCCGGGCATAGTGGTGGTTTCTAAGGGCAAACCCTCGGCCGAAAACCAATGTTCCGCCCGTGCCAAAGGCGGTTCTCCGTCTGCAGTGGGCAGGTACTTATCGACCGCTGGCAGCCTTAAAGGAAGTTCCGCGGCATCGAGTCCCTCGGGAACTCCGTCTCGGTAGGCTATGGGGATGGGCTCACCCCAATAGCGCTGGCGACCAAAGACGGCATCACGCAGCCTAAACTGCAGGGTTCTTGTGCCGAGTCCGCGCGATTGAAGTTCCTCTATGGCGCGATCGATGGCCTCGAGGGTAGAAAGTCCGTTTAAAAAGTCAGAGGCCATGGCCCGACCGGACTTGGCTGGCCAAGCCCATCGCCTTAGCTAGGGCGTGGTCGCGGCTGTCGTGGCCCGGAACCGCCATTACTGCGCCGGTTCCATAGCCCAGCAGCACGTAGTCGCTGGTCCAAATCGGAATCGGCTCTTTGGTGAAGGGATGCTCCACATAGCTTCCCGTGAACACCCCGCTGACGCTCTTGGTGTCTGCTTGGCGTTCGCGCTCGCTTCGACGAGCCGCTCGCTCTCGGTAGGCATCGACTTCGGCTTTTTTCGCCGGGCTCGTCCACTCCGAGAGCAAGGGGTGCTCGGGGGCAAGGACCATGAAGGTGGCCCCAAAAATGGTGTCGGGTCGGGTGGTGAATACTTCGAGTAGACCCGCTTCGCCAAGGCCACCGAGTACCTTGAATGCAATTCGTGCTCCCTGGCTTCGCCCAATCCAATGGCGCTGTGTTTCTTTAATGCTCTCGCTCCAGTTCAGGTCCTCGAGGCCGTCGAGGAGTCGCTGGGCATAGGCACTGATGCGCATGGACCACTGAAGCATGGCCTTTTGCACTACGGGGTGTCCGCCGCGTTCGCTGAGGCCGTTGACTACCTCGTCGTTGGCCAATACGGTGCCAAGCTCAGGGCACCAATTAACTAGGGATTCGCTCCGGTAGGCCAGTCGAAAGTGCTGAAGCAGGGCTTCGCGCTCGGCAGCGTTCATTTGGGCCCATTCGGCGGCGCTGCACGCTGGTTTCCCGTGGCATGCTGCCTCGAGTCCTTCGGTTCCGCGCGCAGACAAGTGCTCAATCAGGGTCTCGATCCGCTCCGCGCGCGCGCTCCCCGTATTAAACCATGCATTAAACAACTCCAAAAACACCCACTGCGTCCAACGGTAGTAGTCCGCGTCGCAGGTCTGCACCTCACGACTCCAATCAAAACCAAGCCCAAGGCGGTTCAGCTGCTCGCGGTAGCGCAGAATATTGGCCTCCGTCGTAGCGGCAGGATGCTGCCCTGTCTGAATCGCATACTGCTCAGCAGGCAGGCCAAAGGCATCAAAGCCCATGGGATGCAGCACATTAAAACCCTTATGACGCTTAAAACGCCCCACAATATCAGAAGCAATGTAGCCCAGGGGATGCCCCACATGAAGACCTGCCCCCGAGGGGTAGGGGAACATATCCAGCACATAAAAAGGCTCCCGGTCCGACGGAAAATCTGCACGGTATACCGCTAAATCGCGCCATAACTGCTGAGCGCGGGCATCCCATTCGGTTGGTCTGTATTCCATCAATGCAAAAGTAGCCCCATGCCTTCGATTTCGCGTAGATTTGCGGCATGGCTAAAGCTCAAGGTGAAGAAGCCTTCAACAAGCGCCGACTGCGCTTTTCTCACGGCGGCGTGGTGCTCAGCATCGGCCTGGTTCTCTTTTTAACCGGAATAATGGCCACCCTGGCCTACCAATCGCAGGTTTTAACCGACGATTTAAAAGAAAACTTCACGTTCACCCTCTTTCTAAAGCCTGGAACCCCCCAGGAGCGAGCCGACGCATTCATCAAGGAATGGTCCGACGAGACCGAAATTCGCAGCCTAAAATTTGTCGGCAAAGACCAGGCAGCCGAGCAATTCCAAAAGGACCTCGGCGAAGACTTCGTCGACTTTTTGGGATTCAATCCGCTCAGTGACGCCATCGACATCAAGCTCAAGGCCGACTTTGTGAGTCCCGACCAGCTCGCCACCCTGCAGGAGCGCTTTGCAAAGTCCGCCATAATCGACAACATGGCCTACGACCGAGACCTCGTGTCGGTAATTCACCAGAACGTCGGTAAAATCAATAAGGCAATGCTTGCAGCCGTGCTGCTCCTGCTTTTGGTAAGTCTTATGCTCATCAATAATGCACTGCGATTGGCCATTTATGCCCGACGCTTTACCCTCAAAACCATGCAGTTGGTCGGCGCAACCAAAAGCTTCATCCATAAGCCCTTTCTGCGAGAGGGCCTTATTCTCGGTGCCCTTGGCGGACTGCTCGCAGCCCTGCTGCTCGCCCTCACCTTCTCCATGGTTGTTTCCCAGTGGCCTCGCCTGGCCCTAAGCCTTACCTGGTCTCTATGGTTGGCATTGGCTGCAGCCCAAGTTCTTATTGGAATCTCCCTGACTACGGCATCAACGGCATTGGCTGTTCGCCGCTACCTTGCCCTTAAAACTCACCAACTTTACGACTAAATGAAGACCACATTCCTCTTTGAGCGCAAAAACTACGCAATTATGATAGCCGGTATTGCTCTGATTGTGCTGGGATTAGCCCTAATGACCGGAGGCGGTTCTGAGGATCCCAGCGTCTACAACCCGGAGCTCTTTAGTGCGCGCCGCATCATCGTGGCCCCCTTTCTTATAGTGCTCGGACTCGCCCTTGAGGTGTGGGCCATCATGCACCAACCCAAGGCTCAGTAAATCATGGATTGGTTAAGCGCAATCTTACTCGGAATCCTTCAGGGGCTGACCGAGTTCCTGCCGGTAAGTTCGTCGGGACACCTCGAGCTGGGCAAGGCCATTTTGGGCATTGAAAGCTCGGGCGACAGCGGCCTGCTTTTTACCGTTACGGTGCATGTTGCCACCGCGCTTGCCACCGTGGTGGTCTTTTATAAAGACATCGTTTTTGTGCTTCAAGGCCTGATCAAGGGCCGCGAAGAAGACCGCCAATTTGCAGGTGCTATTCTGCTGTCTATGGTGCCGGCTGCAGTGGTTGGTCTGCTATTCATGGATGCCATTGAATCGATTTTTGAAGATTCAACCCTGCTGGTAGGTAGCATGCTGGTTATTACCGGCCTGCTGCTGCTCCTGGCAGACAAGGCCAAGAAGACTCATAAAAAAGTTTCGCTTTCCGATGCAGCGGCCATTGGAATTGCCCAGGCTATTGCCATTCTCCCCGGGATTTCACGCAGCGGTGCCACCATTAGCACCGCAGTACTCTTGGGCGTTGATCGCGAGTATGCGGCGCGTTTTTCGTTTTTGATGGTAGTGCCCCTAATCATGGGTAAGCTGCTGCTCGATGTGCTGAACATGGCGGCAAACCCAGAGGCAGCGACCTCCTCGCTCACTCCCTTATTACTCGGCTTTGTTGCCGCATTTGTAACCGGAATTTGGGCCTGCCGCGCGATGATTCAGCTCGTTAAAAGGGCAAAACTGAAGTACTTCGCCTACTACTGCATGGTCGTTGGTGCTGGATCAAGCCTGTGGGTGATTCTGGCCTAGGCGCTATGCCCGACCTAGAGGGGGCAAGAGCAGGTTTTTGGATTGCCGTCGACAAGCCCCTGGGCTGGACCTCCTTTGACGTGGTTGCCAAGGTTCGCAACGCACTAAAACGACGCTACGGAACCCGCATAAAAATTGGTCATGCAGGCACCCTTGACCCGCTTGCTACCGGTATGCTCGTTCTTGCGGTAGGCCGCAAAACCAAAGACATTGAGTCGGTCATGGCGGGCCGCAAGGCCTACCGGGCCACTATCCGGCTTGGCTCGCATACCGACAGCTACGATTCTGAAACTCCAGAACATGCCAGCGAGGTTCCTGTTCCCGAGCTCAGTGCGGAGCTCGCTTCCCGACTTCAGGCTAAATTTACCGGGCTTGTAATGCAGGTTCCGCCCATTTACAGCGCTCTAAAGGTCGATGGCCAGCGCGCCTACAGCCTCGCACGAAGCGGCAAGGCTGTGCAGCTTGAGGCTCGCCCCGTGCAGATTGACTCTTTGGAGCTTCGAAGCATTGACCATCAAACTTGGGAGGCCGTGGTGCGCTGCGGCAAGGGAACCTACATACGCTCTCTGGCCCACGACCTCGGTCAGGAACTTGGCTGCGGAGCCTACCTTAAATCCCTGCACCGCACGGAGGTGGCTCCCTTTGTAGCCATGGCCTCAATGGACGCGGTGCTCGCCGAAATTCAGTCGTCGTAGCGCGAAATCCAGAGGTTTTCGCTAAAGTTTTTGGCTCGCGAAAATCCGTAGAGCGCCGACATGGCGGAGCTTGCAAAAAGCAGGTAAAAAAAGAAAATAATTCGCTCTAGGCCCGGTTGAGCGCCCAAAATGGAGTCCGGCACCGAAAGGGCGACCAAGGCACAAAGGCCAAAAATCGTTTTGAGCAGAGTAGCAAAGGAGCGCAGCGGGTACATGATAATGCGGCGCATAAGGCTAACCTCTCCGCCCCATTTGTGCACCAAATAGTAGTAGCCTCCGCCGAGTTGCAGCATAAGCATGGGGTCCTTGTCTTGGTAGGTCAGGCGAAACATAGAGGCTGGCGCAACAACTTTATAGCCGTTGAGCCTTTGGCCGGCTGCTTTGTCGAGCTGTTCCATCGCGGCAACGGCTTCGTAGGGAATTCGGTTGCTAAAGTGCTCGGCGTCCAAAAACCGCAGACGATAATTGATGCAAAGTTCCCTAAGGCTATCCTCATGAACGATGCGGTCGCTGCTCATTGCCTCTAAGGGGAGGATTCCGACCGGCTCAAAGGCTTGCTCTAGCTTGCTCCGCTGGTCCTCATCGCTCTGAAGCCACTGGTTCCATTTTTCGCCGTCGGCGCCGCTGCGCTTGAGAAGTACGCGTTCTAAATCTGTTCCCATCATGCATAGATAACCAAAATATTCTGCTCAAAGTTCACACTTGACAAGGCCTACTATAAAAGGGTACCTTTGCGCCCTATGAAAATGAAGCTCTCCCACTTTGGCTTTGAACTGCCCGAGTCCCACATCGCACAGCATCCCGTTGACTTTCGCGACGACGCTCGCCTAATGGTTGTTACCCGTGAAACGGGAAGCATTGAGCATCACCACTTTAGGGATCTGGCCAATTTTTTTGAGCCCAGCGACCTTTTGGTTATCAACAACACCAAAGTTTTCCCAGCACGAATGTGGGGAAACAAAGAGAAGACCGGTGCTCTTATCGAAGTGTTCTTGCTGCGCGAACTCAATTCTGAGAGCCGCCTCTGGGACGTTCTGGTGGATCCCGCTCGCAAAATCCGCATCGGGAACAAGCTGTACTTTGGCGAAGACGACAGCCTCGTTGCCGAGGTAATTGACAATACGACTTCGCGCGGACGCACCCTGCGCTTTCTCTTTGATGGGAGCTATGAGGAGTTCCGCCTCAAGCTGAACCAAATGGGCGAGACCCCTTTGCCGAAGTACATAACCCGCCCTCTTGAGGCCGAAGACGAAGACCGATACCAGAGCATTTTTGCCAAGGTTGAGGGTGCCGTGGCTGCGCCGGTTGCGTCGCTGCACTTTAGCAAGAATCTAATGAAGAAGCTTGAAATTAAGGGCATCGACACGGTAGAAATGACCATGCACGTGGGCCTCGGAACCTTCCGCCAGGTGGAGGTAGAAGACCTGAGCAAGCACAAAATGGAGTCGGAGCAGTATTGGCTTTACCCCGAAACGGCCGAGCGGGTAAACCGTGCCAAAGGCGAGAAGCGTCGCGTCTGTGCGGTCGGTACCAGTGTAATTCGTTCTTTGGAGTCTGCGGGCATCACCGACAACCGAATTAAATCCGGCAACGGATGGACTTCGAAATTCATCTTTCCGCCCTACAAGTTTAGTGTGTCCAACAGCCTAATCACCAATTTTCACGCACCCCAATCGACCATGCTGATGCTCACGGCTGCTTTTGCGAGCCACGAGCTTACCATGGAGGTTTACCATACTGCTATCAAAGAAAACTACCGATTCTTGAGCTACGGCGATGCCGTGTTATTCCTCTAAGAATAAGGGAGATTTTAGCGCCTTTCTTTTAGGAGGTAGGCTATTTTTAGTCCCCCAATAAGTCCAATAGTCTGGTACTTATTTGCTTCGGGAATCAGGTCAAAGACGACATTGAGTTCTCCCGTAGTGGGATCAATGGTGGTGCTCTCAATTACCTTAGGGAAGTTAACAAAACGATTCGATAAACCGACGCTCAGGTCTACCATGACTTGCTTGCTCGAGCGTATTTGATAGCCCAGCATCAGCCCTTGATCAAAAGTGCGCTTGAAGCTTACGAAATCTTGGTTGATGCCCGCAAACTTGCGGTTGTGCTCTTTGTTTTGGAGAAAAAATCCGAAATACAAGGCGTCGTTGTAGGCATCGCCCGAAGGAAAAAACTTAACATTCATCATTTGGCTCCCACCCATTCTCACTTTGGAGGACGAACTATAGAAAAAATTGTCAAAATAGAGTAACTCCGAAAAGAATCCATCGGTGGTGTTGTTGAGCGTCAGGCCTAAACCTACCTCTGCGGTGATGAAGGGACTTAATCGCTGCTCCAAAGAAATCGGATAGTGGCCGGCAAAAAAGGACCCAATGTTGTACTTGAGCGCTGTCGGGTAGCGCTCCACGCGCTGGCGGCTGCTGGACTTCGTTTGGGTGGTTTGACCGGTTTGATCGTCAGGACTGTAGCGCTTTACCGTGACCTGCGCCGAGGTTTCGAGTGCAAGAGCAAGCAGTACAGAAGACAGAAGCAGGTGAATTTTCATGGCGCAAAGTTAACTAAGGTTTGCTTGGCAAAATTCTTGCCACGATACCTGAAGTACCTTTGTTCTATGAAGACTATCTTTCTTTTTGCGGCCTTCGCTGCCCCTTTTTGGGTTTTAGGCCAGAGTGTTGATTCTGAGGCCTATGAGCTTAGGTGGAGCAGGCAATACCCCAACCGAGAAATTCAGCTGGACTATGTCAGCGCCTTAGACTCTTCAAGCTTCACCACCTACGGGAGCATTTCGGGCGGTTTTTTCAATAAACCCAAGAACTTTTTTGCCCGCTACGACCGCGAGAGCATGTCGCAACTCTGGCAGCTTGAAGAAATCCCCGAAGACTACCAGGGACTACCCGTAGTGTTCCGGCGAATGATCACGGTCGAGGGCACCAGCTATGT
>Ga0209651_1001034_pt1 | contig 9976 bp, 16 predicted proteins | sample LauGreFBDMM110SN_2_FD_188216 | JGI IMG/M metagenome (GOLD analysis project Ga0209651, IMG submission 188216) | Freshwater lake microbial communities from Lake Michigan, USA - Fa13.BD.MM110.SN (SPAdes) (version 2) | ecosystem: Environmental > Aquatic > Freshwater > Lake | place: Lake Michigan, USA... | reverse complement strand
GCCCCTGCGCCTGCTTGTGCGCATATTCGGCACGTATCGCAGGTGACGGGTCGACGATGACCAGCCCGGCGTCGCCGTCAATGATGACCCAGTCGTCCTGGCGCACCAACTGGCTGGCCGTTCGGGCACCGACCACAGCCGGAATGTCCAGGCTGCGGGCCACGATGGCGGTGTGCGATGTCTTGCCGCCCACATCGGTCACAAAACCCGAGAAGGCGCTGTTTTTGAACAGCAGCATGTCCGCAGGCGATAAGTCATGCGCCACCAGGACCAGGGATTCTTCTGTGGCCGCGCCGGTTTCGGTATCGGTTTTGTGCGGTTTGCGCCGCCGGTCTTGCAGGCGCAAACCGGCCGGATTCGCCGTGCTCTGCATGGCACGCAGTACCCGCTCCACAATCTGTTCGAGGTCTGCTTTGCGCTCCCGCAAATACGGGTCTTCCATCTCGTCAAAGGTACGCGACAGCACCTCGAGTTGGGCCGTCACCGCCCATTCGGCGTTGTAGAAGCGCTCGCGGATCCATTGTTTGACGCCTTGGCCCAAGGCTTCGTCTTTCAGCAGCATCAAGTGCACATCCAGCAGCGCGCTCAATTCCTGCGGCGCGTCTTTGGGTCCGAGTTGCTGGACGCTGGCTTGCAAGCGCGTGATTTCCTCTATCACCGCGTTGCGGCCCTGGCGCACCCGGTCGATTTCCCCGGCAACCTGCTCGGGCGCAACGAAGTAGTGGGCCACGTCCCTGCGGCTAGAACCCACCAGCACCGCGCGGCCCATGACCACGCCGCGCGACACTGCCAAACCGTGGATGGAAAAAGCCATGTGCAATCGTTCCTGTGGCTGGCTAAGGCTTTATTCGCCTTCGCCGAACTTGTCGGCAATCAAGGCCAACAGCCCGGCCAGTGCCTGCTCGGCATCGGGCCCTTCTGTCTCCAGCTGCACTTCCGAGCCAATACCCGCAGCCAGCATCATCACGCCCATTATGCTTTTGCCATTGACCCTGCGCTCGCCCCGGGTGATCCAGACCTCGCTGGCAAAGCTGCCGGCCAATTTGGTCATTTTGGCCGAGGCCCGGGCGTGCAGGCCGAGCTTGTTGATGATGGTGGTGGTGGCAATCGGCATAGGGTGGCTCAGTCAGTTGATCAGCTCAGGCAGTGGGTTGGGTTTCGCTGGCCAGGGCCAGTTGCAGCATGCCCTGCGTGCCACCGGCTAGCGCCCTTGCAACCAGGGTGTTCATGGGCTCGTGGCGGTAATTAATCACGCGCAGCAGCATGGGCAGGTTCACCCCGGCAAGCAGTACCGCCTGCGGCAGGGGCGCATCGGGAGTCGACATCGGTGCCTGGCGCGCCAGATTGCAGGGCGTGGCACCCGCCACATCCACCAGAACCAGGCACTCCTGGTCGGGCCACTGTGCGCGCAAAGCCGCAATCGCCTGGCAGATCTCGCCGGGTGGGTCATCGGATGCAACGTCGAGTGCAGCAAGGTCCGGCGCGGCATCGGGAAACACGTGCAACGCGCAGCTGCGCAAAGCACTGGCTAGTGGGGCGTGCGCGACCAGCAAAATTCCCACATGCATTCCTTGGCTCCTTGTATGGACAGGAATTATGACTTCTTGGCCGCCAAAAAATAGGCATAGGCCAAGAGGCCGCAGATTCCCGAGACAGCGACCGCGCCCTGGTAGGCACCCTGGACTGACAAGCCCGCGGCCAGCAGCGCATCAATCACCAAACCCAAGCCCCATTGCACCGTGAACACACCCGAAAAAATAACCAGGTTGAAGGCCGACAAAGCCCGCCCGGCCAGGTGGGCCGGAAAGGCCAGACCCACCGCCGGTTGTGACAAGGTGACCACCGACGCGCATACGCAGTAAGCGGTCCACATCCAGGCGCTGGAATCTCCAAAGACCGGGCCACCGAGCACAATGGCCAGCAAGATCAGCAAACTCACTGGCAGCAGTCGCTGCATCAATACATGGCTGGTCCAGCCCCGGCGCGCCAGCCAGGGCGAGGCCGCACCCCAGGCCAAAAAGGCCGCCATCATGCCGACGTTCAGCCAAAACATGCCGCTAGCCGCCTCCTCGGGCGTGTAGCCCGCCACCGCCGTCAGCCAGCGCGCCGCCCACAGGGTTTGCATCGCAACCATTCCGCCGTAGGCAAAAAAACCGAAGGGCGTCAAACTGCGAAAGTAGGGATGGCGAAACACTGCCGCGTAGGCGCCCTCGCGCTCTCCCGGGGCTTCATCCGGCGCGGCGGACGCCACCGGCGCAGACCAGCGCGGCACGACCCAGGCCACCGCGGCAATTGCCAACAGCAGCAGCGCTGCCAACACGCCGAAGATGCCGCGCCAACCCAAGGCAGGCATGAGCCATTGCACCGGCAAAGTCGAAGCGACAAAACCGAGCGAGCCGGTCATCAGCATCCAGGAGCTGGCGCGCTGCTGGTTGTCGGGGCGGTACCAGCGGCGGTAGGCGGTCAAGGGCGCCATCAGGCAGGCACTCAGGCCCACGCCGCAGGCGACGCGGGCGGCGCACAAGGTCCAAAACGAGTCGGCCGCGGCAAAACACAAACAACCGGCCACCGCAACCATCAAAAAGGCCAGCAGCACCCGCTTAGGACCAAAGCGGTCCAGCCAAGCACCCAGCGGCAATTGGGTCATCGAAAAACCGAAGAAATACCCGCCGGACAGCAGACCCAGGTCGGATGCGCTGAGCGTGAACTCCTGCACCAGCGTGGGTGCCAGCGTGGCGGTGATGGCGCGGATCAACGCAGATAAAAAATACGCCGAGGCAAAAGCCAAAAACAAGGGTATAGCGGGCACCCGCGAGACCTCAGCCACGGATCAGCGCCATTGCAGGTCGACTAGAGGCGGCTCGGTCAGCGTGGTGTCCAGGGCCTTGGCGTAAACCGCCAGATGGAAGACAGAGCCCTGGTTGGTGACCCAGGCCAGGCTGGCCTGTACGGGGCTGCCGTCAGGGCGCAGGCCACTGGCGCGGGTCAGGCGCACGGTTGGGGACTGGAGTCTTTGCGCTAGCGTCACGACTTCGCTGTGGCTGGCCTGCATTTGGGCGAGCGCTGCGCTGCGCCAGGCCTGCTCCAAATCCGCCGCATCGGTGCCGACGGGCACGGCCACTTGGCTGATGGCAAACAAGGCGCCTTGGGCCTCGCAACCGGCCATCGACATCCGCACGGGCAGTTCGCCGAGAACGACGTCGCGCGCAGCACGATCGGGCTTGCATGGCAGCACTGTGCGCAGGCCTTCCAACTCGACGGTGCGCCAATCCAGCGCCGGACTGCAGCCTCCCCCGAGCACCAACACGGCGATCGACCCCAACACGGCAACAGCACGCCGCCCACGGCGCAGCTTGGCGCACAATCGCAGGCTAGGGTCACGCAAGGCTCTCACCCCTGCACTGTATTCGATGCCATTCTCCCGACGCACTGTTTCAATCGCCTTCGCACTGGCCCTGGCGCTGGCCCTGGCGCTGGCCGGCGGTCTCTGGTTCGGCCTGCACACTGACAAGGCGCCCGACACCCCCGTGGTGCTGCTCGATGGCAGCACCCGCATTGGTGCGGCTGTTGCGGGCCAGGTGACCTTGGTGAATTTCTGGGCGACCACGTGCAGTGTGTGTGTGGCCGAGATGCCGCAGATGGTGGCGCTGTTCAACACCTACCGCGACCAGGGCTTTGCCACCGTGGCGGTGGCGATGGAGTACGACCCACCGGCCTCGGTCATCCACTACAGCGAAAGCCGACAATTGCCCTTCGATGTGGTGATCGACAACACCGGCGCTGTCGCCCGCGCCTGGGGCGGCGTGGAGGCAACGCCCACCAGCTTTTTGGTCAACCGGAAGGGCGAAATCGTCCAGCGTTTTGTGGGCGCGCCGGACTTTGCGGCCTTGGCAAAAAGCATAGAGAAGTTGCTTAAAGAGGGGTGACGCGGGATTACCCGCGTTGTCGGCAGTAGCGGCTGTGGTACGCTTTTTTCCTCTTTTCGCCCGGCTCGCATTGACGCCGATCCCCACAACCGCCAGCCAGGCAGCGCAACATGGTGACAACGCGACGGGGTGAGATGCCCGACCAAGGGCAAATCCTGGAGCCCTCACATCCGGGCGAATGGGAACATGCCCGCAGCCTGTTGCAGGAATACCTGCACAGCCTGCAAATGGACACTGCGTTTTTGAATATTCAACAGGAACTCGCCACCCTGCCCGGCGGATATGCCGCCGCCCGGGGTGGCTTTTGGATAGCGCAAATCCAAGGCGTCTGGGCCGGATGCTGCGCACTGACACCCTTGGACAGCACCGACTACCCCAACGCCTGCGAGTTACGCCGCCTGTACGTGCGTCCGGCCATGCGACAACAAAACCTGGGTTTGATGCTCACCGAATGCGCCCTGGACCGCGCCCGCATGCACGGCTACAAGCATGTGCTGCTCGACACGCTGAGCGACATGGAAGCCGCGCGGGCGCTGTACCAGGGTCTGGGATTCAAAGCCATTCCACCCTACTACTACAACCCCATCCCGGGCGCACACTACCTGATGGCCACGCTCTAGCTGCCACCAAGGCAGCTAGAGGAGTGTCCGACAACTCAGGCGCGGGCTTGCGCCAGCAGGGTGGCGGCGTCGCTGACCTCGAACTTGCCGGGTGCTTCGACATTGAGGCTGGCGACCTTGCCGTCTTTCACCAGCATGGAGTAGCGATCGCTGCGCAGGCCCATGCCGCGCGCGGTCAAATCCAAGGTCAAGCCGGTCGCCTTGGCAAAATCGGCACTGCCGTCGGCCAGCATACGGACCTTACCGTTGGTTTTCTGGTCGCGGGCCCACGCACCCATCACAAATGCGTCGTTCACGCTGATGCACCAGATTTCGTCCACACCGGCGGCCGTAAACGCAGCCGCATGCTCGACATAGCCAGGCACGTGCTTGGCTGAGCAGGTGGGCGTGAATGCGCCGGGCAGCGCGAAGATGGCAATGGTCTTGCCGGCAACGGCTTTGGCGACTTCGACCGCGTTGGGGCCAATGCTGCAGCCTTCGCCTTCGATTTCGGAATATTCGAACAGGGTGGAATGGGGAATGGTGTCACCGATTTTGATCATGCTGGCTCCTCACATAACGACAGGTTGGTAAAACGGAAAACGGCCCACATGGTGAGCCGCTTCGGAAACAAAGGGCTTGCGCGCCTTCAGTACACCTACACCGCGCTGGCCTTCTCAACCAAACGGGTCGCAACCCAATTTTTGGTTTTGGATATCGGGCGGCTTTCAGTGATTTCGATCATGTCACCGGCTTTGAATTGGCCAGTTTCATCATGGGCGTGGTACTTACTCGATTTGCCGACAATTTTGCCGTACAACTCGTGCTTGACGCGGCGCTCGATCAGCACGGTGACTGTCTTGGAGCGCTTGTCGCTGACCACCTTGCCGATCAAGGTGCGCTTGAGTGATTTCTTGGCTTCCGTCACGGTCGCTCCTTATTTCGAGGGGGTTGCACCGCGTTGCTTTTGCACAAGAATGGTCTTGGCGCGGGCAACCGCACGCCGCGCCAGGCGCAGCGAAGTGGTGTTGGTGATTTGTTGTGTGGCTTTTTGCATGCGCAGCCCGAAATGGGCACGTTGCAAAGCTTTGATTTCTTCCTGCAATGCAGGGACATCTTTTTGGCGGAGTTCAGCGGCGTTCATAAGAGTCTCCTGGCAATTACTGGCCGATCATGCGGGCCACGAAGGTGGTGCGCAAAGGCAGCTTGGCGGCAGCCAGGCGGAAGGCCTCACGCGCCAAGGCTTCGGGCACACCCACGATTTCGAACACGATTTTTCCGGGCTGAATTTCAGCCACGTAATACTCGGGGTTTCCTTTGCCGTTACCCATACGCACCTCAGCGGGCTTTTGGGAAATCGGCTTATCAGGAAACACGCGGATCCAAATACGGCCGCCACGCTTAACGTGACGCGAAATGGCGCGGCGGGCGGATTCGATTTGACGCGCAGTCAAGCGGCCACGGTCCGTGCACTTGAGACCGAAGTCACCAAAGGCGACCGAGCTGCCACGTGTGGCAATGCCCGTGTTGCGGCCTTTTTGCTCTTTGCGGTACTTGCGGCGAGCGGGTTGTAGCATGCTTATTCTCCTTTGGCTGCCGCGGGAGCCGCGTCAGCAGGTGCGGCGACTTTGCGGACGCGCTTCACCACGGGTTTATCGGTATCGACTCCGGCCACAGCCTTGTCGCTGCCGTCGCTCGGTGCGCCAACGGCACCTTCCACACGGCGGGCTGGACGGGCGGGCGGACGGTCACCCGCAGGGCGGGCATCGCGGCGTGGAGCCCGGGCACGGCGCTCATCATCGCCCTTGGCGTCGGTGGCAGCGGGCAGGTCGTTACGGCCCAAGGTATCACCCTTGTAGACCCAAACCTTCACTCCAATGATGCCGTAGGTGGTTTTGGCTTCCGACGTTCCGTAGTCGATATCGGCGCGCAGGGTATGCAGTGGCACACGGCCTTCGCGGTACCACTCGGTACGGGCGATCTCAATACCGTTCAAGCGGCCAGCGGACATGATCTTGATGCCCAGGGCACCCAGACGCATGGCGTTTTGCATGGCGCGCTTCATGGCGCGGCGGAACATGATCCGCTTTTCCAGCTGCTGGGTGATGCTGTCGGCGATCAGCTTGGCATCGATCTCGGGCTTGCGCACTTCTTCGATGTTGACTGCGACCGGCACGCCGAGCTGCTTGCTCAGGTCGCGCTTAAGGTTTTCAATATCCTCGCCTTTTTTACCGATGACCACGCCGGGGCGGGCCGAGTAAATCGTGACGCGGGCATTTTTAGCGGGACGCTCAATCAGGATGCGGGATACGGATGCGCTCTTGAGCTTTTCTTTCAGGTACTCGCGCACCTTGATGTCTTCGGCCAACATGCCGGCGAAATCACGGTTGCTCGCATACCAGCGCGAGGACCAATTACGGCTGATCGACAGACGAAAGCCTGTGGGGTGGATTTTTTGACCCATAGTTTCCTAGCCTCTATCAGTTGCCGACTGTCACGTACACGTGGCAGGTAGGTTTGCGAATTTGGTTACCACGGCCTTTGGCGCGGGCGGTAAAGCGGCGCAGCGAGGCACCTTGCTCGACGTAAATGGTCTTGACCTTCAGTTCGTCGATATCCGCACCGTCATTGTGTTCGGCGTTGGCAATCGCCGACTCCAGAACCTTCTTGATGATGCCAGCGGCCTTCTTTTGCGTGAATTGCAAAATATTGAGCGCTTGATCGACTTTCTTGCCGCGAATGAGGTCGGCTACCAAACGGCCTTTGTCGACCGAGAGGCGCACGCCACGAAGAGTTGCACGAGTTTCCATGGTCACTTCCTCATTTCTTCTGGACTTTTTTGTCCGCAGGGTGGCCTTTGAAAGTCCGCGTCAGCGCGAACTCACCCAATTTATGGCCCACCATCTGGTCGGTGATGTACACCGGCACATGCTGCTTTCCGTTGTGGACCGCAATCGTCAGCCCGATGAAATCGGGCAGGATCATGGAGCGACGTGACCAGGTTTTGATGGGCTTTTTGTCCTTGGTCGCCACGGCTTTTTCAGTCTTGGCGATCAGGTGGTGGTCCACGAAGGGACCTTTTTTCAGAGAACGAGTCATTTATCCAGCCCCTTTACTTCTTGCGACGCGACACGATCATGACCTGCGTGCGCTTGTTGTTGCGGGTACGGTAGCCCTTGGTCAAATTACCCCAAGGATCGACAGGGTGGCGTCCTTCGCCGGTCTTGCCTTCGCCACCGCCGTGCGGATGGTCGATCGGATTCATAACCGTTCCGCGAACCGTTGGGCGGATACCCATCCAGCGCTTCACGCCAGCCTTGCCCAACTGGCGCAAGCTGTGCTCTTCATTGGCGACCTGGCCGATAGTGGCGCGGCAGTCGATGTGGATCTTGCGAACCTCACCCGAACGCATACGGACCTGGGCGTAGGTGCCTTCACGCGCCAGCAGCGTCGCGGAGGTTCCGGCGGAACGCACCACCTGCGCACCACGTCCGACTTGCAATTCGATGCAATGGATGATGGAGCCCACGGGAATATTGCGGATCGGCAGGGTATTACCCACGCGGATCGGCGCCTCCGCACCGCTGACGATGGTCGCGCCCACATCCAGGCCACGCGGGGCGATGATGTAGGAACGCTCGCCGTCGGCGTAGCAAATCAGGGCGATATGGGCCGAGCGGTTGGGGTCGTACTCGATCCGTTCCACTTTTGCAGGGATGCCGTCCTTGATGCGACGGAAATCCACCACGCGGTAATGGTGCTTGTGACCACCGCCTTTGTGGCGGGTGGTGATATGGCCATTGTTGTTACGACCTGCGTGCTGGAATTGCGGCTCCAGCAAAGGCGCGTGGGGCGCGCCCTTGTACAGATGGTCTCGGGAGATTTTGACAACACCGCGCCGACCGGGCGAGGTGGGTTTCATTTTGATGACGGCCATGATTACGCTGTCTCCCCGCCGAGGTTGATCTCTTGGCCGGCGACCAAGGTCACGTAGGCCTTACGAACGTTGTCGCGGCGACCCATGGAGCGCCCGAAGCGCTTGGACTTGCCTTTGGTATTCATGACGGATACGCCTTGAACACTCACTTTGAACATCAGCTCAACAGCCGCCTTGATTTCGTATTTGGTCGCGTCTTGCAGCACTTTGACAGTGAAGACATTGCCTTTTTCGGCGACCATGGTGGCCTTTTCCGAAACGATGGGTGCAACCAGCACCTGCATCAAACGGCCTTCGTCAAAATGTGCCGGTTTGGGTCCGTGGCTCATGCGAACATCTCCTTGAGTGTGTCCATCGCCGCTTTGGTCACCAGGACCTTGCGGTAATGCACCAAAGACAGCGGATCGGCGTAACGGGGCTCGACAACCAAAATGTTGACGAGGTTGCGCGACGCGAGGTACAGGTTCTCGTCAACTTCCTCGGCAATCACCAGCACCGATTCCAGGTTCATCGCCTTGAAGCGGGCAGCCAAGGGCTTGGTCTTGGGCGAGTCCACACGCATGGAATCAACCACGGCCAGACGGCCTTCGCGGGCCAGCTGCGACAAGATCGAAGCCATACCGGCGCGGTACATCTTCTTATTGATCTTGTGGCTGAAATTCTCGTCCGGCATATTGGGGAATATGCGGCCGCCTCCACGCCAAATAGGCGAAGACGTCATACCCGCACGGGCACGACCTGTTCCCTTTTGTTTAAAAGGCTTTTTGGTCGAGTGTTTGACCTGCTGGCGGTCTTTTTGGGCACGGGTTCCTTGGCGCGCATTGGCCTGGTAAGCCACTACGACCTGGTGCACCAGGTCCTCGTTGTATTCGCGGCCGAAAACGGTTTCGGGCGCGTCGTATTTGGCCGTTGCCTGGCCTTGGTCATTCAGGAGCTCGAGTTGCATCAGTTCGCTCCCTTGGCAGACGCCGCTTTGACCTTGACGGCCGGGCGAACGGTCACAAAACCACCGGCAGAGCCGGGAATCGCACCCTTAATCATGAGCAGCTGCCGGGCTTCGTCCACGCGGACCACATCCAGATTCTGGGTGGTCACCGTATCGTCACCGAGGTGGCCCGTCATGCGCTTACCGGGAAACACGCGGCCGGGATCCTGGGCCATACCGATGGAGCCGGGCACATTGTGCGAACGGCTATTGCCGTGGGACGCACGCTGCGAAGACATGTGGTGGCGCTTGATCGTGCCGGCAAAGCCTTTACCGATGCTGGTGCCTTGCACGTCCACTTTTTGGCCAGGGGTGAAAAGTCCGGACGCAGACACAACGGAGCCAGCCTGAAACTGCGCGGCGACTTCGGCGCTGACACGGAATTCCTGGATGATTTCGCCTGCTTCGACGCCGGCTTTGGAAAGATGACCTGCCATGGGCTTGGTGACGCGCGAAGCGCGACGGGCACCAAAAGTCAGTTGCAAGGCAATATAGCCGTCATGGACCTGGGTTTTCACCTGCGTCACGC
>Ga0209651_1001029_pt1 | contig 9998 bp, 7 predicted proteins | sample LauGreFBDMM110SN_2_FD_188216 | JGI IMG/M metagenome (GOLD analysis project Ga0209651, IMG submission 188216) | Freshwater lake microbial communities from Lake Michigan, USA - Fa13.BD.MM110.SN (SPAdes) (version 2) | ecosystem: Environmental > Aquatic > Freshwater > Lake | place: Lake Michigan, USA... | reverse complement strand
GGGCAAAAGTTTCCGATAAAATTTTAATAATTGAGAATTTATTGAACATTGCTTCAGACATCATCATTGGAGGCGGAATGGCCTACACTTTTGCAAAAGCGCTCGGGGGAGAAATAGGAAATTCCTTGTATGAACCAGAACGCATAGAAAAAGTCAATGAAATCTTAGCCCTTGCCAAAAGTAAAAAAGTGAACATCCACATACCCGTCGACAGTGTGCTTGCCCATTCTTTTTCAGAAACGGCAGAGGTCATGTTTGCAGATACGCATTGTATTCCAAGTGGTTGGATGGGCTTGGACATCGGTCCAAAAGCAATCATCGAATTTGAGCAAATCATTAAAAAAAGCAAAACGATATTATGGAATGGTCCCATGGGTGTTTTTGAATGGTCATCTTTTGAAAACGGAACCAAACAAGTTGCAATGGCGGTTTGTGAAGCAACTCGCAATGGATCCTACAGTTTAATTGGGGGTGGAGACAGTGCGGCGGCCATCGCCAAATTTGGATTGGAAAATGATGTGAGTTTTGTAAGTACGGGTGGAGGAGCGCTGCTGGAGTATTTTGAAGGCAAATCTTTACCCGGAATAATGGCCTTGGAAAACTAAAATTTCGAAATCAAATCGACCAAACGATTTGAATAGCCCATCTCATTGTCGTACCAACCAACCAATCGAATCATTTTATGAAAGACGGTTGTCAATTGTGCGTCAAACAAGCAACTGTATGAAGATCCAATTACATCCACAGAAACAATCGGATCTTCGGTATACCCAAGGATTCCTTTAAGCTCATTTTCAGCAGCATGCTTCATCGCCCTGTTAATGTCTTCAACCGAAATTTTGCTTTCCGTAATAATTGTAAGCTCCGTCATTGAGCCATTGATCACAGGAACACGAACACTTGAGCCCGATATCTTTGTCGCCAAATCCGGAAAAACACGCATGATTGCTTTGGTGGCGCCTGTAGTTGTTGGCACAATGGAGTGACTTGCCGCCCGTGCCCTTCGGAGGTCCTTGTGAGGCGCGTCTTGCAATCGTTGGTCTGAGGTGAAACTATGTGTCGTGGAAATATGTGCCAACTCAATTTCAACCAATGAATTTATTACTTTCAACATGGGTGCAACGTTGTTGGTTGTACAGGATGCATTTGAAATGATGCGGTCTTCTTGGCTCAAAAGTTCATCGTTTACGCCTAACACCAATGTTTTGATATCGCTGTCTGTACTTGGGGCAGAGATGACAACCCTTTTCGCTCCTGAATTCAAATGTTTTCCCGCAAGCTCTTTCGTTAAAAATAAACCAGAGGATTCGATGACAACCTCGACGCCTAGGGCCTGCCAATTGATTTCTTCGGGATTGTGAAAATGTGTAAACAAGATTTTTTTTCCATTCTCAAAGACCAAAACATTGTCTGTGATTGTAAAATTCAATTTCAAGGGCCCATGAACACTGTCGTATTTGAACAAATGGGCGAGGATGTTTATGTCAGCAGGGTCATTTACGACAGCGACATCAAAAAGATCTTGATTTAACGACAAGCGGGTAAAGCACCTTCCGATCCTACCAAAACCATTAATGCCTACCACTTTCATTTCTTTTTTTTTCAAAATTACCACAAGAAAATGAAAGAAAGGGGTTGACGCCTGAAATTAGTATTTTACGTATACAAAACCATGTTTTTTGACTTCGATTCCGCCGTCAAACATGGCTTCAATTTTATAAAAATACGTTCCCTCTTCTACCAGTTTTCCATCCATCGTTTTCCCATCCCAAGATCCTGCAGGATCCGTGTAGGTATAAATCACATTTCCCCAACGGTTTAAAATCACACACTCAAAAGTTTGTATGCCATCATAGTCCACATTAAACAATTGATTTCCAGCCATCGAAGACAAGGAAACAATATTTGGAACCTCGATGTCGCAAGGTTTAATGGTGATGTGCGCCGTATCACTGGCAGAATGACAAACGTTGTTTAAGGTTACGGAATAATTTCCAGCGCTTGAAACCACGATAAAATTGTCGTTTGAACCATTGAACCATTGCAATTGAGATTGGGGATTGTAACCCGCTTGCAAGGTTCCAGAATTGATGGTCGCCGCTATGATGTCAATGGTGGCACCTTCGCAAATTGCTGAATCCAAAACATCGACATAGACATAAGGAGGGAATTCAATTAACGACGTAATGGCATTGCTACAGGCATTGTCGGTATAGGTGACTGAATAGATGCCGGGTGTGGTGGTTGAAATAAGTGGGTTTTCTGCGTTTGAATTTGAGAAGTTTACTGCAGCAGTGTCTGAAGCAACCCAAACCCCTCCGTCGTACGAAGAGGTATTGTTAACTTGTAAAAACAAATTACAAGCGATGGTGTCACCGAAAATGTTTGGCAAAGGCAATACTTCCAAAACGACCGTTGTGTCGTAATGACATCCAAAATCATCGATTACATTGTAGGTATAATTTGCCGTTCCCGGGGTAATGGGTTGAATGATGATCGCCGTATCATTCTGTCCAGAAATAATGGTTGGGTTGTTGGACCAATTGTCAGTTACGATTGTGTTTTGATACCCTTCTTGGTCTGGATACAAGCTCTGGTTAAAATAAATACCCCATTGAAAGATATATCCATCGTCGATACCTTGGTTGTCTTGTACTGTAATGGTCCAATTCCCATTGACAGGGCATCCGATAAAATCATTAAAATCCCCATCGGGTAAATAAACACCATTGGGGTTCATGGAAGGGAAACCATAGTTATTTATTACCGTATTTCCTGCGGCATTTTCGCTGCAGATGGTTCCTAAAGTTGCTTGGGTTGGTGAAAAACAATAGGACCAAACCGGCGCGCCAGGCGCCCCGCCATCAAGATTTGTGTCATTTCCTAAAAACGTTCCAATGCCATTTCCACATCCTCCGGGAATCAATTCGGCCCATCCAAACGGCGTTTGGTTGTATGCATTCATAATGGAAACGGTGGTACCATTCGGACAAGTTAATGCAATTTCAATGTCTCCAATGTATGAATGCTCAATGTCCAAACACATTTGGTCAAAGTTTGCTGCACTGGTAATGGTTGTGGTATCGTCAAATCCAGAAATTCCAATGTTGGTTGCATATTGCACGCCGCTGCCATCAGGCAGAAAAGTGAGCCCTGCGAAAACACCCCCGATTTGAAATTCGCCAAACGGAATGTCAACACCTACGGTGTCTTGTTGGGTAACCCCTCCAATCAAATACGTATTTTGTCCTAAACATACAGTGTCTTGGTAAGGCCCGGTACCTGCAAAACTGGGCAATTGAGAAACCCTGACTTTTGCTGTAATTCTTTTGATTTGTGGAAAAATATCTGTTATCCGTAAGTCTACAAAATAACCAGAACGCGCTGGGGGTGTAAACCAAATGGAGTCGTTGTTAAATTGTCCCACGCCACCAACGGTCCACTGGTAGGCACAGTTTCCAGGGTTTTGAGAATAACCTGTATTGGTCGTTTCCAAAGCATATGGGAAGGCGGGATCGGCAACAAATAGGATGCTGTCTCCAAAACACACGTCCACATAACCCGTGTCTGCAGGATTCAATGCGTCAGGTCCTGTCCCATTAACATAGGCATGCATGTGAGGAAAAAAAGGTTGTTGTGGATTCCCACAAGCGACGTTGGCATCCCATCCTGTGCCTTGAGCACTTCCATTTGATCGGAACCGCAAAGTTAAACAGCCACTTGGGTTGTTTTGAAAGGAGGCTTGTGCAAAAAATCCCGTTGGGTGGGTTCCTGAATTATAGGCGCCCAACAAAGGAGAGGCAATTGAAGGACCGTCGTAGACGTACAATGTGTCACTTGGATCAATATTGAAGGTAAATCCGATGTTTACAGCAAAAGCAATCGAAACTTTTGAACCTTGGTTTAAATCTGGACAAAAAGTGATGATTTCATCCATGTTTGGTAGGTAATTCGATGGGCCATCGCTAAAATTGGTCCCGCCGGCAGGTGGAACAATTGCGGCGCAATTCAAGGGGTTTGCGATTGGAAAGTCTGGACCTGTTAACAACATCTGAGCATCCATCGTTTGAAGGGAAGCAATAAAAACCAAAAGGGCAAATATTTTTTTCATTTATTTTCTTTCTTTAGAATTCGAGCGAAGCGATTGACTCAGTTCATTTTGCAATACAAGTAGGGACTTAATTCCAATGATTTCGTTGGGCGTTTCATTGTGAAAATATTGGTTATAAGACAAAATCTTTACCCCAAAATCCGTAAAATGGGTTGAATGAGCAGCGGTAGGCAAGTCTCCCAGGTCCTTTTTGCCATTGTTTGAAAAAGCATAAACGGCATGATCGTAGGCGAAAAACAATAAATCTAAGTTTCCATGTTCGGATTTAAATGCATTTAATTCTTCATTGGAATAAACTTTCTTTAGTTCTTTGAGAACTTTTTTTGATTGCGACCATCCGAAGGAGCTAAGTTGCAATAGGACAAGTAGGGTCAATAATTTTTTCATTTCGAGCTGAATTTAATACGAATTTACCATTTTGAACACAAATGGAAAAATAGAGTGCCCACCAAAGACGCTGTATATTTTGATAAGTTGCAATGCAAATTTCGCGCTTTGTCGATATCACAAATGAATAAAAGCTAGATTTGTATTCATAATTTATGGAAATGATGGATTTACAAAAAATGGCATCTCAAGTAAGACGTGACATCGTAAGGATGGTACACGCAGTAAGCTCAGGACATCCCGGAGGATCTTTAGGATGCACAGACCTACTGACCTATCTCTATTTTAACAGGCTTCGGTATTCAGCCGAAAACTTTTCAATGGATGGAAGGAATGAAGACATGTTTTTTCTTTCGAATGGCCATATTTCTCCAGTTTGGTACAGTGTTCTAGCCAGGGCTGAATTTTTTCCTATTTCTGAACTTGCAACTTTTCGCAAATTATCGAGCCGACTTCAAGGCCATCCATCTACGGACAAGGGGTTGCCGGGGATTAGAATGGCATCAGGGTCTTTAGGACAGGGATTGTCGGTTTCCATTGGTGCAGCCACCTCAAAACGTTTGAACAATGACGATAAATGGGTTTACTGCTTGATGGGTGATGGAGAATTACAAGAAGGACAGGTTTGGGAAGCAGCAATGTATGCCAGCGCAAGAAAAATGGGTAACCTAATTGCCATTGTTGATTATAATGGACGTCAAATTGACGGCGACCTTTCAGAAGTTTTAGACATTTCACCTCTAGACCAAAAATGGGCAGCTTTCGGCTGGGATGTTTACGAAATGGACGGGCACGATTTTACGGATATGGAGCGCGTTTTCAAATCGATTGATGCGAACAAAGCCAACAACATACCAAAAGTAATTTTAATGAAAACTGAAATGGGACAGGGGGTTGATTTTATGATGGGAACCCATAAATGGCATGGTTCTGCGCCAAACGATGACCAACTCGCTGTGGCCTTAAACCAATTACCAGAAACTTTTGGAGATTATTAATTCATGAAAAAGGGGTTGCTGATATTTTTCTTTGTTCCATTTCTCCTTTTGGGGCAAGGCAAACCCATCACCAGAATCCTATTTATCCTAGACGCATCGAACAGCATGAATGCTTCTTGGGGAAGTCAAACCAGAATTCAAGCAGCCAAGGAGGTAATCAACCGAGAACTTGAAGATTTAAGAGGCGTACCCGATACTGAAGTAGCACTAAGGGTCTATGGACATCAATTTCCAATAACCAATAATGAACAGGATTGTAATGACACGAAGTTAGAGGTGCCCTTTGGGAAAAATAACCTTGATGCCATTCAGTTAAAAATTAAAAACCTCGTAGCCAAAGGTGCGACACCCATTGCGCGATCCTTGGAAGCTGCAGCGGCTGATTTCCCAGATACCTTGGCAAAAAACATAATTATTCTGATAACGGATGGTTTAGAGTCGTGCGACAATGATCCTTGCGTAATTGCAAAAAAACTTAAAGAAAAAGGCGTTAAAGTCACCCCATTCGTGATCGGTTTGGGGATGGACTTATCCTATTTAGATAAATTTAAATGCATTGGCTCCTATTCAGAGGCAGAAGACAAAGAATCTTTCCGCAAGGTTTTTAAAACAATCTTGAACACAGTTTTGGTGAAAACGACCGCCCAAATTAACTTGGATGACATAAAAGGAATGCCGAAAGAAACCAATGTTACCGTGTTTCTATATGAAGCCGGCACATCTCAATTGAAATATACATTTATGCATACCTTAAACCGACTTGGAAACCCCGATACGTTGTTTATAGACCCGAACACCAAATACGACATGGTGGTGCAAACCATTCCTGCGGTTGTTAAAAACAATATTTCGCTTACCAAGCACACGCACAATACCCTAAAAGTAAATGCCGCACAAGGGTTCCTAAGGTTGAATTCGGTGAAGAGTATTTTTAATCCCCAATTTGAAATGCGTGTCATGTCCAAAGAATCGTCAAAAACGTTACATACTCAAAAATACAACGAAACAAACAAGTATTTGGTGGGGACATACGAAGTGGAAATACTTACCCTTCCGAGGATTTATAGAACCGTTGAAATCACACAATCCAGTATAAATTCCATAGAAATAGAAGCGCCGGGTCAATTGGAATACAAATGCACAAAGCCCTTGGTGGCGCAGCTATACTTTCAAAACACAGGTGGGACTTGGGATTGGATTTACAACCTTCCGGATGCTGTTTTATCAACCAATGTATTGTTGCAGCCGGGTAAATACAAAATGATTTACCGTCCGCGAGACATGAAATCCACCGGCTACACCAACGAAAAATATTTCACAATCACAGGAAACAAAACCAATGTAATTTCAATCAATTAATCATGGAAATTTTAGGAAACAAAGATACCCGATCAGGGTTTGGAGAGGGGTTAAGAATTTTAGGAGAAACCAACCCAGATGTTTTGGCGCTTTGCGCTGATTTAACGGGCTCGCTGAAGATGGATGCTTTCAAAAAAAACCATCCAGAGCGGTTTTTTCAAGTTGGGATTGCCGAGGCAAACATGATGGGCATTGCGGCAGGGATGACTTTGGGAGGAAAAATTCCTTTTACCGGAACTTTTGCGAATTTCTCAACCTCTAGGGTGTATGACCAAATTCGTCAAAGCATTGCGTATGCAAAGAAAAATGTAAAAATTTGCGCATCTCACGCGGGACTTACTTTGGGAGAGGATGGCGCGACGCATCAAGTGTTAGAAGACATAGGGATGATGCGCATGCTGCCGAATATGACCGTGATTGTACCGGCAGATTACAATCAAACCATGCAAGCTACCATTGAAATTGCCAAATTTAATGGCCCTGTATATTTGCGATTTGGCCGACCTGTTGTGCCTATATTTGTTCCTGAAAACGCTCCTTTTGTCATTGGAAAGGCCGATGTCTTGATGGAAGGAACGGATGTAACAATCATTGCCTGTGGTCATTTGGTTTGGAAATCCATTGAAGCAGCAGAGGCCTTGAAAAACATTGGGGTTTCAGCCGAAGTGATAAACATGCATACCATTAAACCCCTGGATCAAGATGCAATTTTGAAATCACTTCGTAAAACAAAATGCGTAGTAACCGCTGAAGAACACATGCGCAATGGTGGACTCGGTGATGCGGTGGCACAAGTTTTGGCGCAACACATGCCTTCCCCACAAGAATTTGTCGCTGTAAATGATACTTTTGGAGAAAGCGGCACGCCGAATGAACTTCTTGCCAAATATGGGTTAGAAACGCAAGACATTGTGAGCGCTGTAAAAAAAGTAATGGCTAGAAAAGGTTAAGCACCTTTTAACCACGCAGAGGACTTTAAAAACCCCAAGGCTTCTGCCACTTCGTTGGTAGCAATGTAGCATTGGTGATTTCCGCAGATTGAAACTTTCTTTGTGATACCGAGTGATACCGGCAAATCTTTGTGGTATGAAACAATCCAGTTTTTTTGAAACATTCGTTTGTAGGGACCTATTTGGTTTTCTTCCATGTTAAGGAGGGAGATTTCTACAACCCCTTGTTCCAAGAGCATGGCGTTGATTCCCCATTGAGAATAGGCAGAGAGGTTGTTTACCATCTTAGGAACCAAGGAAGCACACATTTCGTTCGCCATGCGCAGCCACTCCTCATTCCTAAAATAACTCCCTAACCTGATGAGGTTTTCACACATAATACTGTTGTTCGCAGGAATCACATTGTCTTGTAAGTCAAGAATTCCAACCATCAATTCATTGATGGAATCTTCAAAATAGCCTTTTTCTGTGTTAAAAAACTGTGAGACACTTTGCGTAAGAAGTTGATGTGCTTTATGCAATCCATCCAATTCGCCACTGGCCACATACAAATCAATAAAAGCTCGTATGACAAATGCGTTGTCTTCCAGCAGTCCAGTAATTTTACTTTCCCCTTTGGAATGGATGTGAAAAATCTCATGCTGTTTTATTTGCACATCGAGGATCCATTGCGTTATTTGTTTTGCATTTTTTAGGTAATCTTCCTTGTCGAAAACTACATAAGCCGCACTTAAAGCAGATATGGCCATTGCGTTCCATGATGTGATGCACTTAAAATCTACAAAGGGTTTCGTTTTATTCGCGCGCCACAAGACCATGGCATTTTGCAACCCATCTAAAACGGTAGGGTCCCAATCCTCCTTTCGGTAATACACGTAACGTCCATCCTCCCAATAAGCAGCATCGCTGGTGAAAAAGGTTTCCGAGAACTGTATTTTTTCCTCCTCAGAAAGCCTGTCTGCTTCTTCTTGTTTCCAAGTGTAATAAGCGCCTTCAATGCCATCGGTGTCTGCATCCGTAGCGGAAAAAAGGGCATCATGATCTGATTGTAAGGTGTTCAATATCCATTGAATGTTCTTTTCGACTTGGTATTTAAGGGTGTCGGAAGGATAGGAATTGTGCGCATAGGATAACAATTCAATCATCTGTGCATTGTCATAAAGCATTTTTTCGAAATGGGGAACTTTCCAAAATTCATCAACAGAATAGCGAAAGATGCCTCCTTCAATCGGATCGTGAATGCCACCAAGACAAATATTGCGCAAGGTTTTAGCTAAGAAATCTTCTGCTTCCGGATTTTGGTAAGCGTTGCAATAAGCCAATAGAAATAACCAATTGTTTGGAAGGGGAAATTTTGGAGCCCCCTGTCTGCCTCCCCATTTGTGGTCCCAGTTTCTTTTCCAATTCACCACACTTGCATGAATGTCATCCTCAATAATTCGATTCGAATTTGATTTGGGCGCTTCATTGATTTCAACCAATCCTTCCCGCACCAATTGTCCATAATCCAATAGTTTGTTGGGAGCGTTTAATTTCGTTTGGACAAGCGATGCAAGCACATTCATCCATTGATCTTTAGGAAAATAGGTCCCCCCATACACAGGTGTTTTATCTGGCAGCAGTATACAATTCAATGGCCATCCCCCTTGTCCTGTCATCATTTGAACTGATGTCATATAGAGTTGATCTAGGTCGGGTCTTTCTTCTCGGTCTACCTTTATGGAAACAAAATTCGCATTCGTAAACTTAGCAACTTCATCGTTTTCAAAGGTTTCGTGGGCCATTACATGACACCAATGACAGCTGGAATATCCAATGCTCAGTATGATTAACTTGTCTTCCCTTATTGCCAACTCGAAGGCGCTATCGCACCAAGGATACCAATCGATGGGATTCGTTGCATGCTGAAGCAAGTAGGGGGAAGTTTCTTCCTTGAGTTTATTCATTTTTTTCTTTATTCGAATCTTATTAAATTCGCGCACTCAAAAATACTGCGTATTCAGGTATGGTATTCTCAAGCTTAACATTTTTATATTTATTTCTGCCTTTGAGCTTGGTATTCCATTATGTTTCAAAAAACAACATCTTTAGGAATCTTTCTCTGACCATTTTCTCTCTTATTTTCTACGCGTGGGCAGAACCGATGTGGATTTTTCTTATGATTTTTACTGCGTTTTTTGACTATTCCATGGG
>Ga0209651_1001024_pt1 | contig 10013 bp, 18 predicted proteins | sample LauGreFBDMM110SN_2_FD_188216 | JGI IMG/M metagenome (GOLD analysis project Ga0209651, IMG submission 188216) | Freshwater lake microbial communities from Lake Michigan, USA - Fa13.BD.MM110.SN (SPAdes) (version 2) | ecosystem: Environmental > Aquatic > Freshwater > Lake | place: Lake Michigan... | reverse complement strand
CAATTTTAAATAATGAGTTAAATTTGCAGAGTACAAATAGATTATCAAAGGCAATTGCAGCTCAAGCAATGTCCCCAGAAGCTCCAGTCACGACTGGGGTTCACATATTTCCAATCGATCTAATTGCAAATAAATCAGATGCATCTAGATCAAGAGGAAATTCTCAAGATTGTATACGAATAAAGGCTCTGAAGTATACTCCGCCCCAGGAGGGATTTCTTGAGAGTGTTCCAAAATCAAAGCCATCTGTAGGTGCTATTGCAAAATTTGGAATGGCATCACTAAATCAATCAGTTCCGAAGGGAATGAACTATCAGGGAGAAGTAATTCTACCAATGCCAAGTGAAGTTAGAGATACTCTAAAGACTGAGTGGGGCATTTCCGATATTTCAGCTCTTGGATTTGCAATGGTTGGAAATATTGCAGGAATGCAAGACCCAAGCCGGGGGCCCTTTTCATCAGTCAAGGCATTTATAGATATACTTGGTGTTGGAGCAAATGCAACTGCAATTGGATCACTCATCAAGTCATATGCATCTGGGGGTCCAGATTTGCAACGAGTTATCAAAAATGATGCCATTTCTTCTATCATTTCTAGAATTGGGCAACAGGTAAATCCATTAGATCTTCTCACAAGATCTACCGGAAAGACCGTAAATGCAAATGCTGAACTATTGTTCAGAGCACCATCACTTAGAGTTTTTGAATTAAACTGGAAACTATCTCCAAGATCTGCAGCAGAGGCACAAGAATTAAGAAAGATTATTAGATTCTTGAAGGTAAATATGCTTCCCAGAATTACTGATGGGAGTGCGGTTTTACTTCAAACTCCCAACGTATTTGTGATGACATATGAAAGAATGGATGGTTCTCCAAATAAGAGTCTTCCTAAACCAAAGATTTGTGCTCTAACTGGGTTTTCTGCAGATCATACTCCAGATGGAGTTGGGTGGGCAGCCTATGAAGATTCTCACCCAGTTTCAACTGTACTTACTACTAGATTTGCAGAATTAACTCCAATTTTTGCTAATGAGTATAGCTCATCAACCGGAGACGACGTAGGAATCTAATGGCATACTTTAAAAATTTACCGAACATACTATATCCATCACTGAGAAATGGTAAGAAGTCTTCTCATGATTATACTCTGATTAAAAATCTATTCAAGTACGCAAAGATACCTGATGGCCTACTTGACATTTATGTAGCATTTGAAGACTACCAAATCATTGGAGATGATCGTCCAGATAATGTTGCAGAAAAGTACTACAATAATTCGGGATTAGACTGGACAATCTTAGTCACCAACAACATTCAAAATGTTCGTGAAGATTGGCCAATGCCACAGAAGATCTTATACAATCATCTCTATGAGAAATATACGGAGGCTGAGCTTGAGCAGGTAAAATACTATGAGACGGTTGAAGTTAAAAATTCAAAGAATCACGTTATACTTAAGAGTGGAATAAAGGTTCCACAAAATTTTACTATTAGATATGTTGATGATAATGTTGTCGAAGAAACAAATCCGGTTAATGCAATCACCAACTTAGAATATGAAATTCAAAAGAATGATGAAAAGAGGTCAATACTTCTACTGAGACGTGAGTACGTTCCAATTTTAGAGAAGGATTTACGAAGCATATTTCAGTATACTAGATCTTCTGAATTCGTAGACGAAAAAACAATAAGAGTTGAAAGCCCCTGCATACTATAAAGCCTCCCCAGAGGGGAGGCCTATTAACTCAATCAGTCGTCTACCAACTTTTGAAAGTAGCTAAGTGCATCGTCTTCATCATCAGTTGAAGCGATGGAGGAAACAGATCCTCGCCCATCTTCTTCATCACTGAATGATTCGTCAACCGGAGCTGATTTAGTTGCTGCAACCTTACCAAGAACAACTTCTAAACGAGCATTAAGTTGCTCATGAGTCTTAAACTTGTCCTCAGAAATAATCTCCTTCAGAGGGAATTCCTTCTTCCAGATTTCTTCCAGAAGATCATCATCACCACCAAGAAGAGGTGCTGAAGCTGAGAATTCGCTTGAGTCATAATTCCAATAACCAGCAACCTTCTTAATCTTTAGCTTAAAATCTGCACCCTTCCACAGGTCAAAGGGATCTACAATTGCTTCATCCTCAAATTCCGGCTTCATTGCCGCTTGAATTTTATCAAAGATCTTCTTACCATACTTAAAGAGGAATACCTTCCCTTCATTTTCAGGGTTTTTTGGATCCTTAATTACATAGATGTTAGAGTAGTAGGAAAGCTTACGCTTACGTGATCTAGCGATTTCCTTATTCGCATCAGAACCACTGTTCCAAAGAATGCTGTTAGATTCACATACTGGGCACTTCCCACCAACAGTTGTAAGGCAGTTATCGATTAACCAGCCGCCGTTTGCCTGAAAGGCGTGATTATAAAGCTTTGCCCACGGAAGTTCTTCCCCATCAGGGGCTGGAAGAAACCGAATAACGGAATACCCATTACCAGTTCCATCAACTTCAGGCTTCCAGAGCCTATCGTCTGAAGAACCATTAGAATTACTATTCAGTTTTTCAACTTCCTTAACGAGCTTTGCAGTAAGGCTGCCGAGATTGGATTGTTTTTTGAGATTTGAAAATGACATTGGATGTGTTGGATGTGTTGGATCGTCTGTACTTGTTTATCCTAGCAGGGTCAATCTAGATTGTCAAGGGCATCCCGGACATCAGTAAAACCTTGCATCATACGAGATATTCGCTTTTCCATTTGATTAAAATACTCATATAGTGAAGTATCTGGGGGCATATCGTTAAGTCCCCGTGCAGTGGCTATCATTCTTTTCAGAACATCCTTAGCCTCTGGATCCTCCATTAACGAAAATCGTGTGTATATAAGTTTTTGTCTTTCTACTAGTTCTTTGAGTAATTTAATTTGTTCAAATTTATGATCATTATCAAATGCATCCCGAGAAGAACTTCTCTCCAGAATTTTTTTCTGGAGAGCACTTATCTCAGAGACTTCTTTTCTAATTAATTCAGAATTGAATAAATCACTCATCAGCTTTGGTCACCTTTCCTCCAGTAGTATCAACAGGACCTTGAGTCTGTACTTCATCCTCAGTAGGTAGTTCCACTCCTTGACCAGTAAGATATTCAATAATACCCTGAAGCTTTAATGCGATCTCCCGCTTTTCTGTTAATTGATTATTAAGATTTTGAATGTCGCCAACGAGTTGCCTTTGCTGTTCGACACAGCTTTTAAGATGAGTTTGCTGTTCAGTCATTTGTAAGTTTCTCCTTTAAAATTATTTTATAGGTATCCGATTCAATTTGCATAAATGGTCGGTATTTCCTAATCCTCATACTATAAAATTTCCAAATTGGATCAGTCAATATTCTATCATAGTTTTTGATATAATGCAAGATCAGATCCAGAATAACCATAGTTTCTATGGACACCCTATTTATACTATGCAATTTAATCAATTTTGAGTGTTTTCCACACTCACAAAACATTACATCATCTAAATTACAATTTTCATCCAATAGAGTATTGATGTTTTCCTTAAAGGTATACGTTAAACTATCAGCTCTAGATTTCCAAGTATTGTAGTAAGTGTTTCCACAATTTATGATTTCTCGAATCCATAGTTTTTGAGAATCTGGACATTCAATAAAACTTGCAAGAAAAAATTCTTTAATTTCCCCGTCAGATTTTTGCCTTGAAATTTTTTCAAAAAAATAACGATCATTTCTCTTATTGAATGCACTCACACTTGCATTTGTCTTTCCATGATACTTGAAGTAATCAAAATTTTCTCTATTGAAATGATTTTTAAATGCTAAGTATGTTTTATAGCATTCATGTGGTGTCATATTTCAAGTTTTGCCTTAGAAGATTTACGAAGATAGTTTAACTGCATAGCTTCACACCTCAAACGCTCCTTCAGTGGTTTAGAAAGAAGTTTTGAGACATTTTCAATATCAATACTATTGTTTTCACAGTATTGGACTATAGCTTCAATGTAGTTGATATTTCCAGTTTTAACAAAATTTTCAATGTCAGTAGAAAATTTAGATTGACTTAAAAATTTATTCTTAAGTTCACGTTGTAGATCAGTGAGAATTTCCATAAGCCTGCAGTTTTTCTTCTATGAATTTTTTAATGTATCGAGTAAGCAGAGCAATATAAACTCCCAAATTTGTCTTTATAAAAACTTTAACCTTACCTTCAGGAGTTACCATAATAGTAACCAGTTGCTTTACTACCTTTCCAGTCAATTCGTGATACATGCAGGCGTAGGCTACTTCTTGAACAAAGTACTGTTGAATCCACTCCTCAGGTTTAATTTTCTTTGAAGTTTTAAAGTCAATAACCGCAAGCTCTCCATTATATTCAGCAATACAATCAACTCTTCCGGCAATACCAAGATAGTCACTGTATAGTGAGCTTTCAATTGCATGAATATTTGTTATATTATCTAGCTCTGATTTTACAGAATCAAACATGAAGTAGGCTTCTTCATCATATCTATCAGATTCAAGTAATTTATTTTCTAAGTAATCTTGACAAATTTGGTGAAAATTTGTACCCCTCGTTGTAGATTCTTTACAGATTCTATCAGCTTCAACATTCCCAACTCGTTCACGCCATTCCTTAAAGATTTGGCGATTGTAGTGAGACGTTACTGAAGTAATTGAGGGGTACATATTACCCGTAGGTGTTGGATAATAGCGAATTCCATCAAGTGTAGTCGATTCCATTTCTGGAAGTTCAATCTCAATATGCTTAAACATTATAATCCTAGGTTGTGTTTGTTTACAAGGTAAGACTTAACAAGACCCGAACGTACAATATCATCAACACCAAATTCAACACATGCAAATTCAGGCATTGCATGTAAAATTTTTGTAAAGTCAATAATACCAGTTTTTTCGTTTTGTCGTATCAAGTCAGTTTGATTGGCGTCACCGCAGAACATGATCTTAGAGTTTTCACCAACTCTAGTAATTATACTATCAAGTTCATGAAAATTCAAGTTTTGGCATTCGTCCACAATGATGAGGCAATTATCTAGGGTAGTTCCCCGAATGAATGAGGTACTCCAGAAACTAATCGTTTCCTGAGCCTTTAGATTATTATATAAACCCTCAAAATCATTGTCATCATTTAGCTTAAACATATACTTTACCATATTCTTATAGGGAATCTGATAAAGAGATGCCTTATCCTCATGAGTTCCTGGAAGAAATCCAATTTCTCTTGTAGCTACTAGTGAACGAACAATGTAAATTTTATCATAGGGAGTAAGTAAATCTAAAACTTCCCGCAGAGCAAGATATAGAGTAATGAAAGTTTTACCAGTGCCAGCGCACCCGTAAGCAAAAAGATTTTTCCCTTCAGAATATGCATCAAATAGTTTTTCTTGATTTGGGGTAAGTGGCTTAATGTCAAGTAGAAAGTCATTATTAATCGCTTTTTTTCTTCTCGTCTCCTTTACTGAAAGATTGACGGGAGGCTGATTAGACGTTCTCTTTCTTGCCATTGGTTTTACTTGTAGGGTTTTACTACTGAACCTGGAATTTTTGAAACACGTTGTAGAACTTCATTCCATCCACCATCAGTCTTATTCTGAAAATCACCAACACCACTAATGGTATTGGCAGCATATGGAATTTGTACTAAATTTGGATTTTTGGCTAGAAAGGTTTCCCGTTCAGCCATATACATCCATTGTTCAAACACTTCATCAGTAGCATTATCTTTAAATTTGTAGGTTGGCATAATTTTAGGTTATAATGATTGAAGGAGCATCCATACAAGACCAATTCAGTGCTGCAGATATTGTTGGAAATTGATCAGTAAAAATACACTTACACTTCTCCGCAATTTGCATGTGTTCTTTTTGAGTACCATGAGCACTCCTAAGATTAATATAATGAATCCATGATCTAACACTTCCCGTCATGTATAGACGGGTCATGGTTGCTTGAGGAAGTATGAATCTTGCAGACTCCTTAGCAACACCATTATCTAGCATATGCTTATACAGAGATAGACCTTGATCAAAATATGTTTGAATCTTCTTCTGCATAATATCTACAAAATCAGGATCTAGATCGTCAGTGGAATTCTGACGATTCTTAGTATCCTGCTTGCGAAGATTTGGAACGGGAAGTTCTAGTTGCAATTCAGTACTATCAGCATATCTTTGAGAAAATTGTTGATATGTGAAAGAACGATGGCGAAGAATCTGAGTGGCAATGGCAAGAGATGTATTGATCTCCAGAGTCATATATGCATGTTCAAAGATGCTCCAGTGTTGATTTTTGATGCAATACTTAATTAATCCCTCAAAAGATCCATTTTCTTGATTTTTTGGATTTGAAACCCGAGCACAATAGGCAATATGCGGTTCAGCTCCGGGAGTTGCCGTTACTAGATTAACTGTCTGTTTCATTGAATAAATTATTCTTAAGGAATTTTTTACGCTTTTTGCGAAGAATTGCACGGTCCATCTGCATCCTCATATATTGAATTTCTTCAGGAGCATATAAATGTTCCCGTCTTAAAGCAGTTTTTACCAATCTGATAATTTGTTTATCCTTCATAGTTCGATGCGTATATCCTAAGTATATTACACATTTTAAGTTTTGTCAAGCCTTGCCATATCCAGGCAGTTTTTGCTTAGCTGCCGATTGTGGGGTTATGCCAAGCTTCTTAGTATACTGTTGGGTATTCTGCAATGCAGTTCCATATTCCCGCTTTGATGCTACAGCATCTCTTTCACGCTGCCCACCAAAGTTCAGCGATCTTTGTACATTTCTCCACGCACCTCCAGGTGTTGCATTTGAATCCCTAGACGCAGTTGAAGGTCTTGAAAGATATGTTGCCTGACCACCCTTAAAGGCTAAATCTCCAACCACTTGCTTCCCACTCTTAGGATCACGAATTAGTTGAGTTGACGCAAGTTGTGCCGTCTTTCTCTGAGCACCAGATCCAGTGGAGATAAATGATCCTCTATCAGTTTTACTGACAGTAGTTGGCCCACCAATGCCTCGAATTCCAGATCCAGAAGTTGCACCATATGTGTTTGATTTTGCCGCAACTTGTCTTGACTGTTGTACTGCTCTTGTAGATGCCGCTTGTGCTTGAGTTCCAACTTTCTTTTCTCCAGCAACAGATCCGTACTGCACAGGAACAACTTGACCACCTGCTTTAGCAGCACCAATTCTGATAGGTTTATATTCCGGGGCCGGATTTCCAACACGATCTCTCCTATATGCCATAATTTTTTCGGCATTAGGATCATTATAAGTATATCCTTTAGTATCCTTTCCAGTTGCTAAGAATCTATCAAATCCCGATTCTCCACCAGAAGGATCAATTTGTTTTATAATCCTATAATTACCAACATCCTTGCTTCCTGATGGAGCAGATGAACTTTGTCCAGCACCACCCAGAGCGATTGATGTTATAGGATTTGTATAAAGAGCCGCTGTTCCCAATCCAAAATCTTTAGCAGTACGAACATTTGCTCTTGTATTTGGATTTTTAATTTGATCAATAGCAGCATCTGCAGCAATGTCTGCACCAACATATGCACCTTGTCTTGCTATACCAGTTCCAATGTTTTTTAATTTATTGGTAGGTTTTGGTGTTGAAGTAGATGTTGCTGATGGGGTTGCTCCAGATGAGGAATTGCCTGTGGGGTTTCTAGGAGTGCTATAGCCCCCCTGAGAGTTACCCGGAGATCCAGGTTTACCCGTAGCGTTAAATGGCTCACCAGAGGCTGTAGAGGTCCCTCTGGGGGAAGTCTGTTGCGTTCCAGAAGATTGTTTAGCTGTATTATAGGTCTTTAAAAATTTAGCACGAACCTTTCTAGCATATTCCGCAGTGGAAGGATTTGCCTTGACCCATCTCTCAAAATCCTGATCATCCATTGCAGCAATTCCCGTACCAGCTTGCTCAAGAATTACAGTAAGACTATCTTCCTGAAATTGACTAAAAGTTTTCATATTTCTTATCTTTTCTATATTTATCTTCTCTTACGTTTTACGTCATCAGGTTTAGTTGCCCCATATAGTTTTGGATTTATTCTACCCTGAGTATATGACATAGATTGGACTACATCTTTACCAAATTTATCATAGTATGCATCAAAGACCTTGGACTTGGTGTACGATTGCACAATATCTAAAAAAATAGCGTCATTAAGTTTATACTGTATCAAGTGTGAATTGCTTGGCAAATTTTTAGAATTTGCCAAAGACCTATCACAATTTTCATGAAGTATTTTTATGCTGTATTTTTTAAGATTTTCCTGCTCGTCTTTAGACCAGAGAGATTTTATACTAGGTTCGGTCTCCCCACTGGATTTGTTGGAAGGCTTCTCTGACGACATTTTGGGTGATTCTATATTTTGTTCCAAGTTTCTTATCCTTTACTAAACATACAACTTCGGCTTCATCCTGTTGAAGAGACTCAATCATCTGAATAAAAAGAACTTCCTTTTTTGCGGAAGTCATTTCATAATCCCCACCTTCGATAAAATGATAGAATTTTCTATGTTCGCTCGAAATGCGTGTATGTTCAGTTCCAGCTGGAGCATCATTTGGGGTATATGGAACTTCACCTTCAGGTAAACATGAGGTGATTGACGGATCAAAATTCCAAATCAATACTGCCTTTAGTGCAGGAGTTTCATTACTACGAAGAATTTCAATCTTCTCTTCCTTTGTTTTTGCGTTTGATACTTTTTGTAAAATTTCCGAAATCAACGGATTGTTAGGCAATTTCATTTCATCTCCTTTTAAATTAGTCTTCGTAGTCATCTTCAAAAAAATCTTCGCTAGGTTCAAATCTAACAGCTATCAATTCATCAGGAATTAACATTCCATTCTCATCATACATTTCTGGGTGATACTGCTCCTCTACCTTTTCCCAAAAGTAGTCTTTAGCAATCCATCCAATTACCCCACCGACAATCAAAAATAGTACAGAAAATAAAATACTAAATGTTGCCGCTATTACGGTTAATTCCATCTGAGGGCTCCTTTACTTTTGGATTCATTATATCTAAAGAAAACTCAAAGTAAATGGTCACTTTTTTGCGAAAGACATTAATAGTCTTACCAAAACTCATTAGGCAGGTTTTAGTAATTGGAACTTTCTTCCTAGAACGAAGCATTAATTCAACACCTTTATTTATCGCACTAAGCTTCATAATTATTTTGGATATACTTTGCTAGATCGGTACACCCCCCAATTAAAGAATCCTCAACAAGAACTCTAGGGAAGGTTGATCCCTCCCCAAACTTACCAATAAAGTCTTCTCGTTGGAAATCTCTTCCAAGCTTATACTCAGAATAACTCAAATTGAGAGATTCTAACAGCTCTTTTGCCTTAACACACCAAGGGCAATAGTCCCGAGTATATATTAAAAAATTGTTCATAGTAAGATAATAATTAAAGGAATTACTACTGCACCATATCCTATCATAGAACCAAGGATTATGTCAAGCACTTCAAGACCAGTTTTAAAAATCATATACCTCTAGGAATAATAGTCATTTTGGGGAATTTAGATTGTAGTGCATTTATTATAAAATCGCAGGCAGTCTTAGGATCAGTATGTTCGCCACAAGTAAATATATCTACTGCAGCATATTCCATTTCTGGCCAAGTATGTATACTAATATGACTCTCCGAAAGTAGACAAATTGCGGTTATTCCCTGAGGCGTAAATTCATACTTCACTTCTTCCAAAAGGGTCGAATTAGATTGAACAATTGCCTCTCGAAGTGTGAGCATGATATATTGAGAATCGTTTAACAAATCTACATTGCAGGAGCAAAGATCTAAAATATAGTGAACTCCTAGTACTTTATGTTGTGACATTTAACATATTTTTTATACTTGATATTTAGATAAATTAATAAGCCTTATTCCTTCTTGGACGATAAGCAAAAACATTTTCTGGTGCATCAGGTCTCATCCATTCTGTGATCTTATCATAGTTCTCAATAG
>Ga0209651_1001020_pt1 | contig 10026 bp, 10 predicted proteins | sample LauGreFBDMM110SN_2_FD_188216 | JGI IMG/M metagenome (GOLD analysis project Ga0209651, IMG submission 188216) | Freshwater lake microbial communities from Lake Michigan, USA - Fa13.BD.MM110.SN (SPAdes) (version 2) | ecosystem: Environmental > Aquatic > Freshwater > Lake | place: Lake Michigan... | reverse complement strand
CCGTATAATTTTATTAAAATAAAAGTTGTCAAGATTCAATTTTTCAAAAACAACACTGAAGAACACTTTTCTGGTCTTGGTTTTTCGTAATTTCGATCGATTGGGAAACAAAGTCCTTGACCGTCGGCAAGTGACTAATCAGAAAAACCTGCTCACTCACACTGGTTAAAAAGTTGAAAAGAGAACCAATATTGGAGATTCTTTCCTGATCCAAAACAGAGATACCTTCGTCAATCACAAAAAAATTGGATTTGGGAAGCCTGGAAAACTTTGAGAAAATCGTCTTGAGCGACAAATCGACAATAAAAGATTCCATTCCACCCAGATAGTTGCTAAGCGCGGTCGAAGACTGTTCCAAACCCACTACCACGTCCTTTTCAACCACCCGAAGCGCCATTTTCTTATCCAAAAAGGTATGAATGAGTTGGTTTATATCGCTCTCAATCAGGGGAAGATAGTTTTTCAACAGAAAAATAGGTAAACCATCCCTATCCACACATTCAATTAAAAGTTCCAAAACATACATGGTTTGTTTGGTGGCTTTCCATTGTTCATAATTGATTTCCCATTCTATTTTCTGTGTTTTAATACGTTCGTGTTGAGAGCGAATGGACAAGAGTTGTTCGTTCATCTCGACTCGCTTCTTTTCTTTTTGCTGTTTCTGGACGTCCAGGATTGATTTTTTTTCATGGAGAACCAGATTTTCTTCCAAGACCTTTATATCCTCTAGAATAGTTTCAAGTTCATGTTTGGCTTCTAAAGAACGAGTTTGTAAGGACAGGCTCTCTTCTTGAATCTTTTCGAGTCTCGAGGTTTTGGTTTGATGATCCATTTCAAGCTTCTGGTATTTCTGGGTTTCCTCTTCCATCTCGCATAGAGTCCTTCGTGACCCTCCTTGAAAGAAAAGATCAAGTTCTTCGTATACACTGGCGTATTTAATGACCAATAAAAGTCGATCATACAAAATCTTGGCAGCATCTTCTTTCAAGAGTTTTTGCGAGTATTCCAAACGCTCCTGGTGTTTTTGGTTCTCCAAAAAAGCGCTGGTATTTATATACTTGATTCTCATTTGAAGATAATAGTCGAGTTTTTTTTGATATTGTTCTCTTTTTTTGATCGATTCACTCCTCATTTTTCGAAGGAGTAAAAGTTCTTCCGAAATTCGTTCACTCAAGGTTTGAACCGATGTTTTATTGGATGGTAAATCTTTAAGAACTCCTCGGATTCTATCCGAGACCTCGAAAATATTTTGCTCGATTTGATAGAGCTTGGATTCTTCTTTGGAAAGCTCGTTCTGAAGTTTGGTTTGTTTGCGATAAAATGGATTTTTCTGACACGCTACGCATTCAGGGTTAAATTCAATCTCTTTGGCTTCTTTGATATTTTGACGTTTCATATTCACAGAACAAAGTATAATTTGATATTCCGTCCACTTTTTTTGAAAAATTTCCGCGTCTTCTTCAAGCTGTCGAGGAATATCGGGTAGAGGCTCATTCATCTTGGCTTCCAAGAGAGGAATCTCCTGATCAAACTTTGATTTTTTTTGTTGAAGCGTGTCCCAATCCTCCACACACACCATTTTTTTATCAAACGGAAGCAATTGACGATCCAGATTTCTAATTTCATTTTCCAAGGATTGTTTTTTGGATTCCCAATCCTTTGTGATATTTTCAGATTCTGAAAATAGTTTTTTACAATCTTTATAATACTCGTTCCACTCTTGATGATCTTTTTTGATCCATCGCAAGACCTCGGGATGAGGGTTCTTGGAAAGAATATCACAAGATTCTAAATCCGACTTTTCTTTTTCAAGGGCTTCTAATTTTTGCCGAATAAGAAAAAGATTACAATTATCAAGAAATAGTCTGATTCCCTGTTTTTCGGTTGCGATCGAGTTTATTTTTTTATCTATATCATCGAGAGTTCGTTCAATACTCTTTTTTTTTTCCTTGGCGTTTCCAAGATTCTCGAATCTTGTTTTTTTAATTCTACTCCATATCGCTTCTTTTTCTACTTCCAGCTTCTTCAAATCAATACCCAATTTTTGGAGATTGGTTTCAAGAGGTTCAATCTTGACAATCACATCTTGTAATCGTTCTGTCCAGTTCACGCTCGTTTGGTCTCCCACCTTTTCATGGTACACCTTTTCTTCCCCCTTTAGTTTTTTGAACTGATCTTCCTTTTCTCGACGAAACTTTTCAAACCAGTCTAATCCAAAGAGATTGTACAAAAATTCTTTTCGATCTTTTTGAGTCATTTCCCTAAAATGTTTTTCTCGCTGTTGCGTACATACATTGGTAAACACAAAGCTTTCCAGATTTCCAAGAAGTGATTCAATCACCTTGTCGGTTTTCTTTCGATGTTCTTCCGAATAGTCTTTCCAATTTCCATCGGTCCAAAGGGAAAGCTGTTCGGTAATTTTAATCTTGTCATTTTTTTGCCGGACGCAGTGTTTGCTTACTTTATATAGCTGATTACCAACCTGAAATACAATCTCTCCAAATGCTTTTTTTTCAGAAACGTGAATTACCTCCCGGGGTATAGAGTTGCCATGACTCCCTCGTGTAATCTTTCCAAACAGCAAAAATGTAATAATGTCAATCAGTGTAGACTTGCCACACGAGTTTCGGCCAAATATACCCGTAATGGTATGTCGATGTAGTTTTTCAAAGTCAATAACGTTCCCCTCTCCATATCCAAACATATTGTCGAATCGAATCGACTTGATCTCCCAACAGGGGCTCTCCGCGTTGATACATAGTGAAACATTCTGATTATATTCACGAATTAACTCCTCAATAAGTTTTTCAAGGATAGGAAGAGGGTGACCTTGGAGTTTTTCCAACACAAAAGTACGGATCCAAAATGTATCGCCAACCTCTGGAGTGACGGTAATCTTGTTTTCCTTGTGGGGGTCTTTTTTTTTAGACGCGTAGGAAAATTTTTGTTGAAGTTTGGCACGAGGAAGCCCTGTTTTGAACGCATGTATGAATTCATGATTAACATCTACATTGTCCGTCAATTGAACTCGCATATTACATTGATTGGAAATATGGAGCGCTAAATTCCCTTGGACACGCCAATCCAATCTAGTATTCTCATATAAAATCTCCAACTCGTCGTCGTGTAGAATCGCCTCGCAGTATCGATATGGATTCTCCATGGGAACTAATTCCGACGTCTTGCCTATTAAATCCCAACAGAGTACCCCGTGTTGGGGATCGGTTTCTCCAAAATTTTGGGAGACGAGCGAACCAGAGTAGGCCATGGTCTTGGAAGCATTCATATATTGAAACTTGTGAATATCTCCCAAAAGGACATAGTCGTAGCCATCAAAATCATCCACATTCTTGTCTCCAGAATCCGATGCGAAACCAATATTGTTTTTCCATCCACAAATCTGACCATGATAGAGCGCAATCTTAATTTTTCCCTGAAAGTCTTCTTTATGGGCATTGATAGATCTATTCAAATCAAGCCAATCCACGTCATCAAGGAGGGAATTTACTGAAAACACCAGGTTACCAAACCTATAGTGTCCTGTATTCTTGAGATAAAAAACACCCGGTGGAGTTCGATGATAGAGGATAGGCGTAAGACTATCCATACGTTCTCGATTGTTCAAGAGAGCGTCGTGATTTCCCGCAATAAACAGTGTCGGAGCGATTTTGCCCAGGGACTCTAAAAAGGAATAGGTCATTAGGACACATTCGGGGGTCAGATCAATCTTATTATGTAGAATGTCTCCGGTAATGACAATCACCGATTGAGACACATTCGGATGATTGGATAAAAATCGATATAAATTCTGGAAAACGTGTTCATATTCTTCTCGACGGGAATAGAGCCGAATGTGAATATCGGAAATGTGGAAAATAGTCGTGAAATTCCCTTTTTCTGAAAGGATATTCATGTTTTTTAGTTTAAAAAAACTAAAAACAACGACAATCATTTTTTATATATATATAGAAAAAAATATTGTCCTTATATAGTAAATGCCACAAACAAAAATTCCAGTAACGAGTCTTGAATTTTTTTTCGGAATCGATAAATATAATTCGGTTGACGTAACTCCCATTGTTTTGGAAAAATTTGTTACCAAATTTGGAGAAATTTTTCTCAAAGTTTCCATTAATCATTTCGGAGATCCTTATGAAGGACATGTCAAAATGCTTTATTGTGTTTATCAAGGAAATGTAATCAAAACTGTAGGTGAAAACGCGTATTTGTATTTACCCAGCGAAATACAAAATAATAAATTTGTCAACAATAATGAATTAGAATTTTTTTATGGCGCAAATGGCATTGTTTATAATGTGACAAGTGTTGTTTTACAAAACTGCTTACTACCCGACGGTAATATTGCCATGGTGGGAAACTATAACGATCTATTTGGAGATCCTATTTTTGGCGTCGAAAAAATACTTTATTGGTCCTACAAGGGACACCAAATTGGTCAAGTAAATGAAAACCAAGACTTGTTTATCAACAAAATAATAATGTTACCTAGTCATATCGAAATATAATTTATGAAAATAATAAGAGATGTTCGATACGAGCGCATCGGGGATGGTAAGTCCAATACGCCACAGGAAGCACATTAACACCCGATGGAAGATTGGGTTCGTCCTCGGTATCGGCAAAATTTTTTACCGTCCAACCTTGTACACCCACCGTAAAGTTTAAAAAAGAACGGGTCTTGAGGTAGCCTATTTGTTGGCGGAATGAAATTACACTCTGGGTGCGCTTGGAAGGTACCGTTAGAGTCGTGGGAGGACGGATTTCTGGAATGTTGGACTGGACAAAGTCATTAAAGATCCCATCATTCTGATCGCTATTCTCAAACACATAATGTAAGGGAAACGCGGCGTTCTGGAAACCTATCTTGGATTCAGTCACCTTGAGAGAATTGTCCTGTTTCGTAAAGGTAATGGTCTGCGCGTCTCCATTAATCTCGATGCTGGGGAAAATATCAAAAGAATTAATCCTAACGCTCACACCCTTTTCATGTTGGGAGAGCTGCGCAAATAATCCCGGAGATACCTGAATGTCCTTGTTCAAAAGATCTTGAGGGGTTTTTTGAATATCCCCCAACTCGAGCTTGAAGATTTTCCCAGCGTCCCGATATTCGAGAGAAGTAATGTCATCGATTTCGCTCTGAAAACACAGGGTCTTGATGAGGAGTTCTTTCTGTGCTGCGGGTTTGAGGATTACCTGAGGCTTGGGTTTGATTTCCGTAGAATTTCGGTTGGAAGATACAAAATTATGTTGAGGAGCTTTCTTGCCCGAGTAGCCGTAGATATTTTCATTGTTTCTGAACTGGTTCATCTTTATTTGAAAATAATTTTGTTTTTAAGCTGGTGGGATTTTTTGCTACCCAAAATTTTTTTTAAAATTTAAAAATTGATTTAAAAATAAGAAAATATAAAGTAAAGACACACCAAAAGCTCTCGTAGCTCAGTAGGCAGATGCGCTTGACTGTTATGTAAGTATAATTTTATACTGAACTAGTTATCAAGAGGTCGTTGGTTCGATCCCAACCGAGAGCGTCAAGGTTTTTAAAATTGAACTTTAAAAACTTTTTTACGCTCACAACCAAATGAACTATACAAAACTCTATAAGGAGTTTGAGGACTATGATTGTAGGTTGTTAACCACCGAAGAAGAAATACAAGAACAAATTAAAAATCGTTCTATTACTATTCACCACGCCAAGGTGAACATTTTGGCAGAGTGTGGACACGAACAAGAATGTGTGGTGACTAATTTCTTACAGCGTCGAACCGCGGTCATGTGTAAAGATTGTCGTTTGAAAAGTATAAAAACCAAGATGAAAAAAACATCCATGAATAACCATGAAATCGAATATAGCGGATATAAAGACATTAAATTGATATTGGAAGAGTATTATCATGTTGAAAAATCCAAAGAAGGATGTATTGCCGATTTCATGATCCGTCCAAAATGTTCCACCACAGATCAATGGATTGGTATACAGTTAAAGGTTACGACAAAAATGTCATTTGGAATGTATACGTTTCGAGGTATTAATAAATCCTATGATGATTTATTGATATTTTGCTATTGTTTGGAAAAACAAAAACTATGGATTCTACCCTATTCGGATATTAAAAACTTGAAATGTAATCTAAATATATCTGAATATTCCAAGTATAATAAATATTTGATTACCAACAATACCAATATACCTGTGATTATTGGTTCGTATCAAAACAAGTATCAATTTTTTACCAAGGAAGAATTGTTACTTCCCACATCTCTACAACAGCAACAGGAGCAAACCTACGCCCGAAGAAGAGAACAAAAATGTCTTTTTATAGAGTTTACTTATCCAGACATTGAAAATGGAAAGACGGATTTTTATATTGGTAACTTGAAAATCCAAGAAAAAGTAAGCTCCTTCCATCGAAATAAGAATATTATAGAACTATCTGTAAATAATGGTACACTCAATAAAAAAAGACAATTTAGGAGTTATCAATTCGGGGATAATGATTTTTACTGGGTGAATATAAAAAATTCATCGAATTTTTATGTCATCCCTGAGATGGAATTATATAAACGGAATTTTATTTCCTCCAAGGATAGGTATATCAATAAAGTTTACATTTTTGAAGATCGTAATGATTGGCTGACTCGTTATCTTTTTGATTATGAGAATTTAGACAAAGAAAGAAAAGAAGAACAAGAAAGATTAAAAATTCTACTCGGGATTTAGTTGACAAAATTCCGCCCACGACACTTCTTCATTATTAAAAAAAACTGTCTTGGGGTGTGTTTTTATGATTTCTTTCCATTCAAAAAATGTTTTGTATTCATTTCGCTCCCTAATGGAATGAAAAAATACGACGGATCGATAGCTTGGTGTCGACAAGGAATCCGTGACAATCGCGTAGGTTTCATCCAAGATGACAAACGCTTCAATATGGCTCGTATAACCTTTCAATCGTCCCCGGAATATTATGTTGGAAGATAAATGAGTAAGAACCGTCATTGAAAATAGATCTTTAAAGGTTGGATCCAATTCATAGATAGTTCTACAGATTTCAATGGGTAAACAATTCATTTTTAATAAAGAAAATAATGAATTTTGGTATCCAAAAATAAAACGAGTACTGAATCAAGATAATCCCTCCAATACTACAAAAAAGTGTTGTGGGAGGAGGACGAGTGGTTCGGATATGGAATCAGTCATGATATTTACCTATAATGAAGTTCCAGATACCGATCGATATTTGGTATCCTTTCCTAGATTTTTATCCGAACCGAAACATGTTCTTTTGTGGAAAGGGTTGGCAATTAGAGAAAAACTAGGAGAAGAAAAAAAACTAGATGAGATTTGTTCCTACGCAAAAGCATTAATTTCATCAACAAGTATCTCCAAGTTGGGCTATTCTTTCGATACTTTATCGATTAATATTGATTTAAACTCAATTGTTATACCTGGATCCGCTCAAAACGTACATTATAAAGATTGGGAACCGCTTTTGGATTCTTTTGTAGGGCAAGTTTTAACCAATAAGTCATTGGATATACGCAAAGAACTAATTAAATTAAATACGTTGATTAAAAATATGCGCTAATATTTTCCATCGACACCACCGGATGATAGAGTTTGTTTTCAAGTTGCGTCTTGATCTTGACATTTTTTTCCAAAAAGAAATCAAATACCGGGCCTATCATGGAATCTGGGACGTTCCCGTACGTCAACCCTCGTTGTTTGGTAAGAGTAGGGATATACACCTCGGAAAACCCCGAATAGACACCCATATTATCATGAATTTCTTTCATCAGGGCTGTCGAGATCCTCACGACGGGAAAGAAACCCTTGACTCGTTCGGTCAGAGGAGGTCGATCATAGCGACGTCCGGTAATGGCAAACCAGTGATTCCAGAGAATACAATCCTTGTATTCAAAGACTTTGGTCGCCAGAAAATCGGTGGTTTCGTCATGGACAGCGTCCAAAACCTTGGCCCAATCGCCGTCGCAAAAGACATCGTATTCGATAAACCAAACAAAATCATAGTCTACGGGGCATAGTTTTCCAAAAATCCCAATTTGGCTCTCTACCTGTTCCTTGTTGGATCGATGGAGCTTGTTGAACGAAATACACTCATTGAAATTGGTCAAAACGGTTCGAACCCCGGGATCTGGATTCGGCGCGGAGAGCCTCGTGATGGGGGCAGTCGTGTCAGGGAAAGGTACCAGGGTATCATCAAACAATAAAAAAACCTTGTCGGAACCACACTGGTCACGCAGTTTTTCAAACTGTTGGACACAAAATGAATCCCAGAAATGAGTACGAAAAACCATTATATTTTTTTTCATCATTTTATTTAAGATTTAAATGATGAGTCATTAAATAAAAAATGGAAAAAAAACAAATCGTAGAATTTATACGCGAACACGGGATCGAGGAACGCGTACCTTATTTTGGTAAAGCGCGACTCTATAGCATGGCCACGGGATTTTTAAAAAAGAATAAATTCTTTATTCCCAAAGAGGTCTTTCACTTTGTGACCGCGATTTACATTATTGATAATAATCAAGAAAATGTCTATCAGCTCCATATCAATTCGTTCAAAAAAGAATTTGATGCTACTTATTTTTCAGACATTCAGAATAATGTCAATAATAGAACCAACATTCTTCAGGATCCAGTGTTTTTGGGATCGAATACTTTCCTATCGATAGAAAATATTACCAACAAAACATCTCAAGACGACAAAGAAGCCGTAAATTTTCTTGTAGAATACGCCAAGATTTCACCTGATCTGTACCACGCCATTCACAATAATAATATTGTGTTGACAGGGAAACAGTACGGTGTAGAAATCTGCCAGTTTAGAGGAAATGCGCCCTAATATATGAGCGCGTTTCCTCCAGGTGCCACACCCCGTGATAAAAGAGTATAGGGAGAAGGATTTGTAGGGGCTATGGGTGCTTGAGGAGTGGGTTTATGATATTGAAGATCCAAGTATTCTGATAGATTTTTAATCTTGGACTCGCATTCGGTACAACAAACGCGAATCTTTTTTCCGTGAACTTCGACTTCTACATAGTCAGTTCCGATAGGAATTCCTTTAATGGGACAAATGTCAAGAAAATTTTGTGGTTGCATATTTTTTTATAATTAGTTATTTTTTTTATTTATTTTGCGATTCCGAGACATTGCTTGATTTTCGCAATCACCTCATCTTTGGTAAGTTGTTTAGCGGGAGCCTGAGCCTGAGGAGTCTTGGGCTTGGGGGCTTGTGCCTGAGGAGTCTTGGGCTTGGGGGCTTGTGCCTGAGGAGTCTTGGGCTTGGGGGCTTGTGCCTGAGGAGTCTTGGGCTTGGGGGTGGGAGCAGCAGCAGCTTTGGCTTTTACACATCGCTTCCCATTATAATTACAGCTTGCGTCATTTTGAGCGGCGTTCTTGGTCAACAGACAAGCAGATTTCTTATCGTTGAGTTTGCAGAATTTAGCGGCAGGGACTTGTTGGGGTTTTTTAGCGACCTTGGGCGCGGCGACGACTTTAGGAGCCTTGGCGACGGGCTTGGCAGCAACGGCCTTGGTACAACGCTTGGTGGATTGCTTGTACATACAGCTGGTATCATTTTGAGCCGCTGTCTTGGCCTTGACACACCCAGTTTTCTTTTCATTAAGTTTACAATAATTTGCTTTCGCGGCAGGGGCTTGAGCGGGTTTCTGCGCAGGGGCTTGCTTTTGTACCTGGCCCTGTTGATGAAGAGCCGCAGCGGCTGCGATCGCAGCTGGACCTTTAGCGCCAACCTGTTTGATGATGTCCTCCACCATTTTACAAAGCTCTGGCTTTTTATCTTTCGAGGTAAATTTTTTACCATAATGATTCAGTATTGTTTTTAATTGAACCACGGTGATGGTTTTATCGCATCCTTTAAAGTGAATACCAAGATCTGAAAAATCCATTCTTTTTTATTGTATTTATTTAAAAAAAAACATTTTTAAATTTTTTTTCAAAATTTTACAAAAGTAGTGAGTGGA
>Ga0209651_1001019_pt1 | contig 10028 bp, 11 predicted proteins | sample LauGreFBDMM110SN_2_FD_188216 | JGI IMG/M metagenome (GOLD analysis project Ga0209651, IMG submission 188216) | Freshwater lake microbial communities from Lake Michigan, USA - Fa13.BD.MM110.SN (SPAdes) (version 2) | ecosystem: Environmental > Aquatic > Freshwater > Lake | place: Lake Michigan... | reverse complement strand
CACCAACTCCTGCAAAGGCCAGCGACTGCCAGCCCATGCAAAGGATTAGAAAGACTTTGACCAATTGCTTCATAGTTTTCGGAATGTACCAGTAATTTAAAGAAATTCCGCATTAACGCCTATTACTTGTCCGACGTCAGCGTGTGTGAGACTAATAGGGGTACTTGATTAAAGGAGGGTTTTGGTTCATCTTTCAACCTAAGGAGTGAAGATGAAATTGAAATCTAATCAACCCAAGGCCTCTGCCGAGCAGGTGGTCAAAGACATCCGTAGAGCCACTAGGCGGCATTACTCGACAGAGGACAAGATACGCATTGTTCTCAGTGGCTTAAGGGGTGAGGACAGCATTGCTGAGCTGTGCCGCAAGGAGGGTATTGCCCAGGGCCTTTACTACAGCTGGAGCAAAGAGTTCTTGGAGGCGGGCAAGAAGCGCTTGGCTGGGGACACAGCTCGCGCAGCCACCAGCGACGAAGTTCTCTCTATGCGCTCTCAGACTCAAGCCTTGAAGGAGGCGGTGGCGGACTTGACATTAGAGAACCGGTTGCTCAAAAAAAGCATGATCGGGGATGGGGACGAGCGGGGATGAGGTACGCAGCAGATGAGAAGTTAGAGATCATCCGCTTGGTTGAGAACTCTCACTTGGGTGTTAAGCGAACTCTAGATAAGCTTGGCGTGGCTCGTCCCACATTCTACCGCTGGTATGCGAGGTACTTGGCGCGAGGTGAGGCGGGCTTAAATAATCACTACCGCGGGCCTGCACGACCTTGGAATCGCTTACCTGGGGAGGTAAGGGGCAAACTCATTGAGTTGGCATTGGAGGAGCCTGAACTCTCGCCCAGGGAGTTGGCGGTGCGCTTCACCCATGCCCAGGGCTACTACGTGAGCGAGTCGACGGTGTACCGATTACTGAAAGCACATGACCTGATCACGAGTCCTGCGTTTGTGGTGATCAAAGCTGCCAATGAGTTTAAAGACAAGACCACGGGGGTGAACCAGTTGTGGCAGACCGACTTTACCTACTTCAAGGTAATAGGCTGGGGTTGGTTCTACCTCTCAACGATTCTTGATGACTACTCGCGCTACATCATTGCGTGGCGGCTTTGCACTACGATGCAGGCGGCTGATGTGACCCAGACGCTGGAGGTGGCGCTTCGGGTATCGGGGTGTCACAGTGCACGGGTTGAACACAAGCCACGCTTGCTGAGTGATAACGGGCCGTGCTACATCTCGCAGGAGTTAGCGCTTTGGCTCAAAGGTCAAGGGATGAGGCATGTCAGGGGAGCGCCCAATCATCCGCAGACACAGGGCAAGATTGAGCGCTGGCATCAGAGTCTCAAGAACTGCGTCTTGCTAGAGCACTATTACCTGCCAGGAGACCTAGAGCAATCGGTGGATGAGTTTGTGGCGTACTACAACCATCAGCGGTATCACGAAAGCCTGAGCAACCTAACCCCAGCCGATGTGTACTTTGGAAGGGGTGAATCAATACTTGAAGAAAGGAGAAGAATTAAAGAGCAAACAATCCAAAGCAGACGAATACAACATCAACTTGAAACCGTTTAAACTTTAAAACCAATGAGCCAATCTCTCCTTTAAGAAACTAGCCCATCTGTCTCAAACCATTTGAAGACGGACACGGTCATGGTGAAAAATAAGGTTTGCTTGAGCGAACAGTGAAGGATTTTTGCCCTTTGTCCCCTACCCACTCCACCTTGAGTTGATGCGACTTGATGTGAGATTTGAAAAAAGGAAACGAGATTTTAGTGAGCGCTTGGGGATTTAGACAGATGAAGTGAAAGCTGTAATCGAGATCACTGTGGCCTTTTGAGGCTACACCTTGGAACATCGAAGATTCGGCTTTTGCTTCTTTTTGCTGACACTTGGCATCTGCAGGCAATTCAATGAAATAGGAAGCGTCCTTTGCTGCGTTTTGCAGGCGGGTCATGGCTTCGGACTGGGCCTTGTTTTTAGGCAGATGCTCAAAACCCAAAAGTGCTTCCATTGGCATTTCCATCTCGCCCATCAGTGTTTGTCCTTCCAACTTCAATTGCAATTTGCCTTTACCGTGGGAGTGCTGGGAAAAAGCACCCGTTGCCAAAAAACAGCCAAGCAAACAAAAACCTATTTTTTTGATTTTTTTCATGACGACCTAATTCTGAATTTTTTAAACGTAAATCTTCGCACAAGCGGTTCGGTTTTACCCAAATAGCCTCATTTATAAAAAGATGCTTTATCGTGAGCAAAAAAAATATTCCGCCAACGCTTTTAATTGGGGTTCCGGTACATCCCCAAAAAACACCGAGGGTTTCCGCCTGCTGGTTAATTTAAATAGGTATTTTTTGTAAGCGATGCAGTTTTCAAATCCTAGCCTTCTCCAACCATCAAGTTCAAGCCCCGACCGTAGATCTGAAATTTTCCAAAAACAAGCGCGAGTCCCAAGCCAACCCTCTAACTTTTTCACCTGACAAGTGACGCTGCTGAGTGCAAAATCAACGAAATTGCTGGGAAAACTGTAATTTACAGTTTTCGTTCAATTACAAGGGCTAAAAATGGAAAGTCGCGGTTTTTTTAAACAAAAGCCCAAAATACAACAACATTCACCCAAAGCCCTATCATGAATCCTCCAGAAAAAGTAGCTTTGCCCACCGATCAAGAGCTGGTGCTCAAGGTCATCCCCATGCCCGCCGACTGCAACGCCAATGGCGACATTTTTGGCGGCTGGGTCATGGCTCAGGTTGACTTGGCGGGTGCGGTGTTGCCTGCCAGGCGAGTTCGCGGCCGCTTGGCCACCGTGGCGGTAAATGAATTCATTTTCAAACAACCCGTCAAAGTAGGTGACTTGCTGTCGTTCTTCTCAAAGATCACGCGTGTGGGAAAAACGTCCATCACCGTTCAAGTGGAAGTGTTTGCAGAGCGCTTTTCCAACCAAGGCGAATTCATTAAGGTGACAGAAGCGCGTTTGACGTATGTGGCCATTGACGCAAACGGCAAACCCACCCCCGTGCCTCAGGCTTAAGGAATTAGGTAAGCTGCAGTATCCGCAAAGCAGCACAGGCATCAAGTATTGTGCTGAATGGCCTTGTCGCCCCAAACAGCTTTGGTAACATGACTGCATGAATTCAAAAAGCACGGTGAAACTGTCTTGGGTGTGGATTAGTTTCTTAATTCTTTTGTCATTTCCGTCCCTTGCAGAAGAGGGGCGCAAGCATATTGCACCTGAATTGTTGCCCAATTCGCTCCTGCTTAGTTGGCAAGTAAGCAAGCCTAGCTTGGGCAAGTTTGGTCAGTGTGCTGCTGCCTTTGACAGCAAAACAGACGACTCCAAAATGGCTTTTGCTTGTTCTATTTATGTCAAGTTAACTGCCGTTGCAGAGCGCAAAGCCATTCAACATTGTGACGAGCAGAGAGAGGCAAGGCGTATCAAAGCACCTTGCCAATTGGTCCGTTAACAAATGTCTTGGTTGGCTGACCTGGTTTTGCTAATTCACTTTGGGGTGGCAGCCTTTGTAGCTTCAGGATTCTTACTGATTCCAATAGGTGTATTTTTTAGCTGGCGATGGGTCCGTTTACGAATCTTTCGTATCGTGCATGCGGGACTGATGATTTTTGTGGCCCTCGAGGCAGCTATGGGAATGACATGCCCACTTACACTCATTGAAGCAAATCTTCGTGGCATCGAAGCACAAGAGTCTTTTATGGCGTATCAATTAAGTCGTTTGCTCTACTGGGATTTGCCTATCAACTTCTTTTTTGGATTGTATATGGCATGTTTGGCCTGGGTAATAGGTCTATGGTTTTGCTGTCCACCTAACCCCAAAAAAATTGACCAATAATTGATACTTTTGCATATTGATTCTTTAACTTCTAGCTTCAACATTTGAAAGAAAAAAGCCAAGGGAGTCGAAGCTCCCTTTTTTAAGCATCCAAACTTGCGACCATCTCGATTGGGGTTGGGTTGTAATACCGCTGCAAAGACTTGAGCGATCTTTTGCCAGTCATGGCTGCTGCTAGTTCCAGCACATTGGGAAACTTTTGAGACAAGCATGGTTTGAAGAAACTGATTCTGCAGGGCGTGCAACAATACCCACAATGAAACCTAATCAGAAACGGAAAGCCCCTTCTCTGCCCTACGCCTGGGGCGACTTACAAGCTAATGCCCGTGGCGTCGATATGCTCGCACCCGAAGCAAACCGTCTGGCCTTTGCTGACCCCGAATTTTTGCTGCGCCGCGAAACACGGGGCATCCGCTTTCAGCTGGAAATGCTCAAGCCCGATCTGGCGCAAATCGAGGCAGGTATCGAGCACACCTTGGTGGTCTTTGGCAGCGCACGCTTCGTCGACAGGCCCACAGCCCAAGCGCAGCTGCAAGCGGCCAATACCAGCGCTCAAGCGCAAGCCATCGCAAAAGCTCACACAATGCTGCGCAATGCTGAACATTACGAAAATGCCCGCATCTTTGCAAAGCTTGTGGCGCACTCGTGTGCGAGCCTGCCTGATGATGAAAAGCTCTTCATCTGCACTGGAGGGGGCCCCGGCATCATGGAGGCGGCCAACCGGGGAGCGCAGGAAGCCGGAGCGCCCTCGGTAGCTCTTAACATCGCGCTGCCCCACGAGCAGCATCCAAACCCCTATGTCACGCCCGATTTGAGCTTCAAGTTCCATTACTTTGCGCTGCGAAAAATGCATTTCATGATGCGCGCGAAAGCTATGGTGGCGTTTCCCGGCGGCTTTGGCACACTTGACGAGCTGTTTGAAGTGATGACGCTGGTCCAAACCCGCAAAGTCAAACCGGTGCCAATTTTGCTCTTTGGCTCTGATTTCTGGAAGCGCCTTGTCAATATGGATGTGTTGGTGCAAGAGGGCACGATTTCAGAGGAAGACCTGCAGCTGTTCCATTACGTGGACACGCCCGAGGCAGCTTGGCAGGTCATTTGTGATTTTTACCAGCTTAATGTGCCCCAGGTTTGAGCCTGCTGATCTGGCCCTCAGGGGCAGCGGCAATGCGGCGGCATGGCGATGAGCATGCGCGAAGCCATGTTTTTAGCGCAGCGCAAACTGGGACCCGTACTGCAATGGGAAGACTGAAAATTTCTCGATAAAAACTATTAGATTTTGACTCCAATGCGGAGCCTAAGCGTTAAAAATCAGATTCTAGCCACCCAAAAAATACATCCCTCAGGACCGTATTTTTCCTTGTGCTTGACCAGCGCCGGAACTTGAAAAGAGTCCCCTGATTGCAAGTGCTGGGTCTTGCCTTCTACAGTCAACCAAAATTCACCTTCAATGACGATCGCATCGGCTGTAAATTCGTGATGGTGCATTTCATTTTCGGTATTGGGCTCCCAGCGCCGTTCCAAGACTTCCTGGTAGCCTTGTTCCAGTTTCTCGTCTCTGAAATCTTCGAATCGAAATTGCCTAATTTGATCCATGATTACCTCCTGAAGGAAGAATTAATTCGATCAACGCCTCGGTGCTGATCAACGAATTGATGGCTCGGCACTGTCAACTGACCAGTCAATCATTTACGTCTGCAAGGCAAAAAAGCCTGCACGTATTCCATTGAAGTCTGAGCTGCAAAGGTAGGCTTTTTCTGCGACGTTGTCAATAAGTTAAGAATTTGCTTTAAGTACACCAATATGGTCTGCTGACTAAAAATATCTTAAGGGTTTACCTGTGGCAGGAAATAATATAAATTGCCAAGCTCAAATATCAAGCGCAGAATTAGGCTGCAGGTGCTTGATCTTAAGGATTGCTCACCAGCATGGGCGCAAGCCCTTTTCTTGAAGCGTATTCTTACGCTTCGTGCAGGTGCAACTTTATTCTCTTGCTCTTGGCACTAGCGACTGTCATCCTCCTGTGGTGACGGTCCGGCCCGATTGATTAAATTCAGTCGGGCTTTTCTTTTGGAGTCGACAACTTGATCTAAGTCAACGGTGACAGTAAACCAAGGGAATTCATATGTTGCTCGTGTTCAAAATCTATATACATTGAGCTGAGGTCAACTACTTGCCAAAGGAATTCGCCATGAAAACCATCAGCCAATTCTTAGACCACAGTCAGCGAGCCATTTACTCAGTCAGTCCGGATGACACCATTAGGCAAGCCCTAGAAGTTATGGCGTTTCACAACATTGGGGCCTTGCTGGTTTTGAAAGAGCAAAAGCTGGTGGGCATTTTCTCTGAGCGCGACTACGCAAGGAAAGTTGTCCTCAAGGGCAAAAGTAGCAATGATGCCAAGGTGAGCGAGGTGATGACCTCTAAGCTCATCACCATCGATACAAAGCACTCGATTGATCAATGCATGCAAATCATGACCGACAATCACATCCGGCACTTGCCCATCGTCAATGACACACAAGTGATGGGATTAATTTCAATTGGTGATGTGGTTCACGAAATGATTGCTTATCAGAAATCCATGATCGAACAATTACAAAGTTATATCGCTGGGTAGAAGCTTAGCAAGGGAATGCCCCATATCTTCTTGCATTCCCATCGTTCAGAATGGTTTAGGTAATTACCTCATTAAGAAATTGTGCATGAGTTTTTCCAAAGGAGAAATCAGATGTATCAAAATATTGTTTTGGCCTACGATGGATCGCAAGAAAGTCAGCAGGCGTTGCTCAATTGCAAAGACCTCTCGCAGTGGGAACACGCCAAGGTTCATCTGCTCTCAGTGGTTCCCTACGAAACAATTTCAATGGGCCATGAAACTTCTTACTACAGTGAACCTGACAACAAAAAAGAAGAAGAACGACGTTTGAAAATTCTCAACGAAGGTGTTGAACAACTGAATACGGCAGGGATTGAGGCTGCTGGAAAATTACTCAAAGGTGACGCAGTTGATAAGATCGTTGAATACGCGCACACCATTGGCGCAGACTTGATCATGCTAGGCCATCAGCATCGTGACAATTGGTTGGAGCGTTGGTGGGCAGGCTCAATTCCAAAAGCATTGATTGAGCACTCACCTTGTAGTGTTTTGGTAGTCATCATCAAATGAATTTAACCTACCAACTACTGCCCTTACTAAAGTGATCAAAGCAAGGCGTCAAGAGTCTGGACACCCCTACCAAGTTTGAATAGATAAAATCCAACTTGCTCTTTCATCATGGCTTTAAACTTTGGCCTCAACCGCTTCGAGCCCCGAGCGTGACGTCTAACTTTTCCAAAAACCAGTTTTACCGCCAACCCAACCGTCTAGCTTTTTCGCGTGCTCGTTGACAGCGTTGAGTGCAAAATCAACGAAATTACTGGCCAAACTGTAATTTACAGTTTTCGTTCAATTACACGAAATATTACACGTTTGCCATTTTTGCTTGTAACTCGTTGATTTATATGGGTTTTTGACGAGCCCGGCTTTCTGTTAGTCAGGGGTTCTGTGAAGCAATCAAGGATAACGTGTTGTTTGGTTTAGACTAACCTTGTTGGTGCTCGCGAAGCCGGTTAACGGTTCGCAGTTCAACGGGAAGCAGGAGGGAAAAGCCACCAAGGCCGACCTAACCTGCGCTGCCCCCGCAACGGTAAGCAGACGGATCTTTATTAGCTTAAAGACCCAGCTTTCATCTTAAACCACTGGACACCCCTGAAACAGGTGACCGGGAAGGTGATGAAGGTAGCTCTGTCAGCCCGGATACCGGCCAATAAGGTGGAGGTGCGTCGCAAAACGCACTTCTAAATCGCTCATGCACTGTCGGGGAAGGCGGTGAGAGCACATAACTGTTGGTTTTAAATCATGAAGAAATCTTTTTCCCTTCGTTCGGGTGCGCTTGCGCCTGTGCTTTCTGTGCTGTCTTTGGCGGTTGCAGCTAGCGTTCATGCACAAGATGCAATTAACAATGTTGTAATCAGCGCATCACGCACTGAACAGCGCATTCAAGATGCGTTATCCGCAACAACACTAATCACTCGCGCTGATATTGATCGAGCCCAAGCGGTAGACCTTCCTAGCCTAATTCGGAATGTCACTGGTATTGAAATTGTTCAAAATGGTGGCGCAGGCACTGTATCTAGTGCATTTATTAGAGGTGCTGAATCACGCCACACCCTAGTTCTTGTTGATGGAATTCCAATTAATAATTTGAACTTCAGTGCAGCAGCCTTGGAGCACATCCCACTGGTCAACGTTGAGCGCATTGAAGTGGTGCGTGGAAACGTATCTAGCTTATACGGCAGCAATGCACTGGGTGGCGTGATACAAATATTCACGCGTGATGCAGGAACATCGCCCTGGACAAGTTTGACAGCCCAAGTTGGTTCGCGTGGGCTAGCCGATGTCAGTGGTAGTACCGGAGTTAAGAAGGAGTCTGGTTTAGCGCTTTCGGCCAGTGCTCAAACATTACATTTCCGAGGATTCAACGCCATTAACCAAAAAGAACTTCCAGGCACTAATCCTGATCGTGATGGTTATTCTCGACGAGTGCTTTCAGCTGGTGTTTCGCAAGATTTAAGTCAACTTGGACGTATTGGTCTCAAATTGAGTGAATCAAAAGGTGTGACTGAATATGACAGCCAGTTTGGGCCCGCAACACAAACCGACAAATCTAACTTTGCCCTAACAAACGCATCACTATATGGTCAATTCAAATTGGCTTCTGATTTACAGCTTGATGCAAATATGGGGCAAACATCGGATAGTTTGGATGCTTCTGTAACAGCCTATCCATACCGTATCAAATCGTCATCCCAGAATTCAAGTCTAGGCTTAACTTGGCGTGCATTGCAGGGGCATATCGTAACTGCAGGGTATGAGACAACTACACAGCGTCTAGATAGTGATACGGTTTACAAGAAAACCGAAAGAAATCTGAGTGCATCTCGACTCGGTTATTTGATTGATCAAGGCGATCACCAGCTTCAGATCAACCTACGGCAAGATGATTACAGTGATTTCGGCATGGCAACGACTGGCCTCTTTGGCTATGGATATCGATTGACCCCAGCCTTGAGAGTCAGCGCAAATACGTCCACAGGCTTTATGGCACCTACATTTAACGATCTATATTATCCCTATGGTGGAAACCCAACCCTGAGGCCCGAGCATCTTCGCTCTAATGAAATTGCGGCGCAATACTCATCTGGCGCGCACAACGTACGAGTGACTTACTTTGATAATCAATTTACAGATTTGATTGGTAACAATTCAAGTTTTGTCCGGACAAACATTGCAAAGGCACAAAACAAAGGTGTTGAATTAATTTATATCGGAAAATTTGCAAACAGCACAATCAATGCAGGCTTTACCTCTCAAGATCCTCTTAACTCTATTACGCAAAAACAATTGGATCGCCGCGCAAAAACCATTGCCAATTTCGGCCTGAATCAAGACCTAGGTGCATGGAGTGTTGGAGCACAAACTCGCTATAGCTCAGAGCGTCCAGATGCAGCGCAAACAAAAACTTTGAGTGCTTATTTTGTGTCCGATTTGACAACAAGCTACCAATGGAGCAGAGATCTAAAATTAATCGGCCGTATTAACAATGTCTTTGATCGTAAGTTTGAGACTGCATACGGGTACAACCAAGAAAGACGTGGCGTTTTTGCTGGGTTGAATTGGCAAATGAAATAACTAAATTTCAATATTTTCTCCATTAGCATTGTCCGCCTCAGTAATAAAGCCCTACTGAGGCGGCCATGCTTAGGGAAAAAGAACTATTCAATTTAGACACGAGTACCTTAATGACGGTTATCCAGGAGCTACACCGAACCGCCTGTGAAATGGGCGCTGATACCTATAAAGACCCAGGAACTGGTTATCAAGTGTTCACAGAGTACGCCTTGTTAAAGAAAGGCGACTGCTGTGGTAACGCATGCCGTCATTGCCCATACGGGCATATCAAGGTGAACAAGCCAGGACATGAGCCAAAAGTTAAAAAGCCTGTTTTACTAGGTTCGATCGAAGACATGCGCGAAGGTGCTGCACGCCAGTACCCATTGGGTGGCATCCAGTCGGCTGAGCAAGTCGCTGATGTCATGGCTTTTTTACTGGGGGACGGTGCCGCTCGGCTGACGGGTCAGGTCATTGCTGTG
>Ga0209651_1001016_pt1 | contig 10050 bp, 7 predicted proteins | sample LauGreFBDMM110SN_2_FD_188216 | JGI IMG/M metagenome (GOLD analysis project Ga0209651, IMG submission 188216) | Freshwater lake microbial communities from Lake Michigan, USA - Fa13.BD.MM110.SN (SPAdes) (version 2) | ecosystem: Environmental > Aquatic > Freshwater > Lake | place: Lake Michigan, USA... | reverse complement strand
CCGTAAAGGGTTTGGGGCGCATGACCTCGCCTGCGCGCACGCTGCGCAAATCGACACCGGTTTCCACCAGGCGTCGCAAATCGCCGTCGGTGAAGATGCCGCACAAGCGGCCACTGGCGTCCGTTACGGCGGATGCGCCAATTCCCTTGGCACTCATCTCGCGCATGAGATCGCTGAAGCTGGCATCCATGCCCACCTGCGGTACTTCAGCAGCGGTGCGCATGATGTCGCTCACATGGGTCAGCAAACGGCGCCCCAGCGCGCCCCCCGGATGCGAGCGGGCAAAGTCGTCGGGCTTGAAACCGCGCGCATCCAAAAGGGCTACGGCCAACGCGTCGCCCAGGGCCAGTTGCGCCGTGGTGCTGGCGGTGGGTGCCAAATTCATGGGGCAGGCCTCTTGCTCCACCGCGGTGCTGATCCACGCGTCAGCGTGGGCAGCCATGGTGGATTGGCCATTGGCTGTCAGGGCAACCAGCGGGGCACCCAGACGCTTAAGAACGGGTAGCAGAGCATTGATTTCCTGCGACTCGCCGCTGTTGGACACCATCAGCACCAGATCTGCAGATGTGATCATGCCCAAATCGCCATGGCTGGCTTCCGCCGGGTGCACAAATAGCGCAGGGGTTCCAGTCGAAGCCAATGTGGAGGCAATCTTGCGCCCGATATGGCCGCTTTTACCCATACCCATCACGACCACACGCCCGCGGATCGCCAAAATCAAACCAACGACCCGCACAAACGATTCACCCACACTGGTTTTCAGGCCGCTGATGGCAGCGGCTTCGATGTCGAAGGTCTCCCGCGCAAGGCGCAAGACGCGTTCGGCGTTCAGGCTGGGATTCATCCTGGGAATTCTATAGAGCGGCCAGAGGCCAACTTTGCCGACGTCCGGCGTTCACTTGCCGATACAAAAGCTAGAAAAAATAACGCCCAGTAAATCGTCGGCAGTGAACGCGCCGGTGATCTCTCCCAGCGCGTTGTGGGCCAAGCGCAGTTCTTCCGCCAACAAGTCCAGCGCCTGCGCGGCTTGCGCCAGTTGGGCATCGGCTTGCGCCAGATGTGAGTCGACGCGGCCCAGAGCCTGCACATGCCGCTGACGGGCGCTGAAACGGGCGCCCGTGTCTGCCTGCCAACCAACCGCCAGCAGCAGACGCTGGCGCAAATCGTCCAGCCCGGCACCGGTTTTGGCCGATATCAGAACCGTGCTGGCGTCCGGCGCCAGCGTGGAAGCCCCAGCGGACAGCGCATCGCATTTGTTCCAGACATGCAGCACCGGAACCCGCGCAGACAAGGCTTCAGCGAGCTGTTTGCCAATCTCCCCATCTGCCTGATGGTAGTCAGGCAGTGCCTGCCGCTCCAGGTCATGCACAAAAAGCACCACATCTGCGCTGCCGATGGCGCGCCAGGCGCGGGCAATGCCCAGGGTCTCTACCGGCTCGTCGCTGTCGCGCAGACCGGCGGTATCGACCATGTGCAAAGGCACGCCCTCGATCTGTATGGTCTGCCCAATCGTGTCGCGGGTGGTTCCGGCAATGGGCGTGACGATCGCCAGCTCGGCACCTGCCAGGGCATTGAGCAACGAGGACTTGCCCGCATTGGGCTGGCCGGCAATCACCACGTTCAAACCGTCGCGCAGCAGCGCGCCCTGCCGCGCCTGGCCTTGCAGCAGGGCAAGCTGCGCACGCAGGCGCGCCAGCTGGCCGTGGGCGTCGGATTGATTTAGAAAGTCCAGCTCTTCTTCCGGGAAATCCAGCGTCGCCTCCACCAGCATGCGCAAATGCACCAGCGCATCGCGCAGGCGGTTGACCTCGGTGGAAAACGCGCCGCTCAGGCTGGCTGCTGCACTGCGGGCGGCGGCTTCGGTACTGGCGTCGATCAAGTCGGCCACGGCTTCGGCCTGCGCCAAATCCATCTTGCCGTTCAAAAACGCCCGTTCGCTGAATTCGCCTGGTCTTGCCATGCGCAAGCGCGGGAGAATTTCGCCATTCGGCCCAAGCGTGCCCGCGACTTGCAGAGCGCGGGTCAGCAAACGCTGCAGAACCACCGGCCCGCCGTGCGCTTGGAGTTCCAGCACGTCTTCGCCGGTAAATGAATGGGGTGCGGGGAAATACAGCGCCAAGCCGTGGTCTATGGGCTGTCCCTTTGCATCGGGAAATGGCAGATAGGTCGCGTGGCGGGACTGCAGCGGCTGCCCCAACCAGGCTTGCGCCATGGGGGAGAGGTGGTGACCACTGATCCGCAGTATCCCCACCGCGCCGCGCCCGGGGGCACTGGCTATGGCGACGATGGGGTCGGCGTGCGGGGCCGGCACTGTTGCAGTTACCCAAACTTGGGCAGATTGAACTCCGGCGGCACACCCATGCGGCTGTTAATGATCCACTGCTGCGCGATCGAGAGGATGTTGTTGGTAATCCAGTACAGCACCAGACCCGAGGGGAAGAAGAAAAACATCACGCTGAAGATCAGCGGCATGAACCACATCAACTTGGCTTGCATCGGGTCCGGCGGCGCAGGGTTGAGCGCGGTCTGGATCAGCGAGGTGACCGTCATCAGCAAGGGCAGCACATAGTACGGATCGGGCGCAGAAAGGTCCTGGATCCAACCCACCCAAGGCGCATTGCGCATTTCCACGCTGGACAGGAGCACCCAGTACAGGGCGATGAACACTGGAATCTGCACCATGATCGGGAAGCAGCCGCCCATGGGGTTGACTTTTTCTTCGCGGTAAATCCGCATCATTTCCTGCTGCATCTCCTGCGGCTTGTCTTTCAGCCGCTCGCGCATTTCCATGATGCGCGGGTTGATCGCCTTCATCTTGGCCATGCTGGAATAGGCTTTGGCGTTGAGCCAGTAAAAGGCGATTTTCAGCAGCAAAACCAAGCCCACAATCGCCCAGCCCCAGTTTTGCAATACGCTGTGAAGCGCGTCGAGCAACCAGTACAAAGGCTTGGCCAGAATGGTCAGCCAGCCATAGTCTTTCACCAGCTCCAGCCCCGGCGTCAGGGCTTCCAGCATTTTTTCTTCCTGCGGACCGATGAACAGGGTGGTGCTAACGGTCTTGGTCGCGCCCGGCGCTATGGCCTCTAAGGGTGTCACCATGGCGGCCCGGTAGCAGCAATCGGCCAAAGAAGAGCCAATATCGACACCATCGAGTGAGATGCTGCGCTGCATGCCGGTCGGCAAGATCCAGGCGCTGGCAAAGTAATGCTGCACCATGGCGATGTAGCCGTTTTGCGACTGCTTTTCATAGTCCCCGCTTTTGTCCTTCAAGTCGCTGAATTCGACTTTCTGGTACTTCTTGGCCTCGGTGTAGACCGCCGGGCCGGTAAAGGTCGCATAGAACGAGGACTCGCCAGGCAGCTTGTTGCCGTCACGCACCAATTGCAGGTACAGCTGCGGTGCCACCGGGGCCGTGGAGGTATTGGTCATGGCGTGTTCCACCTCCAAGGCGTAGCTGCCGCGCGCAATGGTGTAAGTCTTGGTGAGCTGGACGCCGCCAACAGGCTCGGAACTAAAGCGCACGGTCAGCTTGTCTTGTCCATCCTTGAGCGCATCGTCGCCGCTGACTGTCATGAGGGTCTTGTGGGTCGGAAATTCCCCAGGGATTGCGCCGGCCACCAGTCCGGACTGTGCAACGTACACCCGCGATGCGCTGTCGTCGAGCAAGGGCATGTTTTTGCTGGCGTCCATGGTGTCGCCGTAGCGCAAAAACTGCGAACCCACCACGCTGCCGCCCTCGGTATCAAAGGTCAACTTGAGTACGTCGGTGCTGACCTCAAAGCGCTCGGCCCCGGGCGCGCGGAACGCAGAGGCTGGCGCGGGCGCCGCGCCTGGCGCAGCCGGGACCACCACAGCAGTGGGCAAACCGGCGGTCGCACTGCCTGGGGCTGTGGGCGTTGCAGGCGTAGCCGGTACGCTTGGGCTCGGCGGGGCAGCACCCAACAGGGGCTTGTGGCCATTGGCGATCTGCCACTGGTCCCACAGCAACAGAAGAGAAAAACCAAAAATCACCCACAAAATGGTGCGGCGAATATCGTTCATGGGCGGATCTTTTCGGAGGGGGTTGTCACAAGACGGGAAAACAAAAAGGTGCGGGGAACCGGGTCCAACCCGCCATCGCACCAGGGGTGACAGCGCAGCAAACGCCGCGTTACCAAATAACTGCCGGTCGCGGCACCATGCAATTGCAAAGCATCCAAGGCGTAGCGGGAACAGGTGGGCTCGAATCGGCAAGCTGAACCCAACCAAGGGCTGAGGAAAAATCGGTAGCCCTTGACCAGGCCAATCAGCAGTGGCTTAACCATGGCTTGGTTTCGGTAATCGGGTCGATGCCGTGTTGAAAAGACCGAGCAGCTCACCGCGAACCGCCTCTTTCAAGGCGCTGGAACTGGCACTGGCGAACTGGCTGCGATCAAAGGCGGAGCGCAAACGTACCACAAAAGCAAAGCCGGTAAGGAGGCTTTCGAAATCTTGTACTACGTGAAAAATCTGCCGTTTGATCGCATTACGCGTCACCGCACGCTTGGCCCAGCGTTTCGGAAGCAGGGCACCGATCACCGGCTCACGCACAAACGGGAAGTCGCCGGGAGTTTGGCCTTCAAACGACAGCAAATCCCGACAATGCAAAGCGAAGTGAGTCGACTTGGCTATCACAGCACCCGACAGAACGGTTTGGAACTGAGGCCGCGTCTGGAGCCGCCTCACGCCTGACGACCCAAGGGAAGCACCCGACCGTCCGAAGCAACAGTTGTTAAACGGCGAGCCGTTTGCGGCCTTTGGCACGACGCGCGTTGATCACGGCACGGCCGCCACGGGTCTTCATGCGCACCAGAAACCCGTGCGTGCGGGCGCGGCGGATCTTGGAAGGTTGGTAAGTACGTTTCATAATGGAGTGTCCAGTCCGGTAAAGTTGTGCCCGGTCCGTCTATTGGCAGGCTCTCGGGAAGCCGCAGATTATGGCAAATTCTGTAGCGGCTGTCACATTTCGGCAAAGAGCCACCCGAAGGCTGCGTCGCTGAAACCAAAAATCCCAACCAATGTTCATTAAATTTTTCTTCAGAAATTGTGGATAAGTCTTGCCAGACCCTAGAATAATGGGCCCCACAAGCGACACATATCCACAGATTTTCATGACGCAACTGACCGCCTCCATTCCACCCACAGCGCATCCCGATGGCGCGCAAGGTGAAAGCACGCTGTGGTCAGAGTGTCTTGAAAAATTAGGGCAGGAACTCCCCGAGCAGCAATTCAGCACCTGGATTCGCCCGCTGCGCGCCGAAGCCAGTGCCGACGGCGTGCGCTTGCTGATTTACGTCTCTAACCGCTTCAAACTGGATTGGGTGCGGGCCCAGTATGGAACCCGGATCGGGGCTGTCGTGAACAGCGTATTCGGTCGGACCCTGATGATTGATTGGAGCGTAAGTCATCGCCAGGAAAAGAAAAATGGGTTTTTAGATGGTCCGCAACCTATCCCTGCTGCGGTGCTGGCGTCGGGTATGGGGGCGTCACCGTCGGAGGCTGAGAGCGACATCCCCAGCGGGCTGCTGAAGAACCGGCTGAACTCGGCTTTGACCTTTGACACGCTGGTCGAGGGCCAGGCCAACCGGATGGCGCGCACCGCCGCGATGCATGTGGCAGGCACGCCCGGCAAGATGTACAACCCCTTGTTTATCTATGGTGGCGTCGGTTTGGGCAAGACCCATTTGATGCATGCCGTGGGCAACCGGCTGCTGGCTGACCGTCCGCAGGCAAAGGTTCTCTACATCCATGCGGAGCAATTCGTTTCTGATGTGGTTAAGTCCTACCAGCGCAAGACCTTTGACCAGTTCAAAGAGAAATACCACTCCCTGGACCTGTTGCTGATCGACGACGTCCAGTTCTTTGCGAACAAGGACCGGACCCAGGAAGAATTCTTCAATGCCTTTGAGGCCTTGCTCGCCAAACGGTCGCACATCGTGATGACCAGCGACACCTACCCCAAGGGCTTGGTGGATATTTCCGAGCGGCTCGTGTCGCGCTTTGACGCTGGGCTCACCGTGGCCCTGGAGCCGCCTGAACTTGAGATGCGGGTGGCGATCCTGATCAACAAAGCCCACGCTGAGCGCGCAGAAATGCCAGAAGAAGTTGCATTTTTTATTGCTAAAAATGTGCGCTCCAATGTGCGCGAGCTTGAGGGCGCGCTGCGCAAATGCCTGGCTTATTCGCGTTTTAACCAAAAAGATATCTCGATCCAGCTGGCGCGCGATGCGCTGCGCGACTTGCTGTCCTTGCAAAACCGGCAAATTTCCGTGGAAAACATCCAGAAAACCGTGGCCGATTACTACAAAATCAAGGTTGCTGACATGTATTCGAAAAAGCGCCCTGCCAATATCGCGCGGCCGCGCCAGATTGCCATGTACTTAGCCAAGGAGTTGACGCAAAAAAGCCTCCCGGAGATCGGCGACTTGTTTGGTGGACGGGACCACACCACTGTTTTGCATGCGGTGCGGAAAATCGGGGCCGAGCGCCAGCAACTCACCGAAGTGAACCAGCAGCTGCACGTGTTGGAACAGACCTTAAAGGGCTAGCCTTTAGGCGAAAATGCATGAAACGGCTACGGCTGCGCAGTAATTGGAAAAATACCGGAGAAAACAATGATTGTGTTGAAAGCGAGACAGGACGAGGTGCTGGCAGTGCTGCAATCGATTGCGGGCATCGTCGAGCGTCGCAATACCTTGCCCATCCTGGCCAATGTGCTGCTGCGTAAAACCGGCGACACACTGGAATTCACCACCAGCGATCTGGAAATCCAAATCCGCACCCAAGCCCAACTCGGCGGCGATACCGGTGACTTCACGATGACTGTCGGCGCGCGCAAGCTAATCGATATCTTGCGCACCATGCCGGCGGACCAGGTGGTTTCGCTGGAATCGAGCCAGAACCGCCTGATCCTTAAGGGCGGCAAAAGCAAGTTCACAGTGCAGACCATGCCATCGGAAGATTTCCCGCTGGTTCAGCCTGCGCCCAACTTCGGACCGATATTCAATGTTCCGCAAAAGGTATTACGCGAACTGCTGGCCCAGGTCTCGTTTTCCATGGCGGTACACGACATCCGCTATTACCTCAACGGCATTTTGTTTGTCGCCGAGGGCAAGCAACTCAGCCTCGCTGCCACCGACGGCCACCGCCTGGCTTTTGCCTGCGCCACCCTGGATGTCGAAGTACCCAAACAAGAAGTCATCCTGCCGCGTAAAACCGTGCTCGAGCTGCAACGTCTTTTGTCGGATGAGCCGGGTGATCTTGAAATGCAGTTCGCCAACAACCAGGCACGCTTCGCCTTCGGTGGGATGGAATTTGTGACCAAGCTGGTCGAAGGCAAATTCCCGGACTACAACCGGGTCATCCCGCGCAACCACAAACACCGCATCACGCTGGGCCGCAGCGCTCTGCTGGCCACGCTGCAGCGTACTGCCATCCTGACTAGCGACAAGTTCAAAGGCGTGCGCCTCAATATCGAGCCCGGCACCTTGCGTGTGGCCTCGAGCAACGCCGAGCAGGAAGAAGCTGTTGATGAGCTCGACATTGATTACAGCGGCGACATGATCGAGATCGGATTCAATGTCACCTACCTGATTGAAGTTTTGAGCAATATGACCCAAGAGATGGTCAACCTGGAACTCAGCGACAGCAACAGCTCGGCCTTGTTCACCATTCCCGACCACGCTGATTTCAAATACGTGGTCATGCCCATGCGCATTTGAGCGCCTATCCCGATCCCACCCGGCCCAGCGCCGGGTCTTTTTTTCCAGCCCGCCCAGCCCGCGCATCCATTAGACAAAGCGACCCATGACAGAAGAAAACAAGCCGGTTGAACCGGCGGCATCGGATACCTCCAGCGTCAATACCGGCGAAAGCGGCAGCGAGAGCTCAAACTTCCAGCCCTTGATCGACACCGACCAGGCGGGTGCCACCGAAGCCTACGGCGAATCCTCGATTCAAATCCTGGAGGGCCTGGAAGCCGTGCGCAAACGCCCGGGTATGTACATCGGCGACACGTCGGATGGAACCGGTCTGCACCATCTGGTTTTTGAGGTGGTCGATAACTCGATCGACGAATCGCTGGCTGGCCATTGCGACGATATTTTGGTCACCATCCATTCCGACAACTCGATCAGCGTGGTGGATAACGGACGCGGTATTCCGACCGGCATCAAACTCGACGACAAGCACGAACCTAAACGCAGCGCAGCCGAAATTGCGCTTACCGAATTGCACGCCGGTGGCAAGTTCAACCAGAACAGCTACAAAGTCTCCGGCGGCCTGCATGGCGTAGGCGTGAGTTGCGTCAACGCACTATCCAAAATGCTTCGCCTGACAATCCGGCGCGATGGCAAGGTCCATTCCTTGGAGTTCAGCCGCGGCTTTGTGCAAAACCGCATCGTTGAAATGCAAGACGGTGTCGAAGTCTCGCCCATGAAGGTTATCGGTGATACGGAAAAGCGTGGCACCGAAGTGCACTTTCTCCCCGACACCGACATCTTCAAAGAGAACAACGATTTCCACTACGAAATCTTGAGTAAGCGCCTGCGCGAACTCAGCTTTTTGAACAACGGCGTGCGCATCCGCCTCAAAGACGAACGCAGCGGCAAAGAAGACGATTTTTCGGGTGCAGGCGGCGTTCAGGGCTTTGTGAACTTCATCAACAAAGGCAAGTCGGTGTTGAACCCCAACATCTTCCACGCCACCGGTGACCGCCAAAGCGACCAGAACACCAACATCGGCGTGGAAGTCGCCATGCAGTGGAACAGCGGCTTCAACGAACAGGTGCTGTGCTTCACCAACAACATCCCCCAGCGCGACGGCGGCACCCATCTGACCGGCCTGCGCGCGGCCATGACCCGCGTCATCAATAAATACATTGACGAATCCGAACTCGCCAAAAAAGCCAAGGTCGAAGTCACCGGCGACGACATGCGCGAAGGCCTGTGCTGCGTGCTCTCCGTCAAAGTGCCCGAGCCCAAGTTCAGCAGCCAGACCAAAGACAAGCTGGTCAGCTCGGAAGTGCGCGGCCCGGTGGAAGACATCGTCAGCAAATTGCTGGCTGATTACCTGCAAGAGCGGCCCAATGACGCCAAGATCATCGTCGGCAAGATCATCGAAGCGGCCAGGGCTCGTGAAGCGGCTCGCAAAGCGCGCGACATGACGCGCCGCAAAGGCGTGCTCGACGGCATGGGCCTGCCCGGCAAACTGGCCGACTGCCAGGAAAAAGACCCGGCGCTGTGCGAGATCTATATCGTCGAGGGCGACTCCGCCGGCGGATCGGCCAAGCAGGGCCGCGACCGTAAATTCCAGGCCATCCTGCCCCTGCGCGGCAAGATCTTGAATGTGGAAAAAGCCCGCTACGAAAAGCTGCTAACCAGCAACGAAATTTTGACGCTGATCACCGCCTTGGGCACCGGCATCGGCAAGGCCGGTGGCAGCACCGGCAACGATGACTTCAACGTCGCCAAACTGCGCTACCACCGCATCATCATCATGACCGACGCGGACGTCGACGGCGCGCACATCCGCACCCTGCTGCTGACCTTCTTTTACCGCCAAATGCCCGAACTGGTCGAGCGCGGCCACATTTACATCGCCCAGCCGCCGCTGTACAAAGTCAAGGCAGGTAAGGAAGAGCTCTATCTGAAAGATGCCAGCGCGCTGGATACCTTCTTGATGCGCATTGCGCTCGTGAACGCCTCGGTCTTCACGGGCGGCCCCAACGGCACCACGCTATCCGGCGACACCCTGGCCGAACTGGCGCGCAAGCACCAGGTGGCGCAAGCCGTGATCGCGCGGCTGCAAAACTTCATGGACGCCGAAGCGCTGCGCTGCGTCGCCGATGGTGTGGCGCTCAACCTCGACACCGTGGCCGACGCCGAGGCCTGTGCCACTATCTTGCAAGCCCATTTGCCCGACGCCGAAGTGGCCGGTGAATTCGACGCCCGCACCGACAAACCCATTCTGCGCATCAGCCGCCGCCACCACGGCAACGTGAAAAGCAGCGTACTCACGCAAGACTTTGTGCAC
>Ga0209651_1001015_pt1 | contig 10052 bp, 13 predicted proteins | sample LauGreFBDMM110SN_2_FD_188216 | JGI IMG/M metagenome (GOLD analysis project Ga0209651, IMG submission 188216) | Freshwater lake microbial communities from Lake Michigan, USA - Fa13.BD.MM110.SN (SPAdes) (version 2) | ecosystem: Environmental > Aquatic > Freshwater > Lake | place: Lake Michigan... | reverse complement strand
GGAAGCGCTCAACACTCCAACTCCGTCAGCTGGCGCCAAATCACCCTAGTCTTAGGAGTTTTGACGCTGCTAGTTTGGAGTCTTGGGTGACCCACTCTCGCGTTCAACGGGGGCTCAAGTCACAGGACATCGTGGCGAAGTATTTCGCTGCAAACGGCTGGCCTTACGCGCTTTCCGCGGGGTCAGGCCGCCAAGGTACAGACGTCACAGGTGTCCCAGGGGTGGACATCGAAGTCAAAGCCAGGCGAGGCATTAACGTCGCCATGGCCATGAGACAACTCAGAGACCGTCATCAAGAGGGGCTTCTGCCAGTGGCAGTGCTCCGATTGGACGGTCAGGGGGAATCAAATATCGCAGACTGGCCAGCTATTGTGCCTCTTGCGGTTCTCCTCGACCTACTCAAAGCCGCAGGTTATGACAAGCCAAAACTTGACTGACATGCGCGAAGGGAGCGCTTATGCGCCCAGCAACTCAGAAGATTCTTCAAATCGTGGGGACAGCCCTTGCGATTGCAACAATATCGAACGCACTGACAGCAACACAAGCAACTCCGATAGTTTACACCGAGCGACCACCGCTGATGCAGGTGAGCGCGAAGGCCGTGGCTCAGGAGTTGCTTACAAAAGAGCATTACAAGTGCTTCTCCCAGCTCATGGGCAAGGAGAGCGCCTGGAACGAGAAGGCACGGAACCCGAACAGCTCGGCGACGGGCGTGGGACAACTGCTTGACAGCACCTACAAGAACCTTGGAATGAAGCATTCGAAGGCAGCGGTTCCACAGACTGTGGCGGCGCTGGCGTACATCGGGCGCAAGTACGGCTCAGGCGGCCCTTGTGCAGCCTGGAGACATTGGCAGAAGCACAACTGGTACTAGGGGGACAAATGGAAGAAAGAGAAAGAGCGAGAGTTGAGCTAGCCATCGATATGAAGGGCTGGATTGAGCTGCTCAAAATGTCGCAGTCTGACATCAAGGCGCTCGAGGAGAAGGTGGCCACCGCCAGGGAGAAGATTCAAGAGGCGCTCGGTGACAGCGAGATTGGCACTATTGACGGCTCTCCCGTAGTTCGCTGGACTAGGGTGACCACGACTCGCCTCGACATGAAAAAGGCAAAAGAGGTCCTAGACCCAAAGATTCTTGCTTTCTTATCGTCTGAAAGCACCTCACGCAGATTCACTTTGGTGGAGCCAGATGAGCTTCGTTGACCCGATAGTGCCCGCACCCGACTGGGGGCGTCAGCCGAACGTTCCAGACCACGTCATTTTTGAAGACGAGGACGAGGACGAGGAGTGAGCTACGCCAAACTATTCAGCGACTCCGAGGAGTACGCTAACGCGGTCCGCGACGTTGTCGTCCAAGCAGGTGTTTGGAGTCCACGCAGCGGACAGGTCGCAATCGGCCCGAGCGAAGTGGGACACAAGTGCACTCGTCGTCTCGCGTACAAGCTCCTCGACTGGGAAAAGCCAAATGAGATGCAAGGGGGCTCCTGGAGCGCCCAGGTGGGGACGGCAATACACGCCTACCTGGCCGAAGTCTTTGGTAAGCGCGAGGGATTCCTTATTGAACAAAGAGTCCAAATCCGCGGGAATCTTGCTGGAACCGTGGACCTTTTCGACATCAAGAACGGTGTGGTGCTCGATTGGAAAACGACGGGCGCAACTAAGCTGGCCAATTATAAGAGGTTCGGTGCAGACCAGCAACAGGTTATTCAGGTCCAGCTCTACGCCTACGGCCTCGCTCAGCAGGGCGCTGATGTCAAAAAGGTCGCACTCTGCTACCTTCCAACATCAGGCTCACTCACAGACATGGTCATGGTCATGCACGACTATGACGAACAAGTGGCGCTCGATGCTCTTGCTCGCTTGGACGCGATTCACGCACTCCTCGCCGCGGCGGACGTCGAAGCCCATCCCGAGATTTGGAGCCAAATACCAGCAGAGTCTGACAGGCTTTGCAGCTGGTGTCCATACTTCAAACCGTTCAGTAAGTCTCTCGTTGAGGGGTGCCCAGGTGACACTGCCTGAGAAAACCATCAACGACATCTACAAAGAGATGTTAGAGGACGCTGGACCAGACCCTACCACCACCACCAACCAAACGAAAGCAGGGGAATAATGGAAGCATTCGCTTCGCCAGCCGCGTCAAGCGCGGGCCCGAAAGCTGCAGACCTCGCAGGTCAGCTGCTCATCTTCAAGCCGCTCGAGTACCGCACGGGTATTGAGACGGTCAACGGGCCAGCAGACGCAATCAGCTGCGACCTCATCAATCTCGACACAGGCGAGGAACACTCAGACGTGCTATTTTTCAACGTAGCACTTCGCTCATCACTTCGACCACTCATTGGGCAAAAAGTCCTAGGCCGTATCAAGCAAGGAATCGCAAAACCTGGAAAGACCGCCCCATGGATTCTTGAGGACGCATCACAGGACCCGACTTCGCTTGCGAAGGCACAGGGTTTCAAGCCTGGCACACAGGCAGCAGCAGCACCAGCAGCAGGGGCAGTGCCACCAGAGGTGGCCGCGCTTCTCGCACAGCTGGGCGCTAAGCAAGTCTAGATTTCTTAGACGAGTATCCTTCCACTCATCTAGGAAGGCGCGGTGACGCAGGGCGCGAGAAGGGGAAGCTCGACAGCCCAGGCGACATCAGGTGCAAGGCCTGACACCGCACGCAAGAAATAGCAACGGGGGAAACATGACGATGACAGCTGTCTCGCTTTTCGCGGGTATAGGCGGGTTCGAACTAGCCATGGGGCGGGTTGGCATTGAGCCAGTCGTGTCCGTGGAGATCGACAAAAAAGCAAGTGGAGTGCTAGCCCAGCATTTCCCAAATACTACCATCATGGGCGATATCAAGGGGGTATCGGGTGCAGACTTACTCAGTGCAGGATTTAATCCAGCAAGCGGAATTATCACTGGCGGATTTCCATGCCAAGACTTGTCCGTTGCGGGTCGAAGGGCAGGGTTGGCAGGAGAACGTAGCGGACTCTTTTGGGAAATCCACAGACTTATCTCAGAAACCAAAACGAAGTGGTTCGTCCTCGAAAATGTCCCTGGCTTGCTGTCATCTAACGACGGACGAGACATGGGAATCGTCCTCGGGTCGCTGGCAGAACTCGGGTACGGGCTCTCTTACAGGATTCTTGACGCTCAACACTTTGGAGTCGCCCAGCGACGCCGTCGTGTCTTCATTGTCGGACGCCTTGGAGACGACTGGCGAACACCTGCAAAAATACTCGATATCGGCGAAGGCCGCCGAGGGTATCATCAGAAGAGCTTCGCGAAGGGGCAAAGTCTTGCCACAGCGATTGTTGGAGGCCCTACAACAAGTTTCGGTCACACAGGCTTCTCAAAATACTTCGAAGGAGTCTCCACTCTAAGTTTTACCCAGTACAAGCGGCCAGAGGACAACATAGTTGTCGAGCCATATGTCAAAATCGTGCGGTCGGGCGAGCGCGACGCCGAGGGCAATTTGCCAGCTGAGGTTTGGGCTGAAAGACAGACTGCGCCGACTCTAAACTTGATGGACAATGCGGGTGAAGCGCGGGCGACTGTTATAGCACTCCAAAACACCGTCATAGGTCGTGCAGACACCGCTGGACCCCAAGGGCGCGGGCACTCGGACGATGGCGGGCCGATGTTTACCATCGACACGACGTCCCCGCATGCTATTGTTTTCAACCCGCACAAACAGGACGGCGCACGCATTCAAGGCAACACCATCAACACACTCACTGCCATGATGGGCACGGGCGGCAACAACGTGCCGATGATAGCCACGCCGATACAAGACGCTAGAGAAGGCGAAAAAAAACAAAACGGCATGGGCGTTGGGCTCGAAGGAGACCCCGCTTACACCATCGACACCGTGAGCTATCAAGCCGTCGCGTCAGAGTCTTTTGTGCGTCGTCTCACTCCAGTCGAGTGTGAGCGCTTGCAGGGTTTCCCCGATGATTGGACTTTGATTTCCGCTGGGAAGCAACAGGCCGACAGTTCACGTTACAAACAAACTGGCAACGCCGTAGCCGTTCCAGTCGTGCAGTGGATTCTCGGAAGGATTGTCGCCAGTGAGTCTTGATGTCTTTACTGCCGCACTGAGGTTCGCGGCTGTGGGCTGCTCGGTTGTGCCAGTAATGGCAGACGGTTCAAAGCGACCAGGTATCGGCTCTTGGAAAGAGTACCAGAGCAAGCTGCCCACCACCGACGAACTGCAAGCCTGGTTCAAGGACGCGCAGGGCGTTGGACTCATCACGGGCCAGATTTCGGGCTCTCTCGAGATGATGGAACTTGAAGGCAGAGCGGTGGCAGACGGTATGCACACCCAAATCAAAGAAATGGCCCACGAAATGGGCATCGACGAGCTTTGGTCAAGACTCAACGACGGCTACTGCGAAATGACACCGAGCGGCGGGCTGCACTGGCTTTACAGACTCGACGGTGAAGTCCCAGGCAACACGAAGCTGGCTCGTCGCCCAGGCGCCAATGACGGTGTCGATGTGCTAGCCGAAACCCGCGGCGAAGGTGGTTTTGTCGTCGTGGCTCCTACCGCGGGCACGTGCCATCCTTCAGGTGGAGTTTGGCAGTTGATTTCGGGCTCGATTGAGACAATACCAAGACTGAGCCTAGACGAACGCGAAACGATTCACTCCTTATTCAAATATTTTGACCAACTTCCAAAGGCCGCCGTACTAGCTTCCGAGGTCTCCGTGGGTACTCGGGACGAGAATCGCGAACTCCCAGGGGACGACTACAACGCAAAGACGAGCTGGGATGAGCTTCTCTTGCCACTGGGGTGGTCCAAGGTCTTCACGAACCGCGGCACGACCGCCTGGCGCAGACCTGGCAAGAGCGAGGGCATCAGCGCGACCACGGGCTTCGACGGTACCGACTTTTTCTACTGCTTCAGCACAAGCACCATCTTTGACGCAGAGCGTGCCTACTCCAAGTTCGCGGTGTACACTCTCATCGAGCACGGCGGCGACTTTCACAAGTCCGCGGCAGCTCTGAAGGCCAAAGGCTTTGGCACAGGCAGTGGCTCGAGCTTGCAGCCGATTGACATAAGCGCGTGGCTCGAAGCGCCAGAGCCTGCGCCCGCCCTAGAGCTGGCAGAACTGCCCGCGACAGAACCAGACACCAGCTGGCTGCCTAGGCTTGTGGACTACGAGGACGAGGAGTCTGAGCCTGGGCCAAGCGTTTTGTACCGCACAGACGGTCAGTGCTTGCTTTATGCTGGAAAGATTAACGCGATATTCGGGGAGTCAGAGTCTGGCAAGACCTGGGTGGCGCTGGAAGCGGTACGTCAACAGCTGGTGCAGGGCAACAAAGTCTTTTATATTGACTTTGAGGATTCAAAGCGCGGCATTCGCGGTCGTCTGAAAGCATTGGGCGTCTTGCGCGAACACTTCGCCCGCTTCAAGTACGCAAACCCAGACGGCGGCTACAACGAAATCGCACAGCAGGCACTTTTGGGCTCGATTCGCGACTTTACACCCGATTTGATTGTCATGGACGGTGTCAACGCCGCCATGAACCTGCTGGGTCTGGACCTCGAAAAGAACAAGGACGCGACTCAGTTCTCACAGGTTGTACTGCGTCCGCTTCGCTTGTGGGGTGCGGCGGTGCTGACGATTGACCATGTGACAAAGTCCAAGGACAACCGCGGCAACTACGCAATCGGTGCACAGGCCAAGAGAGCCGACATTGACGGCGTCGCAATCTCGGTGGACGTGTCTATGCCATTCGGCCGCGGTAGCAACGGCAAGCTTAACCTCAAAATCACCAAAGACCGCCCAGGGTTCGTGCGCGGCATCGCCCAAGAGGCTTCGCTCATCGGCACGGTCGATTTGATTTCAAAACCTGACAACCTCATCGAAATCTCAATCGTCGGTGGCCAGGTCGGTTTCACGCCTCACGAATACTTAATGAGAAAGGTCTCCGAGTTCATGGAAAAGCACGGGGCAGAACTGTCCACCAATCAGATAGTCCAAGCAATAGACGGCGGCACCGACCAAATCAAGAAGGCGCTCGCCCAACTCGAGAACACTGGCTTCTTGGGAGTCCGTGCTCACGGCCAAGGCCGCTACTTTATCCACTCAAAACCCTACGTGCTCGGAGCGCCGAAGCCGTTTGGGGGTGTGCTAGAGTGATGAGGAACTTGACCGACTTGACCGATATTGACCGTCGCAGTATCGGTCAATCTGCGGCCTACGCGTACCGAAACTTGACCGACTTCGCCCCCCCCTATAAGGGGGGGCGGTCGGTGAAGTCGGTGGGCACATCACCAGTCAGGGTCCAAGATGCAGGATAAAAAAGCTCAGCCAGGTGTGTGTCTCAGTTGTTTTGGCTTTATTTGGAGGGGGCAGTGGTGTGGTTTTCGCTTTGATTGCGACCCAATACCAGTGGACCTTTTGACTGAAGCCAAGTGCCTCTTGAATAAGAGGCCGACATATGGAGTTTCTAAGTGGCGGCCAGGCTTCTACTTAGAGCGACGCTGGATGCGGAATATCACAAAGCAATACGAGTTCGTACTGGCTAAACACCAGTGCCGCTCGGCGCAGTACAGTCGGAAAGAACCCGACTATTGGAACGAAAAAAGTGACGTGTCGAGTGACACGCCCAACTTCTAGAGGGGGAACAAATGGCAGGACGTCTTATCGCCGTAGTCGGCGGTCAATATGGCAGTGAAGGCAAGGGAGCAGTAGCAGGTTACCTATCCGCGACATCTGATGCACCGTTCATGGGCATTCGAGTTGCTGGGCCAAACGCTGGCCACACAGTTATCGGCAAGGGACCAGACGGCGAGGAGTCATACGCATGGCGCCTTCGCTCAATCCCAGTGAATGCAGTGACTGCACCAGAATCTGACCTCATCATCGCTGCAGGTTCAGAGATTGATATGGAAGTGTTCAATCGCGAACTGCACGACTTGGACAAGGCTGGGTACGAAGCCAGCTCTCGAATCATCGTGGACGACCAAGCGACTATCCTGGAGCCTATGCACCACGACATTGAGACTGCAGACGGCATTCAAAGTCGGATTGGCTCGACTAGCAAGGGTATCGGTGCTGCACGTGCAGACCGCATCATGCGCAAGGCGACTCTATTCGGTGGCGGGGTAGACACTTCAAAAGTTATTCGCGACCACTTGCGTCTTGGTGGTACTGCACTAATCGAAGGCACACAGGGTTATGGTCTTGGACTGCACGCAGGTCAATACCCGTTCTGCACAAGCCAGGACTGCCGTGCTATCGACTTTTTGTCACAAGCTGGCGTTAGCCCGTGGGACAGCGCAGTGGACGTCTTTGATGTTTGGGTGACGGCCCGCACCTACCCGATTCGAGTGGCTGGCAACTCTGGTCCACTTGAGAGCGAAACTAGCTGGGAAGAGCTAGGACTAGAAGCCGAACGCACGACAGTGACTCAAAAGATTCGTCGTGTTGGTCACTTCGACTCGAGTCTTGTTCGCGACGCTGTTGTTGCCAATGGTGGCGCCCCAACAGTCAAAATCGCACTAACAATGTTCGACTACATCTTTCCAGAGCTGAAGAACCAGTCAAATGTGGATATCCTTTCGAATGAACAGTACAACTACATCACCGACATCGAGAATCAAGTAGACGCTCGAGTTGCACTTGTGGGCACTGGTCCTTCAACGATGGCGTGGGTGAAGTAATGGCTTTCGAGAATTGGGAAGATGTGGCGGCCGCTCTTAGGAAAGAGACGCCTACCAAAGACGCACCCACAGTGCAGGACCTTGCAAACTGGTGGCTTGCAGAGACCAAGTTCGAGCTGGACTCTGTTTTACCAAAGGCCATTGAGTATGGCAGTGCGGACCTTAAAGTCATTGGTTTTGCTTTGAGCCAGATGATTGGTGAACCCAAGGGCGTTACAAACGATGAACTTGGCATCGCCTTTTATGTGCTTGGCAAAGTGGCCCGCCTTATTGGCGGGTACGCTGACGGTCGCAGTCCGTCATCTGACACATGGCACGACATCGCTATCTACACCAAAATGGCACAGTATGCACGCGAAAACGGCGGTTGGGGTGGGTTCATCGAGTGATTGTCTATTTAGCTGCACCGATTGACTTCGACGAAGGCGCAAAGGTCAACAAAGTCAAAAACGAAATCAAGGCGCACTTCAAAGAGCAAGAGTGCTCTTGGGTGTACGACCCAGCTGGAGCTTGGCAGGCACCAAGCGACCTAGTGCCAGACGAGTTCGTGCATTGGGCCAACCTGCGTGTGATTGACCAGTCAGATGTGGTCGTTGCAGTCTTGGTCAAAGGCGTGCTCACCGTGGGCACGGTGCTGGAAATCCAGTATGCATTTGATAAAGAAATCCCAGTCATTGTGGTTGGGGATATAGGCATCAACAGCGTTGGCCTTGCAGCTCTTGAAATACCAGTATTTGAATCTATTGAGGAATGGAGAAAGCATGGCAGCGTTATTGTACCGCGTACTGACACCTACTGGCTTGGCACCGACTAAGGCGTACTCAGACGACGCGGGTTTCGACTTGTACTGTGACGCAGACATGGTCATTGAACCAAGCACTTTTGTAGACGTCCCACTGGGTGTTGCAATCAAGGTACCAGAAGGCACTTGGGGCTTGTTAACAGCCCGCTCTAGCACACTGCGAAAGCACGGCCTCATGGTCGCACAGGGTGTGATTGATTGCGGCTACACTGGTCCTCTTTTTGCGGGCGTTTGGAACATGACAAACAAGCCAGTCAAAATCGAGCATGGCATGCGCTTAGTGCAGTACATTCTCATGACAAACGCCTCTTTAGATGTAGATGCGCAACAGGTTGACGAACTTCCCAAAACAGAACGTGGCGCTTCTGGTTTTGGGAGTTCTGGTGTCTGATAAGCCTCTTATTGAAACGGCCCAAGAGCTCAGGGATTTGGCCACTCGCTACAAAGAGCTAAGCACCGAACTGGAGCCTGGGCGTACGGGCGAGCGCACGTCTCGCTCCATGCCTGGCCCCCGTTTACCGTTGCGTGTCGATGTGCTTGATGCCATTCTTGACATTCGCACTGATACACTTCTGTGGGAAGCAGAGCTAAGGCTCGAGCTTAACCGAGGAGCAGTCAAGAACACGGACGTCGAACGTTCGCTGTTTTGGGTTGCGGACGCTATTGAGAAGTGGCCAACTGATAATCGGACCAAACTGATTGAAGAAATCTCCTACTCAACAGCTAAACGGCACACACAAGTGCGAATCCTGTTAGGATTGGAGCAGAGGCCCTTGACGGCAAGACTAAGATGTCCTTATTGTGAGAAAAGCTTAGTTATCAAGCTGGACCAGGGGCTTCTGCTCTGTCGAAATCACGGCTGCAGGTGCGCTGCAGAAGATTGCGCATGTGTCAATGGGAAAGGACACGCATGGAACGAGACCGAATGGCCAAGGTTGGGGTTGATGCTCGACACGCCGAAAGCAGACTGATTCGTGTCTGTCAAGTGTAGGACCACGCCTGTGGTATACTTATACCCTTGGGGTAGAGTTGTATTAGTAAGGGCAAACACATGGGCCTAACTATTTCAATGTCAATCGGTGCTTTACAGACCGAGCTGGATACAGACCAAGACCTAAGTTTCGATGCTATTGAGTCAATCCTCACACGCGCTGTCAAGTCAACCCTTGATGCCTACATGTCGCTCCCACAAGAAGAGCGTATGCGAGTCATTTATGATGTCTTTAGCTCACGTGATGAAGATGAGGACGATGATTAAACCTTGCACCGATTGTGGTGTTTTAGTGCGTGACAGTTCGCGTTGTTTACAGTGCCACAAAGTATATAAGGGTAGTAGGCCATCAGCCAGCAAGCGCGGCTACGATAGTAAGTGGCGTAAGCTATCAAAAGAACTAAGAAGGCTACAGCCGTGGTGTTCGTTTTGTGGTCTTGCAGCTGATTTGACTGTTGACCATATCCTACCTCTATCTATGGGTGGGACTAATGATATAACCAATCTAAGGGTACTGTGTCGCAGCTGTAACTCAGGCCGTTAAGTACCCATTTCGTTTTAGCAAGACCCCCCCTCTGGCATTTTTCCACCCC
>Ga0209651_1001012_pt1 | contig 10064 bp, 5 predicted proteins | sample LauGreFBDMM110SN_2_FD_188216 | JGI IMG/M metagenome (GOLD analysis project Ga0209651, IMG submission 188216) | Freshwater lake microbial communities from Lake Michigan, USA - Fa13.BD.MM110.SN (SPAdes) (version 2) | ecosystem: Environmental > Aquatic > Freshwater > Lake | place: Lake Michigan, USA... | reverse complement strand
AAAAAAAAATTATAAAAAAAAAAAAAAATTTGTAAATAAAAAATAAAAGGATCATAAAATGTCTCCGAACAACAACGCCTGTAACTCTATTTGTAACGCCAATTACGAATCTTTCAAAATTTTGAGAGGTGTCCCCTTATGCAGCAACAACAACTCCTGCGGGTCCAACAATGTTTGGTTCGTCGCGATCAACGGTACACCCGGAAAAACCCGTGACCCCAACAACGGTATCACCTGGGGTCTTACCACCTCTTCCTCGGCTGCCGCCTACAATGTATCTTCGGTGACTACTAGCTCTGGCTCGGTCAATATCAACTCTCTGATTGCTGCCACCGCCACTTCTCCTCTCCTTGTGGACTCTACTCGTATCATTGTCCAGAACCTTGTCAACAACAACTTTATCGATCTTCAACAAGAGGACGCTTACTGTGTGTTTGTTTCCAACAACGCTTGTTCTACCGTGTCTGCTGGTGGTCAGACTGGATACGCCACCTCCAGCTCTGCCTGCTGCTACCAGAACGTGTGCCTCGCCGATGGTGTCAACCAGTTCCTTGCCCTTATTTCCATTGCGCCTTCGTGCACATGGCTCGGCACCGGTCTGGTTATTACCATCAGCCCCCTCGCCAACAACGTTCTCTTCAAGGACTGCACCGTGGGTAACTGGTGCCCCTTCTCTTTCAGCATTGGAAACTGCAACACCCAGAGCGCTACCGCCTCTCTTCTGTACCTGACCTGCCCCCTCACTTCTGGTTACGGTTACATCTACAGCGCCAACTACGCCAATGTTCGTTTCACCCTCCTCAACAAGCAAAAGTGCGCTGTGGGTGGTGCCAAGAAGGCTTGCTACCTCGGTGTGGACTCCCTCGACAAGGGTTGCTTCCTCGTGTTCTTTGGTCAACAGAGACTCATCGGTACTGCCCAGATCCTCCTCATCTCCCCCATTGTCGACCTCAAGTGCATCATCTGGCAGCCTGTGTTCATCGTCACCACCAACACCCCCCTCACCCTCACCTGCGGTGTTGCTCTCTAAACGACGACCACCACGACGACCACCACGACGACCACCACGACGACCACCACGCTGACTTGTGTATGAATTTTTCAACTCTTCAAGAAAAATCATTTTTTTTTCCAACGAAATGATTTTTTATCTATACATACATAAAATGAATCAGTGCAAGTCCTTTGAAATGGTGGAAATCTTACAATCGTTTATTCACGCGATGAATTATACCAAAGCTCGTAATGACATTATCCACTATTATCTTAAATTATCAGACGCGCATTTTAACTGGTTAGGAACTTGGGTTGTTTCTCTACAAGTGGACAAAAAAACCCTACAGCTCAATCAAGCCGTTCAGGGATTTCCGTCCAACGCCAAGACCCCTCATGATTTTGTAAAAGAAAACATGGTCTCTTTGAGGGCTAAAAAAACAGTGTTTACAGTTTGTTTGGTTTACGAATCCAATCTTGTCCATTATGTCGCGTTTGTCTATGATCCTGTCCAAAAAAAACTCGTCAGCTTTGATCCAGGGGTCGAGTTGTATCATCATGGTCAAAAAACGATTGTTCCACAAATCCGCAACATCTTTTTTCAACACGGACTCATCGGAAATCAACAAGGGGGGCAACTCCAACAAAACCTTGGTCGTTGTTCGGATTTCAGATTTTGTGGCAAAACATGGGGACCACAATATAATGGTAATCATAAAACGAGTCTTCCCGCGGACGCGTTTTGCCAATCGTGGACAATATTTTTCATTCTACGTGTGTTGATTGCCCAAGACGATAAATACGATTTTGTTCGAGATTGGTGTAAGATTCCTCCGGCGCAACGTGAATTTCTCATAATTACCTATTTTATGATCCCGAATCTAACCCAGTTTTCAAGTCTTCGTAATAAATATATGAGCTACATGGGACATTACACGTTTCCCCAAATCTTGGACAATACCTTGAAATATGTAGAAAAGTGTCACTTGATTTCTTGGAAAGCGCAACAGGCAATCACCTGTCCAATTAAAAAATAATTTTTTTTTTTTATAGTAAATGGATAATAACAATTGTCAAGTGGACAAGGTTTTAAACTTGCCGTTTTTTAAACAAATATACGATAAATTGTGGTATCAAGTGAATAGAATAGGTTTTAATACTTCTTGTCCCAACGCGTCCATCATTGTGGGACCGTATGAGACAGGAACAAAAATCACCAGTGACTCGATTACCACCGACACCCTTAATTCGACTAATATAAATAATAGTGATACCATTACCACCGACACCCTTAATTCGACTAATATTAATAATAGTGATACCATTACCACCGACACCCTTAATTCGACTAATATCAATAATAGTGATACCATTACCACCGACACCCTTAATTCGACTAATATAAATAATAGTGATACCATTACCACCGACACCCTTAATTCGACTAATATCAATAATAGTGATACCATTACCACCGACACCCTTAATTCGACTAATATCAATAATAGTGATACCATTACCACCGACACCCTTAATTCGACTAATATCAATAATAGTGATACCATTACCACCGACACCCTTAATTCGACTAATATCAATAATAGTGATACCATTACCACCGACACCCTTAATTCGACTAATATCAATAATAGTGATACCATTACCACCGATACGCTTGTCTTGAAAAACTCCGACAACGAATTCATGACTATCACTTATGATAATGAATTTTTGTTGCTAAAATCGCAGCTCTATGAATTAGTTCGGTTTTTTACAACATTTGGTGAAGCTCCCAACATGACCGTATTAAACGCAATGTATACTAATTTTATCGATTCTGTACAACAAAAACTGGGTCCTGATTACGCGGATCTTCCTTGGGTGGACGAGAATAGTTTACTTTATAATTCATTTTATTTTCCAAATCCTTCGCCTTATCTATGGGTATTTTTTAATTCCCTTGGATACCCAAACACTACATACAAGAGTTGGTATTCCCTCACTCCGTTTTCAGTTGTAAATTACAATAGCTATACCTCCCCATCAATATCTTCAACAGTATCTAACAGCGTTTCTAATAGTATTTCCCCCCAAGTTTATAATTTATTTTTTTATAACGAGGGTCAGGGTTATATTTTAAGTAGCGCTTCCGCATGTACAACTACATCTATTACTTATACGTATACGGTGAGTACTTTTACCTCCACTGGCGGCACCACCATAACCACTACATGTCGTTCAAACTCGTCCGGTGGTAATTTTGGGGGGCTGTGTGGTATCGCTGGTACTTCATTTGCATTGACGACGGGGTCTCCCGCAAGTCCTTACTCAGTCTTGGTTACTGCTATTGGCGGAGGAGCCAGCGGTGCTTCCGGGGCGACCGCCGCCATCTCGTTGGGAGTTACTTGGGTAACTGGAACTATACCACAAATTAACAATACAAGATATGTTTCTGCACAATTCACCACACAAACAGCCAATATTGTTACTCTTTTAGGAACCAATTCTGGAAATCCCAATTGCTTTGCGTATTACGATCCATTGTATATAACAAATTCCACCAACTATCGACCACTGGACATTTGGTATATCAATTCAAATACAACCATTTCCGGTAGTAGTATCGTGTACGAATATATAGGTTTTATTATTAATAGTACTTTCATTTTAACAATAAATGGTAATAATATCCTTTTTAAGAATTGTGTGTTTAATATAAAGGGCAATGCAACCAATACGATTTTGGTTACTGGATTGAATGTCATTTTTGACAATTGTATTTTTAGAAATCCAGTAAGCACAGAGACCTATGATTCATTGGGATCATTGACAAGTGCCGCACTTGCCGCAAATACTACTTCGAATATTACGGGGCAAACAGTGCTTATAAATGTGAATAATACCGCCGCAACAACCCTCCCATCCGGTTATCTATATTTTATCAATAATTATCTTTATTTCAATACCAACCCATCAACAGCTTTACTTTCCTTAGTCAACTTTTTTTCTTCTATTATTTTGTTAACCTCCATTGGAACCACCACCGCAACCGGATCAACCAATTTTTATATTTGTAACAATACATTAGAAGGATGTTTGGTAGGTAACCCCTTCAATCAAGGTGGTAATGGTTCAAATGCTAAAAGCGATTGTGTTTTGTGTATTTTTAGCGCTGTATTCGTTTCTACGGCGACTTTAATTAACATCTACTACCAGCTTAATACACATCTAGCCTCAAAGAATTTTTTATTCGATTCTCGATCAAAAGATTTTCCTGATATTTTTGTATACATAAGTACAACTACATCCACAAGTATAGGTTCAAGTAGTAATATTCCCCTCTATTTAAATCCTGTGAATCAGACCAATTATAAAATATATTTTATGGATCGATATGAAAACAATGGATCTAATTTCTTGAAACTCATTACCAATTATACGAATGTTACTACTTTAACAAATAGAACAACCACACAACCCTATATGTATTATAATATACAGTAAGGGTCTTGGACGACTTGTTCATTTCCAACCCTATCTGTACAAAACCAAAACAAACTTGAAATTTTTATTAATTTTGATTCAATAAAAATGGATTACAATATATCTCCCCTTCACGGAGGCAAATCTCCCATCTATAATTTTCCGGCTCCCCCTGAATATTTAAAGGACACCTTGTGGAAAAATGAAAAAGAACACTTGGATGTTTTGGTCTTTTATTTTCAATATCTGTATCCTCTTTCCAATCCCCAAAAATGGAAAAGCATGACGCTCCAAGAACTCCAGGATTATTATTATCATCTAGATTTTTGGTACGCATTCAACACCAGCTGGACAGTTTCTCCAAAACCCGTTGTATTGGACGATCGTGTACTCGCCAAGTGGGAAAAAAATACGTTTTATCAGGCAGGTACTATTGTTCAAAGCAGTATAACTTCTTTGAGTTGGGATTTTGATTCTCAAGGTCAAAAATACTACTATGCGGCGCGGCTTAATAACGCTTCACAAATAGATCCTCACTATAGATATACCACCAAAAAAGGAGTTTCTAAAACGATACGGACCGTTTGTCGTGAGCAAGAATTCTGGGAAACAGTGATTGGTGAAAAGGTAGAAATCACCAGCTGGGGTTGGAATCCCTATCCTTTTGGAATCTACGCTCAGGGACCTTTCCGAGGAACGGGTAATTTTTTGGAGATTCCTCAAAAAACAATTGTGGGGACATGTCACTGGGATATAATTTATCAGTGTAAAGGCGAAAACATTTCAGAAACTCGACTATGGACGGAAATATTTAATCATGAACTATCCAGAATCAATCGTGGATTTATTTCTATGAAGGGTGTGAATGTTACGCCATGGATTATAAAAAAAAATGACGACAAGTATTATTGGGATTTTTTAACCAATAATGGCGGAACAACTCCTTTTCTTGTTTCTTATTTTTGTTTTATCGTGGGTGGGTTTGGAGGAATTGGTGATCCTTGGAATTCTCCGATTTATAAGAGTTGGTCTTTAGCATCAGGTTCAAAAAAACCTGGATATTATTACGCGCCCATTTTCGAAACGAGTGTGAATGACTTGGGGGAAGAAATTTTAACCATGCCCGAAGATCAATCGATCAAGAATACAAGTAAAATAGGAATTGAGAGAACCAGTGAAGAGTTTTGGAGCGTGTTTCGGAAATTTTTTGACAAGATTCGCGCGTGGGATACCAATTGGGCTATGGAGATGTGGAGGTTTCCCATTTTTGATAATGATAATACAGGACCTTGCGTGGCTAATCCTTCCGATGATCTCATGATGTTTATGGCGACCGGAAATCCCAATGTCGTACGATACAGTCCCTGGGGCTCACGGCCGATTGATTCAAAACTTTCCCGATTTTATAAAAATCCCTTACAGTGGTCTCATATCATGTTGGGTGATGGAAGTTGTGTAAAAAAGAATTCCAATAACAAAGGTTTTCCGATTGGTGAAATTATAAATTCCCAGGAAACATCTGGCTTTGTATTTGTCATTCGAACCCAGATGCCGAATGTCAATGGAGATATTAATACCGAATTTGCCGATTTTAGAGTGACTATCCCGGGGCAATTATCAGACGGTTCGGGAGATCAAGAATTCTGGTCTCGTCTCATGAAAACCTATGCCAAACAATACATGTATAGCGTCGATCCGTGGGATTCAAAACGGTTCCATAATTTTGAGGGTGAATATGAACCCTGGCTCCCAGAAACAGAGTTGAAAAAAGTCCAACCCAACAATAGAAATTGGAATCCTCAAGAAAATCCAGTCTTGGGAAAAACGTTTTATAATTTTGACATTTATTCTGGAATCTGGACGGGGAACCTTTCCTACACCGGTTTCATCAATCAAGAATATTCAAGCCTGTCAAGTTTCAAAGGTGACATTTCGAATGGAAATATCTCCGTGGTCAATCCTTTAGTAAACAATAATGGACAACCCGTTTCCATCTACAAAAACTGCCCTACCCCATTTCAACAAGAGTGGAATATCTATCCTCCCAGTGATCAATCGTCTACGTCAATACTCGCCTTGGGAGGTGATGTGGAATGTCAGCAAAATAGCCGTGGAGAATGTTTTCCCAATTCAAAGTGTCAAGACATGACGGCCGCCAAACCCCATCAATCTTATTTTCCTTTTGCGACGGATAGTTTTCGGACTGGAGTAGTAGGATTTCAGGCCAACGGAAAAGTTGCCAATATTGGATCTTCGCAGACGAGGTGGTGGTTGGGGAGTAAAAAAATCCCCTGGAATTTTCACGCTCCCTTTGTCAATCGTAGTATTCTAAAAAATGGGAGGAGGATAGAGTCCCGTCCTCCACCTCCTCTACCCTCCAAAAAAAACCACAATTATTCCAAAATCGCCATCATTTTCGTCATTATACTTGCTGTTTTCGTATTATTGACGATTTTCTTTCCATCCCCCTTGGGCGTAGTTGTTATTATTTTCTTATTCATTCTTACTGTCGTGTTTTGTATTTTAGCATTCCAATCGAATAACAACGAAAACAAAAACGAAAAACAAAAACTAGAACTCTATTTTAGTCTTACCTATCCTTTGGTTCCCATTCAAAGATGGCAAACCATGCGCCTCGATACACTCCGCAAATTTTATTTGTCTCTTCATGTATGGTTTAAAAATGTTGGAATCTCACCTCTAGATTACATTCATACCAAAGAATGGCAAAATCAGCCACCTTTGGGGGAAGGAACCGTATGGAAAAATTTCACGACACGGAAAAATTGTGTAAAAGGAACACCTCAGGCTTTTAATCCCTATGATGGGAAAAAATGTATCGGGAATGATATGGATACAGAAAATGACACGCCCAGCGGTATTTTATTCCGTGGTCGGCAACTATTATGTCTCGAAGCAGGAATCCAACAAACCTCCTTTTTCCAAACTTCCGATAATTGTTATATCGATACATTCAACGCATTTCCTTCTATAATGGATACAGATATTCACGCGTGGGAAAAAGTCGAATATCTGGAAGTCATGACCACCTGGTGTCCCTTTCCTGACGGAGCTTATTTTGATTGGTCTCAGGGTTCAGGAGTGTTTGTAAAATTAGGAAAACATATTGTGGGTTATACAGGGCTCGATGTCATTCGTAGAATCGGGGACGAGTGGATGAAAAATTCGCAACAAAACCTAGAGAATCTTCGCAAAATTTATAGACAAGAATGGAATCGTACGGGGCTGAATTCGATGACCTTTGATGCCAAGGGAAAACTCGTCCTCGTCGAATCTAGTTGTAATGTTTGTGGATTGTACGGTTCATTAATTCTAAACAAGGCTCAGTATCAACAGATTGAAACTATCAAGAAACCCAATCAGATATGGACCGCGCTACCAATGGATACTTATTGCGCGGATGGGCATTTGTTTTCGATCTTGGCGAGTTATATGGATTTTAAATACTACAATGCGCAAACCCATCAATGGCAAAAAGAAATGCCCTTGAATCAGGGACACGTAGCAAACTACCCTTTCCCGCTTATCTTTGGTTCTGGAGAATTTAACAAGAATCCTCTTTTGAATGAATTTGCTCTTCAACTCCCTTGGAAATATCAAATGTTTAACATCCTGTTTATGATGAGGAGATATTGCTTGGACGCGCTTTTTTTGAATGTGGGCGCCATCTCCGAACAAGACTTGAAATCCAACAATTACGAATATGTAGATTTACTACTCGCACAAAAACAAAAACCCTTGAAAAAAGTACTCGACTGGGAAAAAGCCATTGACCTAATTATAGATATGATTTCTAAACCTTTGGCACATCCCCTTCTCTCTATCTACAATCGAATTATGAATCAATCGTTTGATGGCCCTCTTTTAATTCTTACCAATCCCCATGAATTTGAAAAGGGTAAACCCACTGTGGATAGGATTGTGTTGGGGGCACTCGATAAAGAAAAATATATACAGGATGTCAAGACGAATCAAGGTGTGGCGTATTATCAACAAAATGATTTGCCACAATTTTTAAGCGCCAATCTAGAATTAGATCACTGGATGAGCGAATTATGTCGCTCTCTGGGTTATGATAGCGCGTGTCGTATCAAACACTGGTGTGGTAATAAAGGGTTAACGTATGACGTGGAAATCGCCCATTTTAAATTTATTATTGATGGAAGTCTAGTCGATGATACCTTGAAAACTAATATCTATGAGATTTGGAAACAACAATTCCGAGAGTGGATATTTTTAAGAGACCCCTTGGACCCAACATCCAATCTATATCCAGAGGTTTATAAAAAAATTCAACACACGGACACATTATCTTCTTCCCAGAACCCCGAATGGGAAAGACCGCCCTGGATTGAATTTGATCCATCACAGAGTTTGTATGGTTGGCCTTGTGAAAGCGTGGTCAATTGGCAATTAACCAACCGACTATCCTATGTTCCACCGACTTGTGTAGATATAGCGTTATCCAGTAGCTATCCTGAAGGAAATACCTATATCTGGAATTTTTTCTGGAATCTATATAAAAATTTTTAATAATGTACAGAAAATATTATTCATTAATTTAAAAATATTATTATTTCTAAAAAATGAATAAGATTACCCCAGGTTTATTTTAAACATGCAAAAATAAAATAAAGGATCCCATTGTCGACAGAATTAAACTTGGAAATGATTGGAAATGAATTTTTATCTATAAGAAAAGGTGATTATGATATTGTACGATGAAATTTTCTTACTCATTAAGACTCACAAGATAGTTTCCACTCTTGTCTTGAATTAATTTGATAATGGGCTCGAACGATTTCATAAACTCTTTAAAGTTTTTGAATCCATAATTAATCTCATTAAAACAAGAATCAATATTAAGTAGCTTGGTTTTCAAAAGGCCTAGATTGATGAATCTAGATTCAAAAGTCAAGATTTCCTTGATATTGTTCAGTATTTCAGGCAAAGGTTTTAGATCCGTGCTCCCACATGATGACTTTAGATTTTCAATCGTATTGAGAATAATGAATTCCGAACAATAGTTTCGTAGATTCCTAGAGGTGGATTTTTCAAAGCAAGAAATTCCGATCACCGTCTTGTTTTCCGAAATTATTTTCCGACAAATTTCCTTGAAATCTATATCCCCCGTCACAATCACAAAATTATTCAAGTGTTTATAATTGTACAAAATGTCCATTATATCCGTCACCATCTTTATATCACTACTGTTTTTATTGTTTTTTTCTCGCCACGCTATAACACCTTCTATCCCATATTCTAAACACGTTTTTTTCCATGGGAGAAGATTTGCTTCTGTAAAATCTCCGTATACACGTTTCATTATTATCCTACCACGTTTTTTCACAAGCTCGTGGAGCGTTTCAAAATAGACCGGATTCATATTATCACCATCAATAAAAATACCATAGTTATCTAATACGTTTGAACTACTAAAAAATGAAGAACAATTCATATGCGCACGATTTATTACGATTTAATAATAAAAGAATATCGTTTTAAATTAGTGTGTGTGTCATATAATAATATTTTTTTTAGATAATTAAAATATTATACAATAATAT
>Ga0209651_1001005_pt1 | contig 10079 bp, 8 predicted proteins | sample LauGreFBDMM110SN_2_FD_188216 | JGI IMG/M metagenome (GOLD analysis project Ga0209651, IMG submission 188216) | Freshwater lake microbial communities from Lake Michigan, USA - Fa13.BD.MM110.SN (SPAdes) (version 2) | ecosystem: Environmental > Aquatic > Freshwater > Lake | place: Lake Michigan, USA... | reverse complement strand
ACATACTATAGAGCAACGACTAATGGCATTAAAGGACGAAACGCTATCTTTTACCTTTTGATTGCTTAATAAATAGCAAGTGACGATAATAAAAGGGCTATGTTTGTGTGGAATAAATTAACCCGAATCCTACTACTTCAACTGCTTTATGGAGCAGTGCTAGCAGCTTCGCTTTATGCGGCGTTTCAGCTGAGGTTCGACTTCTATCCCGCCCCTTATATGGGTCGGTTCCGGTTGGGCTTGGTAATTAGCTTAGGGCTAACCCTTCCACTCCTCTGGCTCTTTGGACAGTTTCGATCTCTTCTTTCTTATTTTGGGCTGCCCGATGCCCAAAAAATTGCTGTTGCTACTTCTTTGGCCAATTTGGGTTTGCTAGCCTTTAACTTTTTCAATCTAGGGCTTCTCACTCCGCCTCGTGGGGTGGTGGTGCTTAACTTTGTTTTTTCCACGGTCGGATTGATTGCCGTTCGATTGACGATTCGAGTCCTCCGCGAGCGGATGCAGGGAAAATCTGGATCGGACCGACCCAAAAAGCGGATCGCGATTTATGGGGCAGGCGCAGCTGGAGCGGCGTTGGTGGAGGAGCTAATGGCACGACCCAATTTGCGAATGGATGTCTGTGCGATCTATGACGACGACAGGCGAAAAGCCCAAACCAGAATTCATGGGGTGCCTATTCTTGGTGATTTGGCTAAGCTTCGCAAAGGTGGAGAGGAGTTGCGATTGGATGAAGTTATTCTAGCAATGCCTACGGCCGACCCTAGCCGAACCCGTGCGGTGGTGGCCCAGTGTCGGCGGATGAATCTTCCCGTTCGAACGATTCCTACGATTCATCACGTAGTGAATGGTCACCTGCATCTCGATCGGATCAAGCCGGTGGAGTTTGAAGATCTGCTAGCTCGGGAGTCGGTAGAGATCGAGGGTCCAGCGATCTCTGGTTGGATTACTGGACGAAAGGTTCTGGTGACAGGCGCAGGCGGCACCATTGGGGCGGAGTTGGCCCGGCAGGTTTGGGGTTGTCATCCTAAAAGTCTTATTTTGATCGAAAGAAGCGAGCCCGCCCTGTTTGAGATTGAGCAGGAGTTGAAGGAGGACGGTGCGGGTAGCGAGGTGCAGTCGATTGTGGCTGACGTGGGGGAGGAGAAGCGGATGGAGACGATCTTTAGCCAGCAGAAACCGGATCTGGTTCTGCATGCGGCAGCGCATAAGCACGTGCCCCTGATGGAGCAGCAGGTGGGAGAGGCATTGACGAACAACTCCCTCAAGACGGTGGGCTTGGCACGAATTGCGGCCAAGCATGGGACGAAGGAGTTTGTCATGATTTCGACCGACAAGGCGATCAACCCAACGAATGTGATGGGAGCCAGTAAGCGACTGGCTGAAATCGGTCTTCAGATTCTGCAAAAGCAAACCTCTGGGATGAAAATTATATCGGTTCGCTTTGGCAACGTATTGGGGTCTTCGGGCAGTGTGATTCCGACCTTTCGCAAGCAAATTGCCGCTGGGGGACCGGTGACGGTGACCCACCCTGAGGTAACACGATATTTTATGAGTGTGGCAGAAGCAGTGGGCCTAGTATTAACTGCGGCAAAGGCGGGTCGGGGTGGGGATATTTTTGTTTTGGACATGGGCAAGCCGGTGAAAATTGAAGAGATGGCTAGGCAGTTGATCGAGCTGAGCGGATTTGAAGTCGGTCGGGAGATCGAGATTCGATACACGGGCCTGCGACCTGGGGAAAAGCTGTATGAGGAGCTGAGTCACAATGAGGAGACAACCGAAAATACGGAGCATCCAAAAATCTGGCGGCTTAAGCCTAATTCTAGTAGCCAGCATGAGGAGTCTGATTTCAAGCGGTCGCTCGAATCGATCGTTGAGGAGGCGGCAAAGGGAAATATCTCGCAGGCGAAGCAGCGAATCAAGGATCTGGTGCCGGAATATCAGCCATGGCTGGGGTAAAGCGCAACGCGGCATGCCCATGCCAAAGAAGATTAGGATTAAGTGTGAGATAGAGAGCAGGATGATCGTTGAGAGATAGAAAAGATTGGGGAAAGTGGTTTAAAAATTAAAAAGTAAAGTGATTTGACATCGATCATTTATCACTTACGCTAAAGACATGACCGCGGTCACCGTATCCTCCAAATATCAGATTGTGATTCCCCGCGAAGCTAGGCGTAAAATGGGCATTACTTCGGGTACCCGCCTCCAAGCGATCGAGGAATCGACGGGCCTTAGGTTGGTGAAAGAGCTGACGCTGGAGGAAATTCCCGGCTTGCTGAAAGGGCTTGCCGTTCAGGACGATACCATTCGAGGGGAGCAGGACCGTTCCATTCCATGACGGTTGTGTTGGACAGCTCGGGATGGATTGAGCTGCTGAGCGGCTCCTCCCGTGCGAAGTTGTATCAACCGGCGCTCCGGGCTGAAAGATTGGTGGTGCCGGCGATCGTCCGTTATGAAGTAGGACGGTACACGCTGACCAAAGGAGATGAGTCAGCCATGGAACTGGCCCTGAGGGCACTTTCTCGTTTTGAATTCATACCTATGGATGAGACCCTAGCAGATTCCGCTGCCAGTTTGGCGCACCAACACAAGTTCTCTATGGCGGATGCCTTTGTCTTTGCCACGGCCCAATCTGTCCAGGGCGAACTATGGACCCAAGATCGGCATTTTGCCACGTTTCCCCGGGTAAAATTTTTTCGAAAGTAGGGCTGACTGTTGGGGAGGCTTTTTAAGATTAGGATAGAGATGATTGATAGGATATAGGATATTGAATATTGGATATGAGGGTGGATCGTTTGCGTTTGGGATTAAGATAAAAAGGCTGTCGGCGGGCGACAGGTTTTTAGTTTTAGCAAACGCCAGTTTCTTTAAGCCGGAACCTAAACATAAACGAAAAAACACCAGATAGTGGTTTGACGAAGCGAATAGCGGATCTCCTCTGGCCACTGGGCGTGGGGATGTTGACGGGGTGGGCATGTCTGTATCTGTTCCTAGTCTATGTCCTGACGCATGGAGGGAAAATTCAGGGGTGGCATGCGGGGGTCTGGGTGTTGGCGACGTATTTGGGCACGTGGATCGCACTTCGAGGGCAGAGGGCAGAGGGCAGTGAGAGGATGGTTGAGAGCGGAAGACGGGAAACGGAGGGTGAAGGGCAGAAGACAGAGGATGGAGGACGGAGTAAAAAGAGCAGTCGGCATCCGATATCTGATCTCTGGCATCGAATTCGAATTTCTGGGGCCTTAACATGCTTGGCACTAATTCTCCCTTTGGCTTTCAGCTGGGTGCTGGGTCACTTCACTGACTTCAGTTGGGATGGGATGACGAGCCGCGGAATCACAGTGCGAAACCTAATGAAGGGAGATCCGGCGCTCAATACATACCCATTCGGACATGTGCTGGCCGGTTTCTTGGCTCACATCACTGGTTCTTGGCAAGGTGGGAAGGGAATCAATCTGACCCTCATCTGGATTTGCTTCTGTTTCATTTTTCCGACGCTACAGCTTCTCAACTTTTCAGGCTGGCGGCTGTGGTTTCTATCCATGGTCAGCGCGCTAAGCCCTGTTGCGGTGTACCAAATCTCCTGCTTTCAGATCGATGGCCACGTGGCCTCACTCATCACCTGCTTGCTTTTTTCAATGTTGAGAATCCTGGCTTTGGGCCCGATCCGGGTGGATGGAGTGCTGGCGCTGGTGGCAGCTTTTACGACCACAGCGGCTTGCAAAACCTCGGGCGTTTTTTATGCCATCATTATTGACGGGATATTTCTCCTTTTTCTCGCAGGAACCAGCCGAAGCTGGAAAAAAGTCATCCTTCTTTTTGGGGTCGCACTCGCTGTCAGTTGGCCGTTGGGAGTTTATATCCGCTCGATTGGGCAATACGCCCCGATCGATTTAAAGTATCTAGAATCATCGACGAAAATTGAAACTTCAGGATATGGTGTAGGAGGGGGTGCGAGCCATATCGAAACTCTTAAAAAAATGGATCGCATCCAGCAGTTTATAGTCAGCTCTTTCTCATCCACGGAAATCATTCCAACGAGCATTCACCCCAAGCCGCCTTTCTGGATGCAACGCAGAGAGTTGAGGGTGTTCGAGGAGTTGACCCCCGATCCGCGGGCTGGGGGGTTCGGCCCTCTTTACAGTACAGCTCTACTCCTCGCGGGGGCGGGTTGCCTGTATCTTCTATTTTGCGGGCAACGAATGTACTGGCCTGCTTGGTTTCTTTTTCTGGGCACCGTCGCCTCGTCTTTTGGATCACAAGTCTGGTGGGCTAGATGGACGCCCCAAAATTGGCTTATCGTGATTGCCTTCCTCATGGCAATTCTAGCTTCGCCAACAGAGGGAAAAACGTTCAGGGGAGTCAGAGCTCTTGCTGTGGTGGCGGCAGGACTGAATGTCTTCCTCGTTACCCTCTACTATTTCGTAGGAATGGTTAAGCAGGAAAAAATCCTAAATCGGCAGATCGAACTAGCCTCGAGCCTAAAGAACCCCGTGCCTATATATATTCCAGTCATCAAAGAGGGACATAGTGCAGGGGCTTCTTTCCTAGCATCGGAGTGGTGGTTTGTGGATCGGGGTATGCCAGTGACGAAGCTGGAGAAGGAGCCAATCCGGCCGCGAATGCGAATCCATAAGACGGCAGCATACATCCCACTGCCGAACGATTGGAGGCTTAGCCTTAAAAGTCCCAAGGATGAGGAGCTCTTAAGGAAAAGGGGGTTGGTGGAGGAGTGATTGCTGGATTAGCATGCGCAAGTTAAGAACAGGAACTAGGGAAAAGTGAGCAGCGATTCCTTTAAAGCAACCGAAAGAGTTGCTTCACTCTTCTTGGGAGTATGGCTGTGGTTTTGTCTAATTATAGCAACATCACGCCTTGTAGCTTCGTTTCCTTTTGGTTTGGAGGGCTCTGATGAAGGTAGTTATCTTCTCTTTATAACGAACCCATGGGGGTCGCCAGGTTTGGGGCTTTTCTATGGATTTTTGCTGCATCCACTTTGGGATATTTCGGGAGGATGTGTGGCTAACTTCCGCCAAGCCGGTACGCTGGTTCTTGGGCTTATGGTTCTAGGATTGGCGTTTAGCCTTTGGGGGTTCTTGCGTGGACACCACAACCGTGGGTGGCTATGGGCGATCATTCCGTCTCTGCTTCTGGCAGGGTTTACGCACTACACAAGAGGTATACGGACACCGGGATACGATTGGACGACTCTAGTAGGTGCTTTGATTTTTGCGTCTGGCTGGATTTGTTTGGAAACGGAGAGGGGAAGGTGGAGAAATTTGGGCGAGTTGATGGTGGCAGGAGGGCTGTTGGTATTGGCGGCCGGCAAATGGTTGGTCTTGCCTGGTTATGCCGTCTTAACGGGCATTATTCTTACTCGGAAATTTCCACCTGTGGAGCGGTGGTGGTTTATCTTAAGGGTAAGTAGCTGGCTTGCTTTTTTCTTTTTAATCTTTCTTTGTTACGCAGGAATAGACGGAATCTGTAGTACTTGGAAAGCGGGGATGGTTTATAGCCAATCTGGCGATCGGGTTGAACTTGTGGGAATGTATGTAGGCTGGTTGTTAGGCTATGCATGGGTGATTGTCAGGGCGCTGTTATGGGTCGTGGGTCTCTATGGGATGGTTTGGGCGGCAGTAAAATTCATACTGCAAAAAAAACCGCGCGGGGATCTAGTAGCGGCGACTGTTTTTATTCTAGGGCTGGGGCTTGCTTTGGTTAGGGGTCACTTTCAGGGGGGGATCAACAGTTGGGGTAAGGGAAGTATGCTGGTGGGCACTTGGGTGACGGGTGTTTTAATGACGACGATTCCGTATGCGGGCTTTCGCCAAAATATTTCTGAGGCATTGAGATCTCCCGCCATTCGGATTGTTCTCCTTCTAGTGTCGATTCCTATTTTGAATGCCGCCGGAACAATCACTGGCCTGACAAACTATATTTCCCACGGTTCTGTTTTTTTGGTTGCCGCAGGCTGGGTGGTATTAGTGCGATCCCTGGCTCGTGGCATTTCACCTATCTGCTTGGCAGCAGCCTTTGTTTGTATTGGAACTCTTCAGGCAACTCGGATTTATACTACACCTGAGGACATCATGCGGGTGGGAAAAGCTTGGGACGCAAACAGCTTGGTGCGATCAGGACCTGAAGCGGGAAAACTTTTTTTGCATGAATCATCCGTTCATTCCCTTATGCAAATCGATAAGACCCTCAAGCAGCATGGGTTTTCGCAGGGAGATCCAGTTGTGGGGTGGGTGGATCTGTGTGGATTAGTGTACCTGTTGGGAGGCACCTCACCAGGCTCAAGCTGGTATCTAGGAGGAATCCAGGGACACTTAAAAAATACAGGAGCCAGCCTGCTCGAGCGTACTTGGGTTTTGTTGCGTGAGGGAATGCCAGAACCTTCAAACTTCTGGCCTAAGAGTGTGGGGGTGGCCTTGCCTATCGGCGTTGCGGAGCATCTATATTGGCCCGAAGGGGATGCGGAGGGTGTTCTGCGTTCTGTGTATTTGTACCGTCCAGTACAGTGCCCCAATCAGAAGGATTAAAATCTTTGAGGGAATGAGATTGATAAATGAACATTAAGGTGCTTAGGCCGCAAACAGCTCGAGGTTGGCGGAGGCTGGCAAGAGGATTGGGGTGTAGGGTTCAAAGCCCCGTGAATGTTCTTTATGGAAAGCCACCAGGGGGATGTGTTATTGATCAAGAACGAAATAAGGGAGAAATAGTATCCGGGCCAATGCTGCCGAAGGAGCATCCCCTTCTTACGACCAGACAAATAGATTATCGGGGAACTTGGGTGAAAGGGTGCAAAGATTTAAAAGTATACGGGCCGACAGTGAACGTTGTCGATGAGGCAGGGCATCTGCTTGCAGATGTATCGATCGAATGGGGTAGGAAAGCCGAAGAGAACTGGACTTTCCGGAGATTTATACTTCCGAAAGCCAAACTTGTAACTGGTAGAACCCTAGTTTTGGCGAGCACTGGGGGTGGCACTTACTTTCACTGGATAACTGACGTGTTGCCGAGATTTCGGCTGGCCCAGCGAGCTGGATACAATCTTTCCATATTTGATCATGTTTTGGTCAATGGACTAGATCAGCGGTTCCAACAAGAGACAATGCAAAGGCTGGGTATTTTGCCCGAACGGTGTCTTTCGCTAGCGCCCTACAATCACGCTCTTTGTTTGGAAGAGGCTGTCTTGCCCAGCCTTCCGGGAGTTCCGGGTGTAGTTCCACCAGAGACAATAGATTTTTTGCAAAGTATTTTCACCACAAAAACAATCGTTACAGGACGAAAAATATTCATTGGCCGGGGAGGTGCGACGCATCGGGCCTTGATTCATGAAGGTAAAATTGAAGCTATGCTAAATGAGAGGGGATTTGAGTCGGTGGAGTGTGAGAAACTGTCGGTGCAGGAGCAGGCAGATATTTTTAGCTCGGCCAACGTGGTTGTGGGGGCCCATGGAGCAGCCTTGACGAATCTGGTTTTTTGCCGACCAGGAACCCGGGTAGTGGAACTTTTTAGCCCTGCTTATGTGAATCCCTGCTACCGCGATCTATGTGTGGCGGCCGAGTTAAGGCATGCAGCCGTGATTGGTAGCGGAAAGGATTGGGTGTTGTCGGAAAGGCATGACCTCCCGTCGGCTCCTATCACTGCCAGTTGGGAGCTTGTGGAGAAGGCTCTTGCGGATTTTGTCCGGTAGTTAGAAGTTCAGCCGGCGGCGGGCTTGGCGGAAACTATTCTGTTGGCAGTTTATTTCTTTTCGCGATACGCCATTTTGTGATAGGGAAGAACCACCGGCGTTGCGCCACGGGTATAATCGGGGTAGTAAAAACCATATTCAGGAAGTTCAGGAGCTTATCCTCTGAGAAAACGTCGGGAGGCGTGTTGTCCCGAAATGGGGGTGCCTCTAGGTACTTCCGGTACAACTTTTCGTCCGCATCCACCGCGCACACGTAATCTGCCAAATCAGACAAGGATTTGAAATCGTAAGCATTGATGAAAGCTTCTGGATTGAAATATCCCACTGCCCGTCGGTCGCCCCAGAAGATGGGCACCGTGTGCACCGCGAAGGGATCGTACATCTTTTCAGTCGTCCATCCACCGAGCTCTTTGTTCTCAAAGGCAATGTTGAACTTATACGGTCGTAGCGCTTCCAGCTTGGGCTCATGCCCGCTGGGTACTTTCCAACCGGTGTTATTGGCGGCGCGACCAATCGAATCGACTTTCTTTCGGCGATTAAGTTCGTTGAAGAAATCCATTCGACGTTGGACTGTTCGGTCCACATAGGCGGAAAGCAGAGCGCAGAATCTTGTCTTTTCGGAACGGATTTGGCTCCAGTTGATATTCTTGCGGATCAGCGGCTTGGGAGAACGATTATAGGCGAAGATGGGCAGGTAGTAGTGTCGGGGATCGTTGCCTAGGAAGGGAAGAATGGCATAGTCGCACTCTCTCCAGTTAGGTCGGTAGACTTCATGGTGGGTATAGATTTTGGTGCAGTTGTAAAGGCGATGCCGTTGTCCAGTAAGGGCGTAGATCAGGAACTCCGGCCGGTCTTCTCGATGCAGTTGGTAGCGCTGGGATAGAAGTCTTACAAAAAAATCTTCTAGGTGAATTGGGCAATCGGAAAAGTTGATGGAAAGAGACGGAAGATCGCTCATTGGCTACGAGCTTCGCGGAAATGCCGATAGCGGGCGAGCCAATCTCGGAGGGGGCGATGGCAAAGGAACCAACTGGCGAGGGATTCCTGCTGAAGGCGGAGTTTTTCCCGACGTTCAGGATCTTGTTCGAGCTTTTCAACGAGAGTAATGGCTTGATTCCACGTTTTCGGAGCGAGTTCTGGGAGCATGAGAGAGCGATTGTTTGGCATAGTCGACGGGTCCGCAATAGCCAAGCAACCTGCTGAAACCGCCTCTTGGAAACTATTTCCCCAAACAGGCTGTCCCCCCATCTGAAGAAAGTAGCGTGCGCTGTGTAGTTTTTGGAGTCGCTCGGAGGATAATTCGGAGGTGGGCACTACTTCTATCGATTCGTTTATAGCGGCCCGAGAATCGGGTGGCATCTTTTCAGATGTTATCCTCTCGAGTAGGACTCCAGAACGAGTGACTGTGGGCCTGGCTCCAAGAAGGAAGTGGTCAGAGGATTGTTGAAAAATAAAGGGAAACTCCACCACATGAGGCCTCAATTGAGGCCGAACACGCCAACGGCGGGATCCACCATTTAAAAAGCATTGGTATCCGGCCAGTGGGGCTTGGTAAGAAGCTTTGTAGGAAGGAGTGCCGGTTTCCCCAATCCAGTAGGACCAAAATACCTTGGGATATTTGGCGACAATCCGTGCAGGTATGGCGAGATCATGACAGATGACTGCGTCGTATTGGCTCCAGTCGTGTGACTCTGGCGCAATTGCAGACTTTCCTTGGGGCTGGCGGGGTTCGGGTCCAGCTTGCGGCATTAAATCTCTGTGATTCTCATAGATCCGTGCTGTTTTGGACGGGCTAGGATCACCGGCAAACGATTCACGCCAGTGTTGGCACTCGGAATCCGGGCTTACTCTCACGATGATGAAATCTGTTTGAAAAAAAGTAAAAAAAGCGGTCGGGCCGATCATTTTTGGAGTGGAGAGGACGAGGGAGAGAAGGTCGGCACTGGAGCCGGGACGGGTATAGATGTGGCTGGCCACTTCACTTTTCACGACGGCGATACGAAGGGGGGGGGCTACTTGCGGGGTCCCTGGGTAAAGCGAGCCAGAGGTAGAGGCGTGGATTTCCAGCCAACGGAGAGCGGGCCGCGGCAGAAAAGTGGTAAAGGGTTCGCACCATTCTGGGATTGCGGAAATCATGATTTATCCTAGCCCGAAAAAGGATACCATGACGAGATGGACCTGATGGGTAAAAGATGAATTTGGTGCGACAATTAAAAGGATGGATTTATAGCCAATACCCCTCCTCGAGCTCGAAGTTACATGAAAAAAGACGGAAGGGGCTATTTTATCAATTCGTTCCCGCAGAAATATTGATATGCCAAATAGAACAAGATCGAATCTTCTGGGAGAAGTTTCTTCACCCACAAATGGGCGGGGTGTTCTGGGA
>Ga0209651_1001002_pt1 | contig 10092 bp, 9 predicted proteins | sample LauGreFBDMM110SN_2_FD_188216 | JGI IMG/M metagenome (GOLD analysis project Ga0209651, IMG submission 188216) | Freshwater lake microbial communities from Lake Michigan, USA - Fa13.BD.MM110.SN (SPAdes) (version 2) | ecosystem: Environmental > Aquatic > Freshwater > Lake | place: Lake Michigan, USA... | reverse complement strand
GCTTTATTAACTCCACCACCACACGGTGTCGGCAATGCTCCCTTTTTCGGAATCACGCAAAATGCCAAATAAATTCCAACTGTTTCATCAAATCGGTTGCCACTAACAGTAATCACCGAACCGCTTTTGGCAGTGGTTGCCGAAACGGTCAGGATCTGTCCTTGTGCTCCTTTGATCACAGCCGCATCGGCGGCAGGGGTCATTGCAAGGGGAAGTAGTGCAATAACCAAGAAAAGGAGCTTCTTCATGTTCAAAACGATAACTGTGTTCAGATATTTACTTATCCGACAGGACACGAGAACCTGTCGTTCAAAGCTTTGGCACACTACCTCCATGAAGAGATTAGGTGTGATCGCTATCGCAATTGTGTTAACAGGGTGCGCTAATTCACAGATCTCTTCCAACTACACAATCTCCCAAAATGATGTGTCAGCAATTTCAATTGATGCACCTACTACATTTTCAGTTTCTCGAGTTGTAGTTCTTGCAAATGGTGTGGCAGAGATTATGAACTCACTTAATGCTAAATCACTAATTGTTGGTCGAGATATTTCTAGTTCTGAAAAAGCACTAGAGAATGTTCCGCTTGCAACATCAGGTCATCAAGTTTTGCCGGAAGAGGTAATTGCTCTCAAACCAGATCTTGTAATAATTGATGCATCTACTGGTCCCAAAGCCGCAATTGCGCAGATCAAGAGTGCTGGCATACGAGTTGTGCAAACACCTGAAAGCTGGACTTTGGAAGATATTTCCATAAAGGTTGCAGCTGTTGCAGATGCGATTGGCGCGCCGCAACAAGGGGTGCTACTAAATACTGCGATGAAAGATGCGATTAAAGCTAAAACTCTTTCAAGCCAACCCCGAATTGCATTTTTATATCTTCGCGGCACATCATCTATCTATCTGGTCGGGGGACCGGGGTCAGGCGCGGACTCTTTAATCTCTGCAATTGGTGCAATAGATGTGGGAGCTGCATCATTGCCACGCCCCTTTAATACTATGACAGCTGAGAGTTTGGCAACGCTTAATCCAGATCTCATTATTGTTATGACAAAGGGATTGGAGTCTGTTGGTGGGGTGTCAGGATTGCTCAAACTTCCTGGTGTGGCACAGACAAATGCTGGCAAGAATCAGGCAATTATCGATGTTGATGATTCACTGCTTCTTTCATTTGGTCCTCGCACGCCATCTCTAGTTGTTGCCTTGGCCGAAAAAGTAAGCGCGGTAGGCAAATGAAGAAGATAGCCCCAGCAGCAGCACTAGTTATTGCTACCTTTGTGGCTATCTATGTTGGCACCGCCGAGATAGATAACTTTTGGTCTGCGCTCTTCTCACCTGGTAGCAATGAGATTTTGTGGCAGATACGTATTCCGCGCGCAACAGCAGCGCTGATTGTTGGGGCTTCATTGGCACTTGCCGGTTTAATGGCACAAGGTGCCTGCAACAACGCACTGGCTGAACCTTCGATACTCGGAACTACGGCAGGTGCGGCACTTGGCACAGTTATCGCGGTCTTAACTGGCATCGTGCAGGTGGGATCTGTGGGCGCAATTGCGTGCGGAGCTCTAGGCGCACTGGCTGCAACCTCTTTGACTTTCAAGTTAGCAAATCTTCGATCACAGCTTTCATCTTTTGCATTAATCATTGTGGGCATCGCAGTTTCTGCAACTATTACCGCTGTTGTTGGACTTTTGTCTGCAATGGTGACCAGAGCTGATGCTCGCTCTATTTCATTTTGGAACTTTGGCTCCCTTGCTTTAATTACACAGGAGAATTTGGTTGGAATTAGCATCACTGCAATTGTGGGCGGGACCATTGCCTGGAAGATTTCACCCTCACTTGATCGACTTTCATTGGGAGATGCCACCGCCTTTCACATAGGCATTGATGTCCCACGTGTTCGACTTATTGCACTAGTTGCCTTGTCATTGCTTGCAGGCGGGGCTGTTAGCACCGTTGGCTCTATTGCATTTATTGGCCTTGCAGCCCCACACATCGCACGTTTTATATATGGTCCCATCCATCGCAATTTGATAGCTCATACCGCGATCATTGGAGCGCTCTTAGTTGTTGTGGCAGATACTCTCTCTAGAATTGTTGCTCAACCAAATGAACTACCTATCGGCCTTATTACCTCGCTTTTGGGAGCGCCGGTATTAATTGCACTTGTTACAGTGAAAAACAATGTTTGGAAAACTCAATGATTACTATCAATGAGATCACCATCGTTGTTGATGGGCGAGAGATTATTTATGATTACAGCGAACAAATTCCTGCTGGATCCATCACAGTAATTGTTGGCCCTAATGGTTGTGGTAAATCAACATTATTGGCTGCTATTGCGGGCGATATTGCACCCATTAAGGGCACAATCACAATTGATGGGCTACATCCCATCCTGACATCGCCAGCGCAACTGGCAAAGATTCGTGCCGTGGCGGTTCAAAATCAGAGTTACTCACTGGGTTATACGGTCAAGCAGATCATTGAAATGGCTGGTCCTTCAGAAGAGGTGATGCGCTCACTTGAATTAACACCACTTGCAGATCGAGCGGTGACTACCTTGTCTGGGGGAGAGGCCCAACGCGTATCAATTGCTACGGCTATTGCTCAACGCACTCCAGTACTACTTTTAGATGAGCCACTTGCGGCGCAAGATGTGCAAAGCAGGAAAAGAATTATTGAAGTATTGAAGAAATTAGCAGAAGATGGTGTGAGCGTTGTTGTTGTGGCTCATAGCAATGGGTCAGAGTTAACGTGGGCCGACAAAGTTATTAAGCAGTTCCTTTAATTCTGGCCAAGAGTTAGCAAAGCTAGGGTGCAGGGCCATCTGATCAACCTGATCAATCTGCACCCATCTGACTTCATGTGATTCATCATTTACTTCATGGGCAACTAATCCATCTGCAGCACGTGCGATAACGGTGTCGTATTTCCAACTGCCGTGATCATCGGTAAATGTATGAAGCGGAGTTAGCAGATTGGTATCAATTCCTGTTTCTTCCACAGCTTCACGAAAGGCACCTTCAATAGTGCTTTCATGAGAATCACGTGCACCACCTGGAATTCCCCAGGTGTCACCGTTATGCACCCACGGGGCGCGGTGCTGTAACAAGATTTGGTTCCCGCGCAGGATCAAAATTCCAGCTGCGCCATTGAGGCCCCAGTGCTTATTGCCGCAGGCGCACTCGACCCATCCATCACCATCGCGCGCTGCCATGTTCCTAGCCTGTCACATCTATCCACAGTTAGCCCAGCCACTTGCATTTCGGTCACAGCGGCAATTTATGGTGCCGCACATGGTCATAATAATTCTGAGTCTGGCACTTGTCTTTGCTGGCATGCAGGCAGCTACTGCTGATCAATGCCAGGAAACTGCATGCGTCAATGTGTATACCGAGAACAATCAGATCATCATCGAAGCCCGTAAGGGCAACACAACGGTCAAGAAAACCATTACGCCAGCCTCCAAAAGGGCTGCGGTACAGGCAACCCCTAAACCAAAGGCTGTTCCTTTATTTTTTCCACCATCTGCCAAGCCGGTTGTTAAAAAACCAACTGTAAAACGCAGCTATAAGCCAAGAATTAAAAAGGTTGTCACGCAGGTCAACTTGAGTGATCGCTTAACAAAGATGGTCCCAACAGCAGGTGTTGCATATCAACCTGAATTTGAGCCATTAGTGCATGTGCCGGTGTATTTCTGGTGTGACTTACCAACATTTTTTCAAAGCAGAGTCAACATCATCGGTGAAGTTGTAGATGTGGCACTTCGCCCCTCATTTATTTGGAGTTTTGGTGACGGCAGCGTTTATGCGACTACTGAAAACGGCGGCCCATATCCGGCCGGAACAATCCATCATGCCTATCAGCAGCCAGGCACATATCAAGTTTCACTGCTGACAACCTGGAACGGCACATTCACACATAACGCTGCCGCGCGCGCAGTTACCGGGAGTGTTAAGAAAGTTTCAATCGCACTCATAACCATCGTAAAAGCACCTACTACCTTCAAAGGATAAGAAACCATGACGACTGAAAATACACATGTAAGCATTACCTCGCTTTCACTTGCCACAGATAGCGAATTCATAGAAAGTGTTTACACCTTTGCTGTGCCGGTAGATAGCCCTGATCTCAATCTGCTGCAACGAGATGGGGCAACAGCTGTCATTGATCTATCCATGCAGTTTGCAGATCGTGGCTATAACTGCGATGTCGAGTTGATGTCACAGGTCATCGGTCGTCTTTCAGATATTCAGGTCCGTGATTTTGCTATGGGCACCCACAACGCTGAAACCTTTGATACCTACTGGAACATGTGGCTCTACCTTCTGCGTATTGCTCCAACTGGTTTTGTTGCACCAGTTGCATGCCTTTTTGCCACATTGGCATATGAACGTGGCGATCATGAACTTGCCTATAGAGCGTTAGATCGAGCAACAGTTGATGATCCCAAGTACGCATTGACCATTTTGTTGCGTAGGGTCTTTGGTTCAGGCTGGCCCGCTGCAGCATTTGCTGCAATGCGCCTTGAGCTACACCCCAAAGTGACGGCTGGGATTTTTGAAGGGTAGTCGCTAGAATTACACCGTTCACGAGTCCTACGTATTAGCCCCGGCTTAGTAGGCGGCAACCCTCCACCGCGGCGGGGTGCTCCGGGTGACGAACAGGTCGCCTCGGCGGCAAGCGCTTAGGTAGGAATCTATTTCATGGTTGTAACAGGTGCATGGCTAGAAACTCATGATCCTGGTGAACGAAAGTTCATCTCAATCGGTTTCTTGCTTCTTGAAAACGGCGAAACACTGCCTGATGTCACCATCGCATATCAAAGCTGGGGCACATTAAATGCTGCAAAAAATAATGCAATTTTAGTTAACCATGCGATGACTGGATGGTCTGATATTCCTGGATGGTGGCCATCAATGGTTGGCCCAGGACTTCCTTTTGATACAGACAAGTACTTTGTTGTGTGTCCCAATGTTATTGGCGGATGCCAGGGTTCAACTGGTCCATCATCTATTGCACCCGATGGAAAGCGATGGGGTTCACGCTTTCCGGCAGTGACAATTAGAGATATGGTTGCAGCAGAGGTTGCATTTACAGATGCAATTGAAATTAAAAAGTATTTGCTAGCAGTTGGTCCATCTCTTGGGGGAATGCGCGCACTTGAATGGGCGGTGCAGTTACCAGATCGAGTTGGTGCTATCTGCACCATCGGATCATCTGCTGTTGCAACAGGAGATCAAATCGGAACCGCATCTATTCAAATCAGAGCAATTAAATCTGATCCACATTTCAATCATGGCGATTATTACGAGCAAGAGGTAGGCCCTGATGAGGGCATGGGAATCGCTCGCCGCATCGCCCACCTGACCTATCGAACAGAGGCTGAAATGGATATCCGTTTTGGTCGACAGCTACAAGGTGATGACACCGGGCGCTACGCCGTTGAGTCCTATTTAGATCACCAGGCTGACAAGTTAGCTCAGCGATTTGATGCCAACACCTACATCGCCCTGACAGAGGCGATGAATAGCCATGACATTGGCAGAGATCGCGGGGGAGTTGCCGCAGCTTTGGCCACAATCTCCATTCCGGTGGTGGCAGTCTCGATTGATACAGATCGACTCTTTCCACCTCGCCTGCAGGCTGAGATCGCCGAATTAGCCCCTGCTGCAGCCCCACTGGTCTCGATTAGCAGCCCTTTTGGCCATGATGGCTTTCTTGTGGAGGTTGAGAGCGTTGGAAATGTGATCCGAGAGGCTTTAAAACTGACCAAATAGGGGTTTTCGATGTGCAATTTGGGCTCTGGACAAATTATAATATACCCATCACCTCGGCGGACTCGCTGAAAAAATCAAAGGACAATTGTGGCTGTATTTAGTGCGCTCAAAAACAAGGTGAAGGCAAAAACTTCTGCAAAGAAGGAAGTCGCGCTTGTGACAAAGTCAGTTGCAAAGAAAGCTGTTGCAAAGAAAACAGCGCCAGCGAAAAAAGCCGCAGTTTCCAAAAAGGTAGCACCCGTTAAGAAAGCTGCAGTTAAAAAAGTGGCTCCCCTTAAAAAAGCGGTAGCTAAGAAGGCAGCGCCTGCGAAGAAGATTGAACTTAAGAAAGTACTGACAGCAAAAGATGTCCAGCAGATTGTTGATGCAAAGACCGCAGTCCTTCGCCAGAATGAAGTGTTGGCTGAACTTGAGACTCGTGGTGTTTCTTCAATCAACCGAATCCCTAAGAAGGCTGACAAAGATCTAGTTGATGAGGCCCGTGCGCTCGCTGCCGATGTTCCGGTGATGATTGAGAAGCTTCGCAAGAGTGGACTTGGTTCTCCTTCACGTATTTTGAAAAAGGCCGAGTATGAATTAGTTGCGCCAAAGCCAGTAGTTACAAAGGTGGAAGCAGCAAAAGTTGATGCAAAAACCGGCAAGGCGATTATTACAAAAATCGATGGCGAAGATGTAGTTCTTGAAGAGGTAGAGCTAGAAGATGTTGAGACTCTCATCAAAGAGGTTGTCGAGATCATCGACAGCGAAGAGGATAAAGGTGCTCAACCTCGTGTTGTCGATCTTGCTGATGAAGCAACACAGGGCAAGGAAGAGGATGCATTTACATTAAAGGCATCTGAAGAAGATGATGCTCCTGCTCAGACTGTGATGACAGCTGGTGCTACGGCAGATCCAGTGAAGGATTACTTAAAGCAGATTGGCCGTGTGGCATTGCTCAACGCAGAGCTGGAAGTAGAGCTTGCTACACGCGTAGAAGTTGGCCTTTTTGCAGAAGAAAAATTGAAGTATGAAAAGAAGATTGAAAAGAAGTACAAGCGCGAACTTGAATGGCTTGTTGAAGATGGAAAGCGCGCAAAGAACCACTTGCTAGAGGCAAACCTACGTCTGGTTGTTTCTCTCGCAAAGCGCTATACCGGCCGTGGAATGCTCTTCTTGGACTTGATCCAGGAAGGTAACTTGGGCCTTATTCGCGCAGTTGAGAAGTTTGACTACACAAAGGGTTATAAGTTCTCAACGTATGCGACATGGTGGATCCGTCAGGCAATTACCCGCGCGATGGCAGATCAGGCTCGCACAATCCGTATTCCTGTTCACATGGTTGAAGTTATTAATAAGTTGGCACGTGTTCAGCGCCAGATGCTGCAAGATCTTGGTCGCGAACCGACCCCAGAAGAGCTAGCTAAAGAACTTGATATGACACCTGAAAAGGTTGTTGAAGTTCAAAAGTATGGCCGCGAACCAATCTCACTTCACACACCACTAGGTGAAGAAGGAGATTCAGAGTTTGGTGATTTGATTGAAGATAGTGAAGCTGTTGTTCCAGCAGATGCTGTTTCATTCACATTGCTACAAGAGCAGTTGCACTCAGTTCTGGACACATTGTCAGAACGTGAAGCTGGCGTCGTTGCAATGCGATTTGGTTTAACTGATGGACAACCCAAAACACTTGATGAGATCGGAAAAGTTTATGGTGTTACTCGTGAGCGTATTCGCCAGATTGAATCAAAGACAATGTCAAAGCTTCGTCACCCATCACGTAGTCAAGTGCTTCGCGACTATCTCGATTAAACATTAGAAACAAAAAAGCTCTTACGCGTTAATCGCGTAAGAGCTTTTTTGATAGTAAAACTAGTTTTTAGATTCAATCAGCTTTTCTGATTCATCATGAATCTTTGCGGCAATTGGCTTTAGCTTTTCAGCGTATTCCTTGCCGTGATGAGCGCAGAACATGAGTTCCCCACCGTTTAGAAGCACTGCACGGACATAAGCCTGAGCACCGCAACGATCGCAACGATCTAGGGCGTTAAGAGGTACTGATTGAAGCAACAACTGTTCTGACATATCTCTCTCCGTTTCCATGTTCTTCTCTATGGAACAGGAAACCACATTTATTAATTCCCCGCTCGTTATATTTAATCTTTTTTACTTAATTAACACTGATTTAACGCTGAGAGTCGACAATTTCCACTATCTGAGATGTATTCGGCGCGCTTACGCACAAAAAAGGGGTGATGGCTATAACCTTTGGCCTCATGGCCGAAAAAGATGTAATTGCGACCCCTTTGCAAGATAGTTATACAGCAAAGGATCTTGCAGTACTCGAAGGTCTAGATGCAGTTCGAAAACGCCCAGGAATGTATATCGGGTCGACTGATTCACGTGGCCTCATGCACTGCTTATGGGAAATTATTGATAACTCTGTCGATGAATCTTTGGCTGGTCATTGTAAGAAAATTGAAATTAATCTTGAATCAGATGGATCTGTCGAAGTCCATGATGATGGTCGCGGTATTCCGGTAGATAAAGAACAAAAGACTGGTTTAACTGGTGTTGAAGTTGTTCTTACAAAATTACATGCGGGTGGAAAATTTGGTGGTGGTTCGTACGCAGCCTCCGGTGGTTTGCACGGTGTGGGTGCATCTGTTGTTAACGCACTTGCTTCACGCCTTGATGCTGAAGTTGATCGCGATGGCAAAATTTATTGGATGTCATTCCAACGCGGAACTGCAGGTATTTTTGATGGTGATGGCCCAAAGGCACCCTTCGAACCAAAATCAGGTTTGCGAGTTATCGGAAAGATTTCATCAAAGGTAACTGGCACACGTATTAAATGGTGGAGTGATCGCCAAATCTTCCTTAAAGAGGCAGAGCTAGACCTAGAAGAAATTTACGCACGTGCTCGTCAAACCTCGTATTTAGTCCCTGGATTAACGCTGATTGTTAATGATAATCGCACTAAGACAAAGACAACTGAAACCTTCTTCCACAAAAGCGGAATTACTGAATACTGTAATTATTTGCAGCCAGATGAGGCAGTTGGCGATGTCGTTCGAATTTATGGAACCGGTCACTACCAAGAGACGGTTCCTGTTTTAGATGACAAGGGCCATATGGTTTCTACTGAGGTAGAGCGCGACATGGAAGTTGATATCGCGATGAAGTGGGGTAATGGCTTTGAGACCACTCAGCGCTCTTTTGTAAACATTATTGCAACCCCTAAGGGCGGTACTCACGTTCTTGGCTTTGAACGCTCACTTGTTAAGGTGATCAATGAGGCGTTGAGATCGACTAAGACTTTGGCTAACAAAGAAGCTGATGTTATTAAAGATGACATTCTTGAAGGTTTAACCGCCGTGATTACCGTTCGCATGTCTGAGCCACAGTTTGAAGGTCAGACAAAGGAAGTTCTAGGAACTGCAGCAGCTACACGAATTGTTTCAGCCGTTGTTGCAGACAAGATGAAGGAGTACTTCAACACTACAAAGCGTATTGATAAGGCAAATGGTCGCCTTGTTCTTGAAAAGATTGCAGCAGCATCTCGCACACGTATTAGCGCTCGTGCTCACAAGGATCTACAACGTCGTAAGAACGCACTTGAGTCATCATCTTTGCCCACAAAGCTTTCAGATTGCCGCTCTGAGGATGTCACACGCACTGAGTTGTTCATCGTAGAAGGTGACTCGGCGCTTGGCACAACCAAGGCTGCCCGTAACAGCGAGTTTCAAGCGATCTTGCCTATTCGTGGCAAGATTCTTAATGTGCAAAAGGCATCCCTATCGCAAATGCTTGAAGATAAAGAGTGTGGATCGATTATTCAGGTAATTGGTGCTGGTTCTGGTAAGTCCTTTGAATTAGATGAAGCACGCTATGGCCGCATTATCTTGATGTCAGATGCTGATGTTGATGGCGCGCACATTCGTTGTTTGTTATTGACCCTGATGTATCGCTACATGCGCCCACTGATTGACTCAGGCCGCGTATTTGCAGCAATCCCACCTCTCCACCGCATTGAAGTAATGGGTGGGGGAGGCAAGAAGGGCGAATACATCTACACATATAGTGATGATGAGATGAAAAAGGTAACTGCAGATCTTAAAAAAACTGGCAAGCGCTGGAAGGAACCGATTCAGCGTTACAAAGGCCTGGGCGAAATGGATGCCGATCAGCTTCGTGAAACAACAATGGATCCAGATGCCCGCACCTTGCGTCGTATTACCGTTTCAGATGCTGCTGCCTCGGAGGCAATGTTTGAACTATTGATGGGTAGCGATGTGGCACCACGTAAAGAATTTATTGCTAATGCTGAAAT
>Ga0209651_1001000_pt1 | contig 10099 bp, 4 predicted proteins | sample LauGreFBDMM110SN_2_FD_188216 | JGI IMG/M metagenome (GOLD analysis project Ga0209651, IMG submission 188216) | Freshwater lake microbial communities from Lake Michigan, USA - Fa13.BD.MM110.SN (SPAdes) (version 2) | ecosystem: Environmental > Aquatic > Freshwater > Lake | place: Lake Michigan, USA... | reverse complement strand
TTCTTGCCAAACAATACCACCGTAGATTTTAATTCTCCTGAAGGAGAAGCGTTGGCAAAAGCAGCGTTTATCAATGAGATTTTACGTGAGCGCGGATCAAAAGAGGTGTATCCAATCTTTGGTTCTACCTTCTCTGAAGTGAAAAAACGATCGCTGGCTTTCGGTCTTGACCTTGTCGGTGGAATGAGTGTGACCATGGAAATCTCTACGGGAGACCTTCTTATCAGCCACGCGCAAAGTCCTAATTCCGTGAGGTTTAAAACCATCTATGCAGAAGCAAATCGCAAATACAATGCAGGAAAGGGTGATTTCTTGGATTTGTTCATTCAGGCTGCGGAGAAAAACAATACAAAACTTAGCCTCATTCTTAAGGGCGATGGCATCGGAGTGAACTCTACCAACAATGAGATCGAAAGGTATTTCAAAGACCTTCTTAAATCTTCCATGGATGGAGTAGAACAAATTATGTATCGCAGGATCAACCAATTTGGTGTAGCACAACCTAACATTCAAAAAGACCTTGCCACCAATCGACTTTACATCGAATTGCCAGGGGTGCAAGATGAAAATACCGTAGCGCAAAAACTAAAATCTACCGCTAACCTTGAGTTTTTTGAAACGTTTGCACCTAGTCAAATAAAGAACGAATTGGCCAACGCCGATTTAATCAGTAAAAATGCTGAAAGTACAATTTCAGACACTACAGACACCGCAGATACAGCCTCAAACATGCCTTCAAAGGAAGAAGGAAGATTGTCTTTGGGGGGTAGCAGCAAAACCAAAAGTTTGATGGATTACATTCAGCCTGTGGGAGATTATGCCATTGGTTCTGTTTTGGCAATGGACAAAGGTGCCGTAGACCAAATTTTGAAACGAGAAGACGTAATGGCAGCCTTGCCGCCAAACATTCGATTCATGTGGGGTGCAGAGCCCAATGAAATGGATAAGAAATCCAAACAAATCGGATACATGCTTTATGCGTGTAGGGTTCCAGAAGATGGCAAAGCACGTGTGAATGGACAACACATTTCCAGTGCTTCAACCGGTTTCGACCAACGCGATGGTAAAATCACAGTCGATTTGAAGATGACACCCGAAGGTACAGATGAGTGGGGACAAATGACAACGGAAAACAAAGACAGGATTGTTGCCATTACCATGGACAATGTGGTGTATTCTGCGCCAACCGTAATCAATGCCATTACTTCTGGAAGTACACAAATCTCTGGAACGTTTACCTTCGAAGAAGCAGAATCTTTGGCTGGTTTGTTAAATGGAGGGGCTTTGCCCGCTCCTTGTTTGATCAAAGAACAAAACCGTGTAGGTCCGAGCATTGGGGCAGAGAATTCGCAAGCAGGATTGGTTTCTTTCGGCTTTGCCTTCTTAGCGGTATTGTTGTACATGTTCTTTTATTACGGAAAATCCGGTATTGCGGCGAACATCGCTTTGTTGGCCAACGTCGTTTTCATCATGGGTTGCTTGGCATCCTTTGGTGCTGTACTTACCTTGGCAGGGATTGCAGGTATCATCTTGACCATCGGTACCGCAGTCGATGCGAACATCCTAATCTTTGAACGTATCCGTGAGGAACAACGTGCAGGGGTGGAAACCAAAACCGCCATTGACATCGGGTTTAAAAAAGCACTTCCTTCCATCATCGATGCGAACATCTCCCACTTATTGGTAGCCGTCGTATTGAAGTATTTCGGAACCGGTGAGATTGAATCCTTTGCAACCACTTTGATTGTCGGAATCTTTACCTCTGTATTCTCCGCAATCTTTATTTCACGTTTGGTTATCAACTTTTGGATGGAAAGAAACAAAGGCGTGGCTTTCGATACAAAATACTCTAAAGGTTTGTTCCAAAACTTCCATTTCAATTGGATTGGTGCACGTAAATATTTCTACATCTTCTCGATTTCAGTGACGGTAATCGGTATGATCAGTTTATTTACCCGTGGATTGAAACAAAGTGTGGAATTTACCGGGGGAAGAACTTTTTCGGTGAAATTTGAGAAAAAAGCAGACATTGAAGCCATACGCTCAGAGCTTGAAAAGACCTTCGTCGAAAACAAAGAAGTTGCTTCCATTGAGTTGAAGACCAAGTCGAATGATTACAATGTGGAAATCATGACGAATTATAAGTTGAAAGACGATGGGGCAACTGAAGAAGTGAAAACTAAAATGAGCGAAGCCTTCAATCGACTGAAAGGAAAACTTGGTTCCCATACCTTTGAAGGACAAAGGACGGTGAGTGCTTCTGTCTCCAGTGAGTTGTGGAATTCGTCAGCCATTTCATTAACCGTGGCTTTGATTGCCATATTCCTTTACATTCTCTTCCGATTTGGTTACTGGCAATACTCCTTGGGTGCGATTGTAGGATTGATTCACGATGCCTTTTTCGTTATATCCGTTTTCTCGCTCTTGCATGGCTTTTTGCCTTTCAGTCTGGATGTAAATCAAGCCTTTATTGCCGCCATTCTAACCGTCATAGGTTACTCGATGAATGACACCGTAATTGTCTTCGATAGGATTCGTGAAAACCTCCGCGCCAGCGGTCCGGAAGACCATCATTATGAAATCGTGAACCGTTCCTTGAACACCACCCTAAGCAGAACTTTCAATACCTCAATGATCCTATTCGTTGTTGTTTTGATCATGTTTATTTTTGGTGGACCTGCGATCAAAGGTTTCCTATTCGCATTGTTGGTTGGGGTAATTATCGGTACCTATTCATCATTGTGTGTGGCAACGCCTATTCTTATCGATTTCTCCAAACGATTGAAAGCGTAAGTATACATACTTGTTCATTGTAAAACCACCTCCAGAGGTGGTTTTTTTATGTCTGATAATTTGATCGGCAGGGTGGATGGGTTTTTAAACGCTGTTTGTTCATAATTCCTTTGTTTCGTGTGTAGACTGACCGGCTATTCATTCTAAATTTGAGTTCACCGTTTCATACATGGCCGAAAATCAATATACCGAAGACAACATACGCTCACTTGACTGGAAAGAGCACATTCGCCTACGTCCGGGAATGTACATCGGTAAATTAGGGGATGGCGCATCCGCAGAAGATGGCATTTACATTCTGGTCAAAGAAGTCATTGACAATTGCATTGATGAATTTGTGATGGGGAACGGTAAAAGAATCGATGTTAAAGTTCAAGATGGAAAGGTGACGGTAAGGGATTTTGGACGTGGCATTCCCCTTGGGAAAGTCGAAGAAGTGGTTTCCAAAATGAATACAGGGGGTAAATATGATTCAAAGGCCTTTAAGAAATCCGTGGGACTGAATGGGGTAGGTACAAAAGCGGTAAACGCATTGTCCTCCCATTTTAAAGTGTATGCGGTACGTGATGGTTCCTTGAAAGCCGCTACTTTCTCCATGGGTAACCTGGTGAAATCTTTTGAAATTGAAGAGACTACAGAGCAAAATGGGACCTACGTAGAGTTCATTCCCGATGAACAGGTATTTAAAAAATATGCCTTTAAAACCACCTATCTCCAAAAGATGATGTGGAATTATTGCTACCTAAACCGAAATTTAAGCATCTATTTTAATGGGGAGAAATTTCAATCCAAAGATGGACTCAAAGATTTGCTTGAAAACAACATGGATGGCGATCCTTTGTATCCGATTATCCACTTGGAAGCAGAAGACATTGAGGTAGCTTTTACGCATGGAAGGACCTACGGAGAGGATTACTATTCTTTTGTGAACGGACAACATACGACACAAGGGGGGACGCATCAGAGTGCCTTCCGTGAATCCGTTGCAAAAGTAATCAGGGACTTCTACAATAAAAATTACGAAGCTTCTGACATACGTCAATCCATTGTAGCCGCAGTTTCCGTGAAAGTCGTAGAACCCGTATTTGAATCTCAAACAAAAACGAAGCTTGGCTCGCAAGAAATCGAACCCGATGGAAAGTCTATGCGCGCTTTTATCAATGATTTCCTAAAGGACCACCTCGATAATTATTTACATCGAAATCCCGAAGTTGCAGACATCCTTGAGAAAAAAATAAAGCAGGCAGAACGCGAAAGAAAAGAGCTTGCCGGGATTCGTAAAATTGCACGCGACCGTTCCAAAAAAGCAAGCCTTCACAATAAAAAATTGCGCGATTGCCGCATTCACCTTACCGACTTAAAAGACGACAGAAGGGAAGACACCACCTTGTTTATAACCGAAGGAGATTCGGCAAGTGGTTCCATTACAAAGTCCAGAGATGTGGGTACGCAAGCCGTGTTTTCGCTTCGTGGTAAACCCTTGAATGTTTATGGTCTTACCAAAAAAGTGGTTTACGAAAATGAGGAGTTCAACTTGATTCAAGCAGCCTTAGACATTGAAGAGGAAATGGACAACCTGCGATACAATCGCATTGTCATTGCAACCGATGCCGATGTCGATGGAATGCACATTCGGATGCTTCTACTCACTTTTTTCCTGCAATTTTTTCCAGACTTGGTGAAAAGAAACCATGTGTATGTATTGCAAACACCGTTGTTCAGGGTGAGGAATAAAAAGAAAACCATGTACTGCTATTCCGATGAGGAGCGGAAAAATGCGATTTTGGAAATTGGCAAAGGGGCAGAAATAACGAGGTTTAAAGGTTTAGGTGAGATTTCACCCGATGAATTCATACATTTTATTGGAAACGACATCCGTTTGGAACCTGTAGTCCTTACAAAAGAAGCTTCCATAGATTCCATTCTTTCTTATTTCATGGGGAAAAATACGCCGGAGCGACAAGAGTTTATCATTGATAACCTTAGGGTGGAAAAAGACGAGGCAGATGCAACGGATGAGACAGAATTGGAATTGACATAAAGCAAAAGGGTGGACGAAATAGACGACATACAGCCAGGGTCAAACGAAGAGCACAATCCGTTTGAAAACAAGAAAATCGATGAGAAAATTGTCCCGGTTAATGGGCTCTATGAAAATTGGTTTCTTGATTATGCGAGCTACGTGATCCTCGAACGTGCGGTCCCTGCCTTGCAAGATGGTTTAAAACCTGTACAACGAAGATTGCTACATTCCATGCGTGAATTGGAAGACGGTCGCTATAACAAGGTTGCCAATGTCATCGGGAACACCATGAAATATCACCCGCATGGAGATGCTTCCATCGGCGATGCCTTGGTGCAGTTGGGACAAAAAGACCTTTTGATAGATTGCCAAGGAAACTGGGGAAATACGGTTACAGGAGATGGCGCGGCTGCGCCGAGGTACATTGAAGCGCGTTTGTCGAAGTTTGCTTTGCACGTAGCATTTAATCCGAAAACAACTACTTGGTTGTCAAGTTATGATGGGAGGAACAAAGAGCCAGAAACCCTGCCCGTTAAATTCCCTCTGTTGTTAGCACAAGGTGCCGAAGGCATCGCAGTTGGAATGGCCTGTAAATTTCTTCCGCATAATTTCATTGAACTGATCGATCAATCCATAAACCACCTTCGAGGGAAAAAAGTCGAAATTCTACCCGATTTCCCGAATGGGGGTATGGCTGATTTTACGAATTACAATGACGGTTTGAGAGGTTCACGTGTGCGTGTACGGGCAAAAATCCGAAAGGTGGATACCAAAACCCTGATCATTCACGAAATTCCCTTTGGAACAACGACAACCTCCCTGATTGAATCCGTGCTTAAAGCCAACGAAAAAGGGAAAATCAAGATTAAAAAAATCGAGGACAATACCTCCTCGCATGCGGAAATCATCATTCACTTAGCACCAGGGGTGTCGCCGGACAATACCATTGATGCGTTATATGCTTTTACCGATTGTGAAGTTTCCATGTCGCCGAATTCATCCATCATTGACAAGGATAAACCAAGGTTTTTAGGCGTTTCTGAAATCTTAAAAATCAACACGGACCACACCGTTGATTTGTTGAAACTGGAACTGGAAATTCGACTCGATGAATTGGAAAGACAATGGCATTTTTCCACCTTGGAAAAATTGTTCATCAACCACGAAATGTACATCGATTTCAAATTGTATAGCGACAAAACGGCCTTGTTTGCGTATTTGTACGATCGATTTAAACCTTTCGAAGAACAATTGATTCGTGAAATTGAAGATGAGGATTTACATAAGTTGACGCAAATCCCCATGATCCGAATTACCCGATTTGACGCCAACAAAGCTGACGATTTGTTGTTGAAAATAGAAACGGAAATGGCTGAAGTGAAGCATCACTTGGAAAACCTAGTGGATTATGCCGTTGATTATTTTAAAGACCTTAAAAAACGCTTCGCTGCCGGAAAAGAAAGAAAGACAGAAATTAAGGTGTTTGACACCATCAGCGCGACAAAAGTCATCATTGCCAATCGCAAGCTTTACATCGATTTAGAAGAAGGCTTCATCGGCTACGGATTGAAGAAAAACGAACCCATTTCAGATTGCTCGGAAATTGACGACATCATTTGTTTTTTCTCGTCAGGAAAAATGATGATAACGAAGGTGGCAGATAAGAAGTTTGTCGGAAAAGGACTCATCTATGCAAATGTTTGGAAGAAAGGCGATACCCGCACCATTTACCACCTATTTTACCAAGATGGGTTGAGCGGGATTACCATGATGAAAAGGTTTTTTGTGAACTCCATCACACGCGATACCGAATACGACCTCACCAAAGGAGCCAAAGGGTCAAAAATGACCTATTTTTCGGTGCATCCGAATGGGGAACGAGAAGTGGTGACCGTGTTGCTTCGACCAAGACCACACCTCAAAAGGTTGCGTTTCGATGTTGACCTCGGTGAATTGATCATAAAAGGGAGAAACGCAGCAGGAAATCGCGTGACCAAAGAAATCATTCAAAAAATCATTCAAAAAGAAGTAGGAGGAAGTACCCTTGCGTCTCGAAAAATATGGTACGATACCGTTGTAGGTCGACTCAATGACGAAGGCAGAGGTAAATTCTTGGGCGCGTTCAAAGGGAACGATAAACTGCTGACGCTTTACAAAAATGGCGAATACCGCTTGTCTACCTTCGACCTCTCCAACCATTTTGATGAAGACATGATTCACCTCGAAAAATGGAACCCGGCGCATCCCATTTCTGCCGTTTACTACGATGCTGACAAAGAATTGAATTATGTGAAACGCTTTCTTTGTGAGGTTCAATCCGATAAAAGGGTGCCTTTCATCTCCGAGTCGGAAGGTTCATACCTACACGTAGTTTCTACGGCGTACCGTCCAGAAATTAAAATAGTATTCAATAAATTACTTCGCGAAACCAAAAACCTTTCCGATGCTGTGTTCAATGTTGCCGACCTCATTGAGGTAAAAGGGATGAAGGCGCAAGGAAATCAGGTAACGAAGTTCAAGGTGAAAGAAATTGTGCTTACCCATGAAATCGGGGAGAGTCCAGAAGCCTGGCCAACCGAAGAAGTTCCTTTCGAAATTGAAGGAATGATAGAGGACGTTGAAAGCGTGGACGGTGCAGATGGTTCAGAAAACATAACACCTGATACGCCAACAGATGGAAGTGTGGAATGGGATTTTACCAAAAAAGATGACGATCCGCCAACCTTGTTTGATTAGTTTCCGATAAACACTTTAACCGTTTTTCCATTCGAGCCTTGAATCATGTAAATTCCTGAGGGAACATTAAGGCTTAAAGTAACCATGTACGGGCTTCCAGCCAATGTCCATGTTGTGTTTTGGTAGATGCCACCGGAAACATTGGTTTGCGCAAACATTGAAAATGAACAAAGCGCCGCTAAAAAGAATAGGGTAGTTTTCATATGCGATTAGTATATGATGAATTTTTGATTCACTGGGGTTTGGTTGACTCTTTTTAGGATAAAGAATCCAGGACGCAGGTCAGATACATTGAATGCATTTGCAGCGAAAGCCTTCAAGACAAGAACCTTACCGTTTAAGTCACAAAGCGCTATTTCATTGATGGCAGTGGTACTCAGCAATGTGAGCGTATTTTCCACTGGATTTTCAAAAGTAAAATCTTGCATTTCATTCGCAGCAACCCCAGCAACCTGATTGAACTTTAATACGGTGCCTAACAGGATGGTGCAAGAAGTGTCAAATATTTGGTAATTGATCAGCCCTTTGGTTACATCGTCGTATCCATCTATAATAGACAGTTCAATTCCCGCAGAATCAAGGCCGCAAAAGCAGTTGGTTAAGAGCGAATAATTTACATTGGTATTGTTGTTTACATTGTAATTGATGTTTCCGCAAATTTCGTTGTTGGTAACAATCGGCGCATTGACAACGCTTGAAATTCCTGAAATTCTTACGCCACCTATGTTGTTATTGATTTGGTTGTTCACCAGTTCTGTCAAAACAGACACGTCAACCGCCACTTCATTGTAATTGAATACGTTGTTGCTTATTTTACAACCATAGGAGCTTTGAATGCCCGTAGCGTTGTCTAAAAAAATACAATTTTCGATCTTTCCATTGTTGGGATTGCTTAGTGCTGTACCGTTATTTTGAAAAATACAATTGTCTATGTACATAGAATCAAAAACACCTGCGGAAAATGTAAGGCCTGTATTGTTTTCTACAAAAGAACTATTCGTCATCGTAAAGGCTGTAGCGTAGGCATTGATGGCAGTACCATTGTCCTTAAAAAAGCAATTATTCAAAGTAAAATAGCTCCAACCATAAACGGCAGCATTGTTTCCTCTGAATTGGCAATTGTTTAAGACGGTTTCATTTCCTACGGTTATGGCTTGGCCACAATGGTTAAAAGAGCAATTGGTATAGGAATAAAGGGCAAGCGGCGTTTCGTAATCAAAGGGTGTTTGCGCATTGGAGATAGAGAAACGATTTGCATTCAACACCCCTCCTTGAGATGAAGTACATATAAATCCAAGCCAGCCTATGTTGGTGGTATCGATTTGTGTGCGGATGCTAATCGGTAACTGATCGGTTCCCATCATATTTAAGGTTCCCCTGGTTTCGATGTAGATGGAATCATTAACCGTATTGTTAACAATGATTTGTACCCCGGGCGCAATGGTTAAGGTGTTTCCTGGGAAGACTACTACGGGTCCCGTAACCACATATGGACTGTTGTTAACCGTCCAATTTGTATTTTGGTAGATTCCCCCGGAAACGAAAGTTTGAGCGTTCACGTTGGCTGAAAACACCAATGCTAAAAGACTAAGAATCAGTATTTTCATAGCTATATTTTCAAGCTAACAAATTTAGGCAATTAATTGTTTTCAGCTTGTTAAAATATACCAGGTCATTGCAGACAATAGAAACAGCAGGAGTCCTAAACTTAAGGCAATGAGCAACCGTCGGACAAAGGTTTTGCGACTTTCTACAATGGGAAGCATTCTTATTTTCACCTCAGCGCTTTGGTTCGGGGTAAGAAAGGTAACAACGATCCAAATAAGCGATGTGATAACCGTTACCACCAGCACGCGCGATTCTTCCATGGGATAATGCTTGAACAGTAAGCTTGAGTGAAAACTTGGGTAGAGCAGGGTAAAGAGCGCCGAGCTCAACATGGCACTCAGTTGTGACCACGCATTGATTCGGAACCACACCCACCGCAAGATATATACCGGAGCGACCCCCGCGGCAATTGAAAAAGTCAGTTTTACCAAGCTCTGTAAACTCTCAATCTGCCATGCAAAAATGATGGATAACAGTGATAGAAAGAACATTGAAGCAAAGGAAACCGCACGGATTCGTTTTTCGGATGCAGCAGGATGAGCATACGTTTTGTAGGCATCGATGGTTAGAAAAGAAGCGCCCCAATTCATAAAGGACTCCGCATTTGCAATGAACATTCCGAAAAACCCCAATAAAACAAAGCTTTTCAATGCTTTAGGCACAACCGCGAAAATACGTTCAATGTATTGAATCTCTTCATTCCCATTTAAATCGGTAGAACCTAAAATCAATAAAATATGTCCCAAAAGGAAAAAGCTTAACAAAAAAGAAACGAGTATCGGAACCAAACCTGTGAGGATGGCATTTTTTTTACCTTTTACAGCTGTGAACCTTGCCATTTCAGGACCGCCTCCGTCAAATAAATAACAGCTCCACCATTGTACGCCCACGAAAACAAGCAGGGAAAACCATGCGCTGGAATCCGTTGAAGCAGGAAAC
>Ga0209651_1000999_pt1 | contig 10105 bp, 8 predicted proteins | sample LauGreFBDMM110SN_2_FD_188216 | JGI IMG/M metagenome (GOLD analysis project Ga0209651, IMG submission 188216) | Freshwater lake microbial communities from Lake Michigan, USA - Fa13.BD.MM110.SN (SPAdes) (version 2) | ecosystem: Environmental > Aquatic > Freshwater > Lake | place: Lake Michigan, USA... | reverse complement strand
GTACGGCATAATGAAACTAGCAGGAGAAGACCTTGTCAAAGATTATACTCGTCGTGGTTGTTTTGATCACGTTATTATTCGTCCCAGTGCTGTTTATGGGCCACTTGATGTTGAAGACCGAGTCGTCTCCAAATTCATGCTCACAGCAATGCGCGGCGGAGTGCTCCGAGTTAATGGAGCAAATGAAACACTAGACTTCACTTATGTGGATGATGCTGCTGATGGTATCGTGGCTGCTGCTACAGTGTTTGTGGGTGAGTGCCGAACATTCAACATCACACGAAGTCACAGCATAAGTCTGCTACAGGCTGCTGGCATGGTTGTTGAGATCGTCGGCAAGGGATCAATTGAACTACGCGATAAGGACGCTGACTTCCCAAGTCGCGGTGCGTTGAACATAGATCGTGCCAGAGCCGTGTTGGGTTATGATCCCCAGGTTGATGCGGCAGAAGGATTTGAGAATTACTATGAGTGGTTTAAAAATAGCCTTTACTGGGCTCCCAAGACAATATAACGCTCTCCGCGAGGAGATCTTGGATGTGATCGACACAGTATTGCGGTCAGGCAATCTCATGAGTGGCAACTATACCGCTGAGTTTGAATCTTGGCTGGCACGAAAGAATCAGTCCAATCATGCTATAACTTGCCACTCGGGCACACAGGCCCTGGAGATCATTGCCAGATACTATGCTGACCCACACGAAACTGCTCGTCGAGTGTTGATTCCAGCCATGACTTATCCTGCCACTGCCAATGCGTTCATCACAGCCGGTTGGACGGTGGATATTGCGGATGTGGATTACCATGGTATCATGGATTCAGGAAAAGTGCCCTATCCAAACAACTATGACGCTGTGTGCCTGGTAGGATTGTATGGTGCGTCTATAAATCGTGATAAAAAGTTTTGGAACAAACATTTTTGGATCGTGATCGAAGATGGTGCCCAACATTGGCTGTCAAACAACTGCAAACGCTTTGGAAATGCCACTGCTATCAGTTTTGATCCCACGAAAAATCTGCCCAACTACGGCAATGGTGGGGCCATAGTCACTGATGATCAATCATTGCTGGACTTTGCTCGAGACTACACAACCAATGGCAAGGCTTCAAAACATGCCACAGCAGGCAGCAACAGTCGCATGAGTGAAGTTGATTGTGCCCAGATGATGATCAAGACCCGCTATATCGATGAGTGGCAACTGCGTAGAAAGCACATAGCCGCACACTGGTGGTATCGACTTAAAGATGACACACGAGTGCGATGCTTGATCGACTATACCAACTTTGACAAACACAGTTTCCACAAGTTCGTGATTGATGTTGACAACCGTGATCTACTACAGCAGAAACTGGCCGAACGAGGTATTGAAACAAAGATACACTATCGTGATCCCTTGCATGAACTGCCTGCTTATCAACATCTCCAAGGGCCCAGCATACTGAGCCCAGCAAGCAGTCTAGCACGCCGCTGCCTGTCATTGCCTATATATCCCGAACTCACTGATCCGGAAGTAGAGTACATCATTGATTCGTTGTTAGCCTGCGTTTGAAGAACGCATAACTAGCCAACCAAGACCACTCGTAGCTCTTGCGGAGTTCAGTGGGATTTCCTTTGACTTCATCGTAAAACTCCACAGCATCGGCTGCGCCTTTAGAGCTCCAATGTCCATTGGCAATGGTGCCGGAGTCTTCCTTTAACCAGACCTTTAGTCTATATTCATTTTCCACGTCGGGCAAGCTGGCACGTAGTTTAAGTGCTTCTCGGAACGCGGTGCGCCAGGCCATCCAAGGTGTTTCGGCATACATGGCCGTGCCGCTGAGAATAGGTACAACTTCGTGTGCTTGATCTAGTGTAAAATCCAAACCAACACCTGTGTTCTCTAATGCCAGCTTTTTATTGTACGCAATCATGGCCTGGTGGCCGTACACCAATCCATTTACAGGATTACCAGCATGAAAGATATAGTGTTTGGCCTGTTGCATGCGATCAGGTTGCCAAGCGAAATCAAAATCAATGTCCACTTCTAACTTGGCAAACACAGCAAAGAACCAGGGTGTGGTACTGGCTCGGGCTGCTGCATGATATGCTGCTGCACGGCCATTGATGCTGTCCACACGCACCAGTCGATTGTCTTTGGGTAACAAACTCAATCTTTTGTAATTTTGTTCAGCATTGGATTCGCCGTTGGAGATGAACACAATGTCCTGGAGCGGATCCGTTAGCCGACGGTGTGTCTTGTCTATGTAGGGATAATCGTATAGCTGTGTCTTGATGTAAGGTATGGCTGTTCGAGGCACTACCACGCTGCTGGCACCAGGATTCAGTGGAACTATGGTCTTGGTCTGTTCTCTCCACAGCGACACAGTGACCAAGTTTGTGCTCATGCGGGTCGAATGGGTAAACACTGCCAATGGCCCCGCAAAGTCACTGGTATGCACCACATCTGCATGACTGTCTTGATTATGTTGCACTATGGGCATGGGTCGTCTATAAACACGAGTCGGCACAAAGTTTAGATCATACCATTCCAGCAACTCCACAGTTTCTGCTCGGGCTGCAAAACTAGGCACATGCATGAAGAATGTGTCTCCAAACTTTTGTTCTTCGCTGGCAAACACATGCAGCATCGTTACCTGCCATTGTTCAGGATGCCAAGAAAAATCAAAATTGGTATAATCACATATGCTGGAGCACACCCATACAAATTCATGTTCTGTGCCTATGCTCCTGGCCAAGCGTATCAAGGTGTCTCTATAGTTGTCAAAATATCTCACGCGGCGTGTGACATTGGGTATCTGTCCTGCTGCGCCATCCAAATGATCTATCTCATAGATGGCTGTGGCATTGCCTACAGTGAGAATTTTTAATTCTGCTAGGTACTTGACCTCGGTTGCACCCGGAACGGTATAAACAGGGCCGCCGGTCTTTTGATGCTGTGTGGCAAACTGATAGATATATGGCGGCTCTCCAGGATCGGGTACCCAACTGAAATCTACATCTGCAATATTGGGTGGAACGGTCCACCGTGACTGATCAGGCAATAGTTGAGCTCTGGGCCAAGTCATGTATTTCCGTTCAGTTGCACCCGGCACATGATATTGCACAGTGGGCATCTTCTCCGCAGGCCACCACTGATTGCCAAACACATAGATCAATGGAGGATCGCCTGGATCGGGCACCCAGCTATAATCCCATTCGCACTCGGCCAGGGTATGCCAGTGATCAGTCTGCTTGATAGGCAGTTGAGCTCGAGGTAGATCCATGTACTTGCGTTCAGTGGCAGTCGGTACATGATACTCCACAGTAGGCATGATGTTGGCCGGATACCATTGATTGCCAAACACATAGATATAAGGTGGATCATGCGGATGTGGTGCCCAGGTACAATTAAATTCTGCATCCGTTAAGATATCAAAAGAATCTGGATGACATTTGTTTGGAACAATCTCACTGTGAAAATGATATTTTATTTCTCCAGCAGCAGGTACAAGATATGTACCCGAATATTCATGATGTTGATTGGGCCAGGTATGTGTGTATTCACTTTGCCAGGGCACCGGTTCATAAAGGAAATCAAACCCGGTGTAATCCACTAAGTATGAGACCATCCAAAAGAATCTTGTTCGTGACTGTTTTTGTGCTTGCTCAATGGTTTTGACCTGTTGTTCGTGTGCGAACAGATTTGGTTTGGTTCCTATGTAAAATACATCAAACATGATTAGAATAGACGAGATTTACGAAAATACATTTTTGCATTGGGTAAAAAATAACTTGCCCACTACTGTTCTTTATTACCATGAACCATTTGGTTACAGTGATCCAGACAGTATACTCTGCAGAAGTTTTGTACCAGCCAAAGAAGAAGAAAATTTCATTTATTTTTTTGATCAAGAACCGTTAATTCCGGATTATCACCAAGCCACATTTAACAGCATCGATAATCGTAATATCGACTGGAGTATGGTTGAATGGCCGGATTCGAAAAATATATATCGCGAAAAACCCGGAATACTTGTTACTAGCGAAACTGCCAGCAACAACATAGATTATATATGTAAACAGAGAAACTTGCGACCTTTTTATTACTTCTTTCATGGATGGGCTGCACTAGATTGGTATCGTGGATACGATCGAACTTTCTTGATCACACCTTGGACCAAAAGGAACATAAGAAAAACGTTCTTCAGTGCTAACCGAATCATTGGTGGATTACGCCAACATCGTGTGTTGATGTTGTATCATTTTGCAAAACTAAATCTCATGCATAACTGGATCAGTGCCAGCGCAGTATGTCCAGCAGAAAATGTGCCTATTGGAGAAATTGCCAAGCAATATCAAGACCAATACCCCGATATAGTGGATGTAATCAATAGCTTGCCTCTACCTAAACTATTCCCCGGAGAAGATCAGACCAGAATGAGCAGTTGTTGGCTGGATCAATTTGAGCCATGTGCGGAAAGTCTGGTGTATCATGTGACAGAAACGGTGTACACCGGGCGCAGATCGCATCTTACCGAAAAGTCATTCAAACCCATCGCTCTAGGCATGCCATTCATATTGTCAGCCACTGCCGGAAGTCTGGCATACTTACGCAGCTATGGATTCCAGACCTTTGGAGACTTCTGGGACGAGAGTTATGATCTCGAGACTGATGATATTGTTAGAGCCGAAAAAGTTGCTGCTGTATTGAAAAAACTAGATGATCTTTCCGCAGATGAAAAACAAAAATTATTTCAGGCGTGCTGGCCTGTTATCGAACATAATTGGAATTGGTTTTATCACGGAGAGCTAGAATCCGTACTATGGTCCGAACTTACTGATATGTTGGATTCAATTAAAACACATCTATCTCAATGATTTATATAGCCGTAGATCATATACATCCCATAACACATAGGCCTATGCCCAATGGCATACCGATCGATTTACATGATCAACTTGATTTCATGGACGGGCATCGGTTAGATTTTCCTCGCATTATCTACTATCTCAGAGATTGCAAAATAGCCAATCAAGTTGTATTGACCAAAGATGCTCCTCCCGGAGCATGGTATCCTGTTGTGCTAGGATGGTTTGACTTCGATCAAGATTACATCGCCCAGATCAATAATGCTGCCCTGACTAAGATAAAATCAAAAGAGATGACCGTAATATTTACATATCATGAAGGTGATCATCCGGGACGCATACGAGATCGACTGAATACCCTTTGTGATCAGCATGGTATTGATAGAGAAATGATCTGGTTAATATCCGGCAATTCCTCAGCAGATCAATATCCAAATGCTGTGTATTGGCCTGAACTTGAGTTTATGTACTGGAGAACTGTGGACAGAACCTCGGGTGCTCGATATCATCCCAATCCAAGATCACGTGCTTTCACCGGCCTTTGTAGGATAGATAAATTGTGGCGTAAGGTATTCATGAGTGACTTGTGGAGCCACGGTCTGCATGAGCACGGCTATTTTAGTTATACACAACACCTCCTGGGCAGCGAAGATGACTATCATGGTTGTGCCTTGAGCAACAGTTATCTAACCCAATGCCAACCCAGGGTGGATCAATTCATTGAGGCTGGCCCATTCCTGGTGGACGATCTAGATGATCGCGCACACAACACCTATGACCAGAATATGACTGCCTTTTATTCAGATAGCTACTTTAACATCGTGCTCGAGACCATGATTGATATCGATAATTCAAATGGGCAGTTTGTTACAGAAAAAACATTCAAACCCATATTCAATAATCAGTTTTTTGTGGCTGTGAGTTCTGCAGATCATCTACGACACTTACGTGATCTTGGATATCGCACCTTTGGTCGCTGTATAGATGAGACATATGATTCCGTGACCAACAATCAAGATCGATTTGAAGCTGTGTTGGATCTCGCCAAGTTATTGATCGTATCCGGGCAGGATAATTTACATCGGCTATATCAGAATCTCGCACCAGAAATACAGCATAATGCTCAAGTGTTCCAGTTAGGAATGGCTCACAGATTGCAAGCCGTTGTGGATCGTATCAACTGCAAACCTTGACTCCGTAGCATCGTTGGAATCGGTCAGCGTCTGCTCGATCGTTCACCATGGGCTCTCCGCGGATGTTAAGACTGGTGTTTAACAGCATGGGGCAGCCGGTCATCACATACCATTTTTCTAGTAGCTGGCGGATGCCAGATCCATCTCGAGGCACAGTCTGTACTCTACTAGTGCCATCCACATGTACGATAGCAGGAAACTGATTGGGATCACGGCAGTCGGCTACAACCTGCATGTATGGACTGGTATCAAAGTTAGGCGGCATTTCAAAGTATTCCGCTGCATATTCTTCCAAGATCACGGGTGCGAATGGTCGGAACTTTTGTCTGTGTTTGATCTCATTCACACGGTTCTTGATTGAATGCCCTCGTGGATCTGCCAGTAGACTACGATTGCCCAGCGCCCGTGGCCCAAACTCTGCGCGACCTGATGCCACTCCTACTATTTTATCTGTAACCAAGTGATCCAAGATTTCGTTCGTCGGGTAAGCACCGGGTATATCGTGCCCGAGAAAAGCATCTCGCCAATTCACGCGGCCACCATGAGCCAAACAACTAGCACCGAGACTATTGCCAGCATCTCCTGGATTAGGCATGATCCAAATTTTTTCATAATATTGTCCCAAGAATCTATTGGCCAAGCAGTTCAATGCCACACCGCCGCTGTACACTAGATTACGGCTGCGCCCATGCTCTCTGGCCCGTTGTAGAACATCTCGGATCATGCTTTCCACTAGAAATTGTGCTGTGCTGGCAATGTTTGCAGGATCAGCGTTGGGCAAGAAATCATCGTCTACACCAATGTGTAGATTCTTTTTAAAGTGTAAACCTTTTGATAGATCTAGCAATTGCTTGCGTATCTCGTCAAGATACACAGGTTCGCCATATGCTGCCATGCCCATGAGTATGTATTCTTCATCCATGGGTTTGAGTCCCACACGAGCAGTCATGGCCGAGTAGAACAATCCAATGCTATTGGGATATCCTAGGCTCCATACTTTCTTGTATCGTGCTCGACCGTTTTCATACCAAGCATCCCAGATGGTCACAGTATCAAACTCACCGATAGCATCTATCACTACCACTGTGGCATCTTCAAATGAGCTGGTCTGGAATCCACCTGCTGCATGACACAGGTGATGCCCGTGAGTGTGTACCTGAGGCCTGCCCATGATGTTGTATGCAGAGCCAAGCAGTCGATGCCAACTAGGCCAAGAGAATCCCTCGCCACTGCGTAGTTGTCGCATGGCTTTGATCCAAGGACGTTCGTAGTAGTGATATTCTAGTCTAGCGGAATCTGCATGCTTTAAAGCATCTAATAGTATATCTTCGCAGAGATCTCGGTCGTGCTTTTGCTTGCTGTAGCGTTCGCTGTGAGCAGCAAACAAGATATCGCCGGCCTGATTGACCACGCTTACTGCGGCATCATGGAATCCAGCAGATATACCTATGTAGTTCATTTGTAGATGAATGGGTCGCGTTTGCGAAGCTCTCGTAGTTTTTTGCGATAGCGAATTTCCAATGTGATCTTTGCCCACAGTCTCTTGATCCAATTCATGTCATGCTCCTTATTTGTTGTTGCTGATAGTCTGCATCGCTCCAGCGATACTCATATGTAGCCTCAATGTTGTCAATTCTTATTTTATACACATCCAGATGATCAGCCAATTGACTCCAGATATTGTTGTAGTCCACGGTTCCAAAACTACGCACAAGATCTACCTGTGCTACCTTGGGGTGCCCGATAGTCAATGATTTGTCTTCTGGATCAAACTCATTTGCTATCAGCCATGTTCTAAACTCGGCCAATGCTTGAATCTGCCAAGGAAACGCTCCGGGATCTTTTGCCCACTCAATATCAAAGTCTCCCGCAGCTTCGGTCTGTGATTTCAGAGAACTGGTGATCAGTTCGTCCACTCGGCTGTCTCGGCCTTCATCATTGAACACTTCCCAATGATGTTTGCCCACTGCTTTGTTCACGCCTACATAAACGCCGCCTAGACTTCGATTGATAGTGTCTATGCCAAAAAGTTCGTAGTCTTCCTGATCCAATGCAAATCTTGGTGCCTGCAACCAGCACATCAACTGTGATGGTCTGCGCCATTCGGGTGCTTGCTTTAACTTACGCATGCTCATAACTAGACTTTCAAGTTCGTGACACAACAGATTCAACTGTCGTATGTGCCAGCGTGTGGCAGTGTCCGAGGCTGAGAAGTATGAGCTCATGGACCCAGACACGCCTTGCAAATCCTCAAAGTATCTATGCAATCGATTCATATGGTCGTGATTGACCCTGAGATCATGTGTAACAGTATTCTCCGGAGTGAACACATCGTCAATCCGATATCCAAGATTGGCTGTGTTGATGGCTGTGATACTCTGATTGATTTGCCTACAGATGTATCTCAGTGATCGGTCACCTTCTGCCCACCCCAGCCAGCAGTAGTTTTTTTCCAGATGATAGTTGTTCTTGACCAAGTGAGTCAATGCTGCAAGCCACTTTCGTGAGAGGCTGTTGTGCTCTACATCAATGTAAACAGTCAGCACATGATCAAGTTTGCTACGAAGATCTATTTCAATTGAATTCAGCAATTTCCATCCACCATTTTAACACCTCCGGCCTGGCCGACAGGATATCGGTCATGGTCACAGATTGCGTTCTTATGTTTTCTAATTGTAACACACGAGCACGGCCTTGAGCAAGACTTTGTTGGTAAGAGTCTGGCCATTGTTCTTCAAATGTGGCACGATTTTTCAACTGTGTAAGCACTGCCTGCATGGCTCCTGAGGTTTCTGCTATCAATTCATCCAGCCAAGGTTCCAGCAGATGTCTAGGCAAGGCCAGCGGGCTCATGATGATATCAGGTGAGAATGAGAAGATTACCTTGGCCAGGACATCTACACCGAAGCATCTAGCGAGTTCTGTAATCGAGCCAACTTCGAACATGCCGGGCAAAGTGAGCGTAAAGTCAATTCTGACTTGACGTGGGTGATGTTTGATCGCAACTGCCCTACCGAAGTTTTCAAGCCATTGATCATAGTCAAGGCCTGTTCTAATGTATTCGCCAATCGCACCTGTGCCGTCGAGACTTGCACATATCTGCCAATCGCGCAGCCCAGGAAGAATGTCGCGATAGAGATTGATGCCACGATACTCCACCCTGGATAGATTTGTATTATATCTAGCATAAACTCTTGGACCATCCCCTAGTTCTATTATGCGTTGCATGTAGCGCCAATGCTGTTCATACATCAAGGGCTCGCCGCCCACCCAATACACTTCTTCTACTCTGTGCTGTTCCACAGCATCACTGAACTCTCGTTCAATCTGGCTGTCTTGAAACTGGGAGATCTGTGCCCGAACTTCTGGACGCATCCAGTTATTTTTTGGGTTACTCCAGTTCACCATCCCATGTGTCTTTTGTTCTGACTCCCAACTGCTGCTCAACATGTCTCCACACATCCTGCACTTGAAATTACACAGGTTGCTGAATCTATAATCCCAACTGACCGGTTGCATCGTGGTATAGCCGCTGGCATCTGTTTGTTCTAAAATTGTTAAGTATTTATGTTGAAAAAGACGATCAAAGTATGTGCGATACACATCTGTATTCAGCAGTTGATCATTGCAGACTTCGCATTCGGGCAATCTTTCTCCAGCCAACATGCGGCGACGAACTGATCTCATGTGCTCGCCGTTCCAATGCTGTTCTAATGTGATAGGAATATAAGTTCCGGTACCTGACTCAGTATCAATGTATTGCGTGAAATTCTGTGCAGGTTCTCGTGATGCACAGCACATACGTCTTTCGGTCTGTGGAGAAAGATAGGTATGTGTCCACGGAGCAAGACATAGGGATTTAGACTTGTTCATTTAATATTAATCGTGTAAGGTCTGGTAAAATCACGATAAAAATCTTTTTTGGGTTCAAGAAATTTTCTAATTTGATCTAGATCAGTTACCAATGGCCAGTCCTGCCATAAGTGTTTGCTTATGCCAGTGCACCATCCTAGCCATTCTTCCGAATCAAAATTATTAAAATATAAGTCAGGATCTACACACG
>Ga0209651_1000998_pt1 | contig 10107 bp, 9 predicted proteins | sample LauGreFBDMM110SN_2_FD_188216 | JGI IMG/M metagenome (GOLD analysis project Ga0209651, IMG submission 188216) | Freshwater lake microbial communities from Lake Michigan, USA - Fa13.BD.MM110.SN (SPAdes) (version 2) | ecosystem: Environmental > Aquatic > Freshwater > Lake | place: Lake Michigan, USA... | reverse complement strand
AAAATGATTAAATTATAAAATGATTAAATTATAAAATGATTAAATTATAAAATGATTAAATTAAATATTTTATAGTTATATTTTAATACGATGAAAGAAAAACCTAAATCAAATATGAAATTAAAACCGAAATCTAAATCTAATTCTTTAAAAAGGTCGCTCAATATATTAAAAGGTGGAGAAGAACAACTCAAAAAAGAGGAAGAAACATCTTCATTTTTTAGTTTTTTAAGTAAACGCGAAGATAGTAAAATTCCCGAAGACCCAAATGCAACCAATGGACCTGAAACAGACGAAGCAATAACTTTTAAATCGGGTAAACTATTATCCATTTTATCGCCATCCGAAGCAGTATCTGCCGGTACCGAAAACCCCTCTTCAACAGGATGGTTCTTATTTAGAGTATTTATGGTTATATTAATAGTTCTTATATTTATTCTTAACTTAACGGGGTATTTAGATAATGTTGTAGCATTTATTAAAAATTTCTATGATACAAATATCGCACCTCTTCTTGTATCTATCGGTTTAATAAAAACTACACCTGTTGTAGCAGACAGGAGTGGTGGTTCGTTACCAGGTAATGACTCCAAAACCGGCACAAATACAATAAACCAACTTGATAAGAATGTCGGCACAAAACCAGTGACAACAACGCCGCCATCCACCACCTCACCAACGCCATCCACCACCACTGCAACGCCATCCACCACCTCACCAACGCCATCCACCACCACTGCAACCACCACTGCCACAACACCAACACCAACACAAAAACTCACACCCATGGCTCGACCCCAGCGTGACCCAACTTTACAACCTATACCAATCCAGCCACACGAAAGGCGGACTCCGTTGGTAAATAAAGGAGACTCCGCTCGCCCACCAGCTTCCGCACCTGCACCCTATCAAGAAGAGACATCCCGTGAAAAACAAAGACAAGAATCTGTAAGGAACGCGTTAGAATATGCTCTTAGAAACCAGAATCCAGTAGCAGATGATGCGACAAGTAGACTACGAATACCGAGGACGAAATCGGGTTATTGTTATATAGGCGAAGATAGAGGATTTAGAAGTTGTATTGAAGTCACAAAAGATATGAAATGTATGTCGGGTGATATTTTTCCGACAAGAGCGGTATGTGTAAATCCTCGGCTTAGGGTCTAGGGTCTAGGGTTAATAAAACCGATATATACAAATGAAAAATAAAAACAATACTATAAAAACAATGCTATAAAAACAATATTATAATACAATAGTATATTATAATATTTGCAATTAACTGACAATGTCTGCACCCACACAACCAGCAAATTTAGCAGCACTAGCTACCGACGGAGGGGCGGTTTCTATATCATGGAATAGTTCTACAGGAACAGCACCAATAACATATACTCTCCAATATAAAGTAGGCGGCTTCGGTGATTGGATGAACTTATATACTGGAACAGCCCCAAATTTCAGCGTCCCCAATTTTGAGAGCGTCGCTGTTGTAAATAATAGCGTCACATACTGTTTCCAAGTATATGCGACAAATGCAAATGGCAATAGCGCACCCTCAAATATCGCCCAAGCTACGCCGTTTAATAATGACCTACCTACACGACTATGGGCGCGTTTTGAACCGAACTGCCCTAGTTATAAAATAGAAGCAAATAATATAGTTGAAACAAGCTATGAGATGCAACGGAAGTCAAATGTTTTACAGTGTCCGGCGAATGGGAGACTAAATTTCACAAAAGCGATGCTATGGTCTATGGCGTCGAGAAACGAACTTACGAGGAAAATGGCGTGGGCGTCTCAGTCACAATTGTACACATACGATAACACTACAAATGTAAATAACGAAGAGGGTGTAGGACTGAAAATCGTTAATAATAGTTTAACATGTAGGACTATACCTTCTCCAATTGTGTGCAACTCATCGAGTAGTTCAAATGTTCCTGGTAAACCAGTCATACTTTGTTTTAACAATGATGCACCATTTAACAACTACAGGTATCAAAGGACGTATGCGGCAGGAGGTACAAAGTGGCCTTTCTTTTCAACAAAGCGATAATACTGATGGATGAAATGTTGCACTGTTGCTATGGCGCTATGGTGCTATGGTGCTATGGTGCTATGGTGCTTATTTTTATTTAATAGCGGGTACGTCATTTTGGTCAAAATACCATCTATCTGCCAAATACCTTGGTCTGTTAAAGCTATCATCAAAATTTTTAGATGCGGACTTCATATTGGGACCAGATACAAGGATATCCTGTATTTCGGCAATACTGATCGCATTATTATAATATGTCAAATTCGACAAGTACCCGGAAAATCCACCATTTAAACAAATATTTACATCGTCATAATTCTGCTTCACAACATCCTTCATGATACGCCGCCTTGTTAAACGTCCATTAACATATACATCGCAGTTCTTACCTTGTATACGTACCACAACATTCATCCATTTTGCAATCGGCAAATCATTTATATCTATAGTATCGCTAAACGGATCATTAAACGAATTCACTATTACACGAATACCGTCATATTTGGGATTTACATATAAACCAGGAGCATTATTTGGTGAAATAATACCCGCACGATTAGGTTCTTTATTTCCTTTATTAAATACGTGATGATACGTGGTGTCATTCGTAAAACCGTTAAAATATAACCATACCGACCATGTAAATTCTATGCCGGTCTTTTCATTCATAGAACGAACAACGGTAATTGACTTTTTAATATCCGGATTTTGAGATATAATTGTAGAATCAGAACCATTTATATATCCATTAACTAGTACAACCTTACCACCCGGAGAAAATAACCAAGTAATAAGAGCTACCATGAGTCGAAATAAAACTGCAAAACCTATTATAACCATTAACAAAAAAGCAATTTTTGCAACCCAACTATTTGATTCTAAAAAATCTTTAGAACCCTCTACTACACTTGCAGAACTAAAATCTTTGAACCCTGATTGCGATGATGCTGAATCCATACCGGAACCGAGGTCAGGACCAGAACCAGGACCAGGCTCAGGACCAGGACCAGGACCAGCATCGGGACCAGGTGATGCATCGGCACCACCCGGTATTAAATCCTTAAATGAATCTCCAAAACTTTGATTTTTTGATGATGGTTCCATTTATATTTATATTTATATTTATATTTATATAATAGATATAAAATATTTATATACTGCTTAATTATCTACTAAAATAATTAATCATTAACTGATTAATTATTCCTTATTTTATTCCTTATTTTATTCCTTATTTTAATTTTTAATTTTTAATTTTTAATTTTTACGTTTATCTAAATACTGAAACTCTTCAAAACAGAGTTATCTTTCAAGAAAGCGAGCTCCAGTTTATATCTCTTGAGTGCATTCAAGTCAAATGCGGAATTCGTGTATCCTCTAGAATAAATATCCCATACTTCCTTTGGACTAAATACGTCGGGACTATATACAACACTTGCAATAAAACCGGAAAATCCAGGAACCTGCATGTTAGTAGGATTTCTATTTCCTCCTACAAAAATAGCAGTATTCTTTGAAATAGGCGATGCAACAGTAGTCATACTACATGTCTTTATTAATTTACCGTCAATATACACATCAATTGCGCGATTGTAGACACTAACCGATATATTTACCCACGTCTGTAGTGGAAAATTTGTAACACTACAAGTAGATGAAAGAGAGTTATATACATTTTCGTTATTTCCTACACTTGCGGGACTAGCCGGCTCAATATAGATATGCAAGTCGTTGGTTGTCTTAGCAAAATACAAAGCAAAAAAACATGGACTTCTTTCACCTGGCGCTAATGCTAAAATATTCTTACTATTTCCGTAGTTTACACTCCAGTCATCAATATATGTCCATACGGAAAATGAGTAATTATTTCTAGAACTATCTACTACTTTATCCAGTGACTTGTGAAATAATTCGGTTCCCTTTTGAAAAGACATCAATACCTCCATTGAAGTGAAAAAATAACTCCATATAATGTATAAAAGTATTACAACAATTACAACACCTAATATTAATTTTAAATCCATTTATAATATACACCTAGAATTTTTTCTTAATAACAATAATTATAATTATAATAACAATAATTATAATAACAATAAAAACATTTATTATTTAATGTAACGAATAAAAGTAAATATAAATAAATATAAATAAATATAAATAAATATAAATAAATATAAATAAATATAAATAAATATAAACAAAACTACACCGTTATACCGTTACAGGAGGATTCATATCTTTCATAGACTCATACATTAATTTAATATTCTGTGCTAATACAGGCGTCTTATAGTATACTAAATTAGACATCTCCCCATATATACCCGGCGACGAACCTATGATAACACCATTCGGATTTTGATAGGGTATTATATTTGGCTGAGATATTACTAAATCTCCGTTTAAAAATATATCCATACCTCCATCAATAAAATTAACAAAAACATTATTCCACCTTGAGTATATGATTTTTACATCTCTTTTTGTTTTTTTATCGGGTACGATAACAGTGCGTTTACCACCATTCGCATCGGTAACGTCAACGGAGAATATAAGAACACCTTTTTCTGCATTAAACTGTATATCAGGTACATTTCCGCAGTTTATCAGTGAGGTATTTTGAATATATGCTTCATTTGTGTTGGTTGGAACGGGATGAATATATAACCAAGTAGATACTCCATAGTTTACACTTTTAACCATGTTCTTCATTGAGGGAGGAATCGCCACACTGTTCTTCATTTCCAATGGATACACTTTATCTGTTAGCACAACACCATTACTATTTACTATTGTATTAAATACCTTCGGAATCAAAAACTTGGAAGCAATCAAGGCTATTTGAATTAGTAATATAATTACTACAGTATACTCTTTCTTTGCCAACTGTAACTGCTCTCTCAATACATTCGAACAGTCTATAATAAAACAAGGAATATACAAAATTAGTTTCATAATAAAATTAAATATAAATCCCAAACCAACATTGTTTGATAAAACCAGACTCGTTGATGTATTAAAATTAAATATACTCAACACCAATGCAATAAGTACCATTAATAATAAAAAGTTAATAACGCTTATAATCTGGTCTACAGTGGAAGGAATAGACATTACTCGCGTGAGCCCATAGATAATCAACCCTAGAACAATCGCGAAAACAATAAATGATAAACTTATTTTAGATACAAGACTAGCATAAGGTCCAACTTCCTTTACTCCTGACCCTCCAGACATAGAATAAACTGTTAACACCAGCAATAAAACACCAATAGTCAAAAACCCTAGAAGTGCTAGCGTTTTGTATGTGGTTAAAAATTCAAAACTATTTTTATAGTAAATATAAATTGTAAACCACACATAAAATAAGAATATCGCCAACAAAAAGTACTTAATGACGCCTGTAAATAGCGACTTTATTGTTTCACAGTAAAAATTAATATCCGTCAAGTATGAAAAAAAAGCATTGGGAGCAGGTTTCGCACTAGTTCCTGTACCTATTGTAGACGTGAATGTTTTAACACCGGAAGAACCATAAAAGCCAAAAGCATACAAGTATATCCATCTTGCTAAAAATAAAACGGATAATATTTGAAATACATTTGATAATAATCCATTATCCGTATACTTGTATAAAATATAGTTTATAATAGCAAAACCAAAAATAACCATTAAATTTATACCCAATGATACACTATTTGTAGCGATATATGCAATAATATTTTCACCATTTATTATGAATAAAGCCCCTAAAACTACTGCGGCTAAAAATAATAATTTAACTGTTGTGCTTATTTTATCCCAGTAAAAAACGACACTTAAAATAATTGTTGCTAGGATTAGTCCAATCAAAATAGGCAATAATACATTCGATAAACGTGCCGCCCATCCAATAATGGTACCTATAAATTGTAAAATCGAATCTATGGTGAAATTAAGTCCCAGTAAAATTGTCAGTATAATCGAAAGTGGGTCAGTAATATCTCTTGTTTTTTCAGATAATTCTTTTCTAGAAATAATCAAAACAATTATTATAGGCAAACACCATAGTAATGTGAGAAAGTTTATATTCTGGAAAATACCTAAATTAGCTATATTATTAAAACCACATATAGATACAATTAGTAAAAATAAAAATATACCTATCATATAACTTTTTATTGTACCACCATTCGTAAATAACATAACAAATGATACTAGCAGTAACGCAAAGATAATAAATCTTGTTATTGATAAAATAATATTTAATAGTGGTGATGATGTCGTATTTGTGGATGGTATATTATCCATTTTTATATATTATCCTATTATAATTAATATATAAAAACATTTATTCATTTACTCATTTACTCATTTACACATTTACTGTTTATTGTTTTTTATTTTATAGTTACTATTACATCTTTACGAATGGTCTATTCTATCCATCGCCGTTTTTTTACCATGACAATCGCGACATAATGCTACTAAATTACTAACCTCATTTGAACCACCATTATGTAATGCAATTACATGGTCTACCTCAAACCAAGCTGGCAACTGATGCTTACAATCACCGCACAACCAATTTTGGTTTGCCGCAACAAACTTTTTCTTTGTTTCGCTTACACTTCGTTTTGTTGTTCCTCTACCCGACATCATCATTCTATTCACATTTGGATTATTCATTCCGTTACCAACACCCATCGCACCACCCATCGCACCACCATTCATATAAATATCATGATTCGCGTCTGTAAATGATTTCGTATTTGTTAAATTTAAAAATGGACTAATTAAGTCCATCGATTCACGCGTCATGGGTAGGGTTTTTATCATGTCATTTGCATGCCCTAAAAATTCCTTAGAATTTTCAGGATTTTTTTTTAAAAATAAATACAAGGAAAGTCCACCAAAAGCAAATGTCGCCATTTTTAAATACTTACTACTTTTTACAGTATTTAACATTTTTATTAATTTGCCTTCATAATATGTATTTGCAATCAACAATCCTGTTACAATAAATATAACCAACTCTATTTTCATTATATTCTGTTAAATGTGAACTATGTACTCAACAATATACTCAACTATATACTCAACATATAATATTTTTGAGTATATCTTTTCATTATTTATTCCAGTTTCCTATTTTCTGTTCTTTTTACTCTTTGTTCTTCTTGTGGTCCTTGCGCTCTTATATCCTCCATTCACTACAGCGACGGCAGGTTGCATTACCGACCGTCTGGAATTCGAAACGCGTCTAACACTTTTAACTCCTCTAATTCCTCCAATTCCTCTAGTTACTAATTTATTAAACATACCAACACTAGTTCTTTTACTACCTAGACTCATTAAATATTGATTCAAGTTTTTAATTTCGGATACTATTTTTGGCAGATTTATTGGAAGATTGCCATTTTTAAAGAAGTTTTCCGTCAATATATACATCATTTTGTTAACAAATATTTTATGTTCTGTAGAACTCATTTTTAATGATGTTTGTGACTTATCTATTAAATAATTATAGGTTGACATTAAACTCCAACTGTCTATATTCATTATATATACGTCGTTGAAATATTTAACCAAGTTCAGTTTATAGTCAACGGTATATGCTAGCAAAATATCAATAATATATTCGATAATGTAGTGTATAGTCATATTATATGTTATCATTTCATCGATATATGATTCTTGCCTATTACTTACATATTTTGCAAACTCACCATTATAAACATTACTGAATGTACTATTAAAAAAGGAAATTTGTCTATCATGCATACTCATAAAGTTCATATATTCTGATAAAGCAAATACACGTAAACTATCTCTTGTTATTTTAACACCTTCCCTTTTCAAATCTTTAAGAAATACATCATATTTTTCGATTACATTTTTTTTAAACAAAAAACTAGAAAATGGATGCATCGGTTGAACACTTAACGTACTCAAAGCATCAGGTACATTTTTTTTGTCACTATCCGCGATATACGATAAACCCCAGTCTATTAACACAAGCGTATTGTTATCAGACGCATTAAACATCATATTTTCCGGTTTAATATCGCCATGAACTATGTTATTTTTATACATAGACGGTATCACAACTGTTAAATACTCGATAATAATATTATTAAGCATTATCAAGTTCTCAGGAGTCAGCACCATATTCTTTATATAATCATTCAATGTCATACTTAACTCGGGCATGTTTATTATTTTAAACTTGTCTAAGTTTTTATTTATAGTATCTGAAGTTATCGGCATACTTGTATTACCATCACTCAAATCAGTCAAAATATTTTGACATACGCTTTCTATCTTTACCTTATCCTTATCAGATAACGCACTTGGGTCGCAGATCGTGATATTATCAAGTAAAAAATATCTCTTTATATTTGCAGGCAAGTGTTCCAATTTCTTTTTAATATTATAGATATACATATATTCTCTCTTACCTTTATTCTTGTCAATAAGTTTACTCACATAATTTGGTTGAGGGGATAAATCAGGGTTTTTACAACGTAACGCAGGTTTAAAAATACAACCAAATCCGCCTTTCTCAAAAGCCGCTCCACCATCATACGTACTTTTTATTTTTTTCGTTTTCATTTTATTTCGTTGTTTCGATTTTACTCTCGGTTTTGAGTTAAAATATATCATTCTACTATATTTCATTATTATGTTACTACGTTATTATGTTACTACGTTATATATTATTATATTATTAAAATATTTTATTTTTTATATAAATAATATACCCCAATAATACCACCAAGTAAAATGAGAAAGAATACTAACTTTTCCCTATATTTCATCTCTTCTTGCATCTTTACTGCTTTGGGCTTATAGTGATAGTAGTACTCTTTCAATGCTTGTTTGAGGGGAATTTCGGCTTTATTTGTCATTTTATTCACACGATTATGTATAAAATGAACCCACTTTATAAACGAGTCGCGACTATCCAAATAGGGGGTTACCGGATACTTGTCTATTAAATCACTAAACTTATTGCCTATTCTTGAGTCAGGCATAAAAAGAGGAAAATTGTGAATTAGTTCATAGTATTTTTTCTTTGTTACATCATTTGGGTGAATGGGATAGCAAATAGCGATAGACAAAAGGACAAACCAATAATGTGGTCCCCATACATTCGAATCTAATACCATTTCTAATTAGAAACAATATAAAAAGATAACAAAGAATACATATAATTATGAATTCAAAATCATTAAAATCAACATATAATAATTTTTGCAACAACTGTGGAAAAACGGGACATCTACTAGTCGATTGTAAAAACCCTATCACAAGTGTCGGAATTATTTCATTTAGGTATAATACAAGTAATAACTGTTTGGAGTATCTTTTAATACAAAGAAATGATAGTTTTGGATTTGTAGAGTTTATACGTGGCAAGTATCCCTTATTTAACATACAATATATACAAACACTAATCAATGAAATGACGTTGGACGAAAAAAGCAAACTTTTAAATATGAAGTTCGAAGACATGTGGAAACTACTATGGGGGGAATACTCTAGTCTTCAGTATAGGGGCGAAGAAACATCTTCTAAAGATAAATTCGAATCTCTGAAAAAGGGCATAAAAATTAAAGACGTCGAATATAGTTTAAAAACATTAATTGAGTCTTCTACCACAAACTGGAGTGATCCAGAATGGGGATTTCCTAAAGGTCGCAGAAACTACCAAGAAAAAGATATTGACTGTGGTCTGCGAGAGTTTACAGAAGAAACTGGTTATGATTTATGCGACTTTAAACTTATTGAAAACATTATCCCCTATGAAGAAATGTTCATCGGTTCAAATATTAAAAGTTATAAACATAAATATTATCTAGCACATATGATAAATAATACGAAAGATATTCAAGAATATCAGAAATCGGAAGTGCGAAATATAAAATGGGTTAGTTTCGAAGAGTGTATCAATTGTATTCGCCCTTATAATTTAGAAAAAATTAATATTATTGAAAAAATAAATAAAGTTTTACAAGAATATAGATTATATTAACATTATATAAGAATTACTTATTCATTTATAGTATATAGTATATAAT
>Ga0209651_1000996_pt1 | contig 10118 bp, 17 predicted proteins | sample LauGreFBDMM110SN_2_FD_188216 | JGI IMG/M metagenome (GOLD analysis project Ga0209651, IMG submission 188216) | Freshwater lake microbial communities from Lake Michigan, USA - Fa13.BD.MM110.SN (SPAdes) (version 2) | ecosystem: Environmental > Aquatic > Freshwater > Lake | place: Lake Michigan... | reverse complement strand
GGTGACAAGGTAAAGAATATATGCCCGCCGTCACCATGCTCGATCGCCTTGTCGAAGCAGCCCTACAAGAGCTGCTAGCCACTACAGTCACTGGCGTTAATTATCACCTTAGCCACGACAAGACCGAGAATTTACCGCCATCCATTATCATTAAAGCCACTCTGGGCACGGAGGAGCCGGTGCAAGGATCGGGAGTTTTTAGCGTCCCGGTAGATATTATTGTGGAGGATTCTTATGACGATACCACCGTCGATGCTCATACCCAGAAGTGCAGCAAAGTGTTGCAGGCTTTCTTTGACTCTAACTCACTGGCCACTCGCCTTAATGCCACCACTGCGATCGGATCTGCTCGGTGCTATAACGCCAAGGTAGATTCCGTAGAGCCTGAGGCCGACGATGAGGAGCGCACCATGCGCCGCACCTACCGGCTGGCAGTGATTGCTATGCCTAATTCCATCGCAAGTTGACACAAAATTTAAGGCAATATGGCAGCCACAACAATCGGAACAACTGGCCTACTTTTCGGTATCACTGCTGAATCGGGTGGCCTCGTACAATCTTTCACGGAAACCCGCAACGTAGAGCGTGCGGAAGTTAGAAACCAAAGCGGCGAGGTAGTCGGGGTTGGAATCTATAACCCCACCGATACCTTCGCCTTTTCTACCACTATCACCGGCGCCTTCGCCACCACAGCAGGCGCGGTGCTCACGACACTAGCCAACGCGACCAGCACGGGCGGCAAGATCGTGGTCGATAACGTCACAGTCAATAGGACAAGCGAGGGCTTTGTTACTGTAGACGTTTCTGCGACTCGCTTCCCCAACATGACCTAAGCCCGAAAGGGCGGTTAATGAGATCCTAATATGGTTGATAGCTTCTGGGGTACAACAAACATAAAAGTAGCGGCGGCCGCTTCTGCCTTTGGAGCCAAGCTACGCCAATCCGATCCTGTTACTTGTATCGTCGAAGAGGGAGGGCACAGAAAATTTACGTTTTGGTTTAGCACTGGCGATGACCAGGACGCAAAGGCCGAGATGGAACGCAACTGGGTTGATATGAAGTCAGATCCAGAATCTGCTATTCGATATGTACGTGCGGCTCTTGAAAACAGGGAGACACTGCTCGGCTTGATGAAGAGAGCCGAGCCGATTATGTCGATCAAGCGTGGGAGCCAAACGTTACTTATTTCAGAAAGGGCCAGCCCTGAACTTAAAAGGGCTATGCTAAAAAAACTATGAGTGAAGAAGCGCTACTACAGGAGCTGGACAACTCCCTTATCTCGCCCGATCGATTTTTTAAAGATCAGAAACTTGCACCCTATACCGAAGGCAGTCGACTACTGATGCTACAGGTGCGGGATGATAGTGATTCTGCCATCTACTTTGTCTGGTCATTTATATACTTGCACATCCTGCTTGCCGAAGATCGCAAAAAGACGATCCGCTTAGCTTGGGATAAAGACGCATTTAGAGAAAAGCTGATGGATTGGATCGGGGAAATGAGCGAGGACGATCGCAACACTGCCTCGCTTATGTGTTCCGCTATCTTGTCAGAGGCGAATAAGGCGCGGGTGAACGTTATTGCTTCAGCCATAGCCGCACCGCCGGGAAACGCCTAGCGCCAGGGGGAGCCGCCGCGTGCGTGTTCGTCCTGGCAAAACATACTGGCTGGTCGATGGATTATATTTTATGGGAGCTACCACTGGCCGCGGTCAATCAGGCCGACCACGTGTATATGTTTATGGATGGCGTAAAGCTCAGGCGAGCCGCCCATATTGAGGGCAAGGATATTGCTGACATGGAAAGGCTTTTAGGATTATGAGTGCCAGCCTAACCGTCGACGCCAGTAAACTACAAAAAGCCTTAAAGGCTTTTATCGGTAATACCAAGGCCGAGGCATCAAAGGAGATGCGGATACAGGCACGCATGCTTTGCGTTAGCCTGGCTAATTCCACGCAACCGTTTGGTAAAGATGCTAGCGCTAAGGCAACCGGCGAAAAAGCTGTCACTAGGGATATTGATCGGGTTTACAAATCTGGCACAACAGCAGTAAGGGATATTGCCTCACTACCGCTTCCCCGAGGCAAGACCGCCACGCAGAACGCCAAGCAGGCAGCAGCAGCGCTGGCCGGATTGTTACAAGGCAGAACAACAGGAAAGCGTGGCGCTAAGATAGTTAGCGCAGCTCAGGATTTACTAGATCGGATAAACTACAAGCCATACGTGAATACAAGGATAGGCGTATTTGATCAAGGGCAGGCTCACAATAAAGCTAGATTTGGGCGCAGGAAAAGCGTTCCAAAGAATCAATTTGTAAGCCAAGTAGTGACCAAGGACAGTCAGCTAACTAAGTATTTTAAAGAGAAGCGCGGGAATGTGGGTATCGCTAAATCAGGTTGGGCGGTTTGCGCTGGCTTGCTGGGTGGATTCAAGGGCATTCCTAAGTGGGTCTACCGGCACACTGGTGGCGGCCGAGTAAACGATCAGAGCGGTAAAGGGTTAGGCATCGTATCGAAACCCTTTATTCAAATGACCAATACAATCCCTTGGATCAATGCGGTGATCAGCACCGCCACTATCCAGAAATCCATTGACATACAGATTAGAAAGATGATTAAGCGCTTGGGATATATAACTGCGGCAGAGAGCAAAAAGGCCGGGCTATAATGGACGCAACCGCCACAGCTAAACTAGCCTTAGATGCTTCCGGGCTGGATCGCGGGCTGCAGAGCGCCAGCACTAGTGTAAATAAATTTGCCAAGCAAGCCGGCGCCGCATTGGTCGGCGCCTTTGCTTTTGATAAAATTATCGGCGGATTTAGCACCGCCATCGAAAAGGGCGATCAACTTCAAGATTTGGCAAATCGCTTTGGAATATCAGCCTCTGCGTTGCAAGAAGTTGGCAACGCCGCGTCTCTGTCAGGTGCTGGCATTGAGGACGTTGCTAGCGCAATGAATAAACTGGCAGTAAATGCTGGTAAGGCCATTGGCGGTGATGACGCAATGAAGCAAGCGTTCATAGATGTTGGTCTTAGTGTTCAACAGCTCAAGGAGATGTCGCCTCAAGACATATTCTTTGCCTTAAGCGAGGCAATTCAAAATACAAGCAATCCACTTGAGGCATTTGCAAAGGCTCAAGCAGTAGCCGGGAAAAGCGTTGGAGCATTAATGGAAACGATGAGGATGGGACCAGCTGCAATTAAGGAATTGGGCGATTCTATGGGGGTTTGGTCGGACAATCAAATAACGCAGCTTGGAGCCGCATCAGATGCAATTAAAGAATTTCAAACTACTCAAACAATATGGTTTGGGAAAACCCTAATTGGGCTTAAGGGCCTAATAGAAAGGTATCAAGATCTTGCCGAAGCAATCACTTTGAGCGTTGCGGCTAGATTCACAAAGGGATTAGATAATGCCGGGCGTGCCTCATTAATGGAAGAGTCGTCTGCAAAAGCTGCTGATGCTCTTATGGGGAGAAGTGAAATTCAGAAAAATGCCCAAGAACAAGGCAGGGCAGGCATCAATAAAGATGCAGTTAAAAGCCAAAAACAAATAGAACAAGCCGAAAAAGAACAGGAAAAAATAGCCAAAGCGGAGGCAACCCAAGAGCTGAAATTGATAGAGGCGAGAATATCGGGGGAGGAGGCAGCTCAAAAAATGCTGGCTGACTTTGAAGAAAAAGAGGCCAAGGATAAATTAAAGCGTGATAAGGATAGAGCTGATGAACTGGCAGACTATAGAAAGCGATTAGCTGAACAGGAGGAGTCAGAACGCAGAAGGCCGCGGCTTGAGCAACAAGCTCGCGGAGGGGCCGCCAGCGAAGTCCTTAACTTTGCGGCCGGGTTAGGGGATCGCGGAATCTCTCAAACTGTCGAACAAGAGCGAGCAAAAGCGGCTAGGGAACAGCAGAAGGTCAACCGCAAAGAATTTGACGCAAAGGTGATGGAGCAAACCAGCGCAGAAGCAGGTGGCGCCCCTCGAACAATGGAAAGCCGTCGCCGTGAATTTATACAGAAAGAGGCTCAAAAAGAATCAAAGGGCACAAAAACACTGGCCGACGTTTATCAGGTGCTCAATGATGCTCTTTCAAAATTAACCTCTACACCCATGGTAACGGCATGAGCGCAGTCATCGTAGGATCGCCTGGGTCGGGTAAAAAAGTGTTGCGCAGAAACGAGTTTTCAACCCAACGCAACGGCTTGGAATTTATCAATGAAATCTATACAATCAGAACCGCAGACAGGCCAACGTTGCAGCCTGCTTTTGATACCTTGCATAAAAACTATAGCGAAAGCGCCACAAAGTATGCACGCATGGCCGTAGAGAATGTTGCATTTAAAGAAATGGACGGCGATTTAACAGAAATGACAGTTTCTTACGTCGGCCTGACCAGCGGCAGCGGATTGCCGCGGGCCCTTGTCAGCATTATTCCGCGAATGGATAAGGGCATTTATGGCCCTCCATGTGTTATCAGCGTGGAATACATTAGCGACAGATCGGTCGTCGCTCTTTCTGGACGCTTACCAGGCGGAGGTGGGGCTGGTTTTGTGGGCTTCAAACCCAGAGTAAACATTCCAACTGAAATCAATGGCACGGCCTTGCCGCGCAATCCAAGGGATCCATTCGATACTGGCAACAATCCATTACAAGTAAGCGCTTTTTTTGGGCCTTCAGCATATTCCGTCAATAAATATTTTGGACTTGTAATGGAATCCCTGCAAGTTCAGGAAAGAGGCATTTTTTCTGTAGTTGTTGAAGAATACGCGGAAGCCGAAGAAATTATATTCGTAGGTTAATATGTCTGAACCTAGACTTAAAGAAATTACGGCGGGCAAACTAAACTTAGATTTCTTTAATCAAATCATAAGGCGTATTGAGGCAACAAAACCGCTGGGTGGTGGGTTTATTAAAATAACAAGTGAACCAGAGGGCATGCGGATCAGCATAGATTGCGAAATTAAGGAGATTAATGTTTGTAAAGATGGTGAGCCGGATAAGCTAAAGGTCTTTACTCAAAAATAGTGAATTGACACAAGAAAAGCATTATGGCGCAGTCACTTGATCTTTATATCGACACCAGCAGGGGGGAGCTTCTTTCGTCTGGTAGTGCAGTAAATGGTGGCCTGCCATCTTTTACCCGCAATGACTCATACAATCTGCGCGTTCGTTTGCGAGAGAGGGATTCAGGCGGCTTTCTGCGTGATTTAAACACGAGTGGCATATCTGTTAAACTGGGGATTGGTGGGATCGAGGACAGCCCAACAGACGGTCAATTTAAGCTTACGCTTGGGGCGGTTACCTCTACCGCAATCTCTTTTAATGCAACCACGACGCAGGTCTATAATGCAATTAGCGCCATAGCTGGTGCAGGGGTGGGCGTTACGACTTTTGGATCTATCACAGTAGGTGCCTATCTAATTACCTCTGCCACCGCTAACACGGCCCTGTCATTTGGTGGCGATGCTTTCACTCTTTTCCCATCCAGCTCAGTTTTAGTTAATACCCGCAGGAATCCGGCCACCGGCGTCGCCGCACAGCAGGTCATAAAATTAGTACGCAATCCTGCCGTATATGCGGATACCTTCACCCCTTCACCTACCGCTGGAGTAGTGGCGCTTACTCTGCTTCAAGAAGGATCCAGCACTAAAAATGAAACCTATAACCTTTCTATTGGGCCAGACGCAGAGGGCGGATCTGTCGTGCTTAATTTTGGAACGAATAGCACTACCGCCATCCCAATAGCGGCTTCGGCGGCTAGTTATGTCGAAGCTCTCAACGCGGTTACTGGCATAGGAGCAGGCAACATTAGCGTAGATGTTGGGGGCGGTAACTTTTCCATCTCTTTTGTGCGCAATCTTGGCCTCCAGAATGTCGCCACAGCCTTAACCTTAGATGCTAGCGGAGTTATCTTTGGCACATTTTTGCAGAGCACCGTGACTTTAAACACTAGCGGTATCGATGAACTGTTTGCCGAGAGTGGCACAGATACAATCACGCCTACTTTAGAGGTTGAAATAAATCAATCAGGCACACCTAAAACCATCCTGCAGTCAGAAGTCACCGTCAGAAAAGATTTAATTACTACAGGAAGCGCAGTGCCTGCCGCTCAAGCCAGCTACCTGACCGCCGCCGAAAGCTATGCTGCCTTTGTCGCTAACTCCACCACTGGCGTAAATTCAACCGCTCGAAGTCTTGCTGATTCCTCTGCCGTCACCTCGGTCGCCTTTGGCGCCAGGACGCTTAATAATAGCTCCGGCACGGCAGTGGTTAGTTATGGGTCAGGGCTTTCATTTGCAAACACTCCCCTTGGATTCTATGGGGCAACTGTTACGGCCCAACCCGCAAACATCAATGTTGTCTCTGGTCTAATTGCTGTCGGGCTAATTGCCTCTGGAACGACTTATGGCGTATTGCCCCGATCTAGCCAAACCCTAACCACTACTGCCTCCATAGATTTCGGTACGCTTGCAGGGCATAGCACAAGCGCAGGCAATGTAACGGTAACTGGTGCCGCAGTTGGTAATCTAGTTTTGGTCGGCTTACCAACGGCGGTATCTGCGGGCGTAGTTGTGCAGGGAGTTGTATTCGCGGCCAACACGGTCTGCATGACCGCTATCAATGGCTCTAACTCTGGCAAAACTGTTGGCACGGCTGATTACCGAATCACCGTCATCGGATATTAACTTGGGGCAGTTGCCCTAACGAAATCCTGTGGCTCAGATTTTGACGGCTCAGCCATTTCCTTTTACTCATTACGATGCCGAGGCTGGCGGGTTCGTTCCCTGCGGAATTACCTCGGGTCGTTACGTCCAGGGCACTCCTACCGAAATGATGAGGCTTTATTGGAAATGCAAAACCTTTAATGTTGGCGGCTCATATACTAATTATCCCTTTAACGACCCAACTCAACCACCTATAAGTACTGGTTGGTCGGGAACAATAACATCCCTTGCAAATTCGGAAATAGATTTAGTATGTGGTGCTGGGCTTACTTCACCATTCCTATCAACATTTGGTTTGATAAATTCCGCAAAATATCTTGATTTCGGATTCTTTGGTTCTGATTTTTATTTTAATTCAGACCCAAATCAAACTGTGAAACTGTACGGGACTTTTGATTTTGCAACAGATCAAGATGATACAAGCGGAATAAACACCGTAGTTGGTGGGTCTTTGTCTCCTTTTACTATTAACGGATTCCAAGTATATGAAGATGAATCACAAGTTAATTACAATGCGACTTCTTTTATTGGCTCGCCACTAATTCAAGATTTTTCTGCTTCATTTACTGAAGGTGACTTGTGGCCTTACAAAGCCTAGCCCTTTGACACCCACCGCCCAGAATGGCCGCTGGCGTCTATAATTTAACCGTAGAGCAGGGCGTGGATCTCGCCCTCGAGGTGGCCGTGCAAGATTCCACCGGGGCAACCTATTCCCTGGCTGGATCTACCGCAGCCGCTCAGATCCGCGACACCTTCAACGGCAACCTCTTGGCCGCCTTTACCGTAGTCACCGCCACTGGCACTACTGGCGCGATGACGCTTACGCTCAACGCAGCCACCGCATCGGCCCTGCCGCTGTCCGGCGGCCGCTACGATCTACTTTTAACCACCAGCGCAGCCACCAAGATCCGCCTGCTGCAAGGATCGGTATCCATTGCGGGTGAGGTGACCGAATAATGCCTATCACCGCCACAGTCTGCGGGCCTGCCAGCATCACAGTCGCCGTGGGCACGCCCATCGTGACGGGTGGGGCCGGAGCGGGTGGCGTGACTACCGGCACGGCCGTGGCGCTGGCAATCGCCCTAGGATGACAAGGAATAACACAATATGAAGCAGATCTGGCCAAATTACTCTTACTCGCCCACCACCAACGTCCTTACGCTCACCGGGCTAAACATTGATCGCGACCAGCTCCTGCTCGTTACGGCCGCCGATCGCGGGCGGATCATGTACAACTTTGCCGATAGCTCCGTCACCGCTTCCGCCTTCACCTCTGGCGCTAATACCGCACTCACCCTGGTGGCGACTACCGCCGGCCTGACTACCACGGCCGCCCTAGTCATCTATTATGATGATCAGTTGGCCAGTACGACAGTCACGATCAGCTCCCTCCCCTCCATCTCTGGCACGGTGACGGCGAATGGTGGTAATTTCACTCAAAGCATATTCGATGCACTTGATAACTACTCCATTAATTTTAATGAGCGTTTTCCAGTTTATGCCGTAATAGACCCCATCCCCGCAGGCACAAACCGCATCGGCGTTGTGACGATTGGAGCAGGGACAGTTACTCTCGGAGCAAGCACAGCACAGATCGGAAGCGTGACAGTAGGCAACAGCGTCACCATTGGTTCTCTCCCCGCCATCTCTGGCACAGTGACGGCGAATGTTTTTGGAACTGGTTACAACAATGTTGCGTATTCTTTGCCAGTTGGACTAGCGGGATTAGATGCCGTAACAAGGGGGATTGGTATTGGTTTTCACGAAAATCTAACAGCAGATGAGTTTAGGATTGTAAAGGCTAGTGAACCCTTTCCAGTTCAAGTTCGTGCTGGCACAGTCACCATCGGCTCTGCCATCCCCGCTGGCACGAATCGCATCGGCGTGGTGACGATTGGAGCGGGAACAGTCACTATCGGAGCAGGCACAGCACAAATCGGCTCTGTTACTGCATCCATCAGCGGGACGGTTCCCATCAGCATCTCCTCCGTCACGGTAGGGAACAGCGTCACCATAGGTTCGCTCCCTGCAATTAGTGGGACGGTGACGGCTAACACCTTCGCCCTGCAAGGCACGGCCGTAACTACCTCTAACTTTACCAGCACCACCGCCTCTACCGTGCTGGCCTCTTTCAATGCGACAAGGGAAGTGCTGACGATTTTTAACGAGGGGGCGGGTAATCTGCATATCGCACCCGGAGCCACTTGCACCACCATCGCCTACCAAGTGCGCCTATCGGCAGGAGATTACTACGAGGTGCCAAATCATCAAACGACTATCACTCACTCGGCCGTGTTTGCAACGGCGGGAACGGCCCGCGTGACGCAAGTTAGTTAGGAGTAGGCGATGCCTTTGTTTATCCCATCAAGGCGTTTCTTCACCCTATTTGATGAAACGCAAACGCAAGCGGTGTCTACTGCGGCTGTAAATTCCGCAACTCAGCTAACGCTCCCAATCGGTACTTACACATACGAAGGGTTAACTGGTGGTTCAACCGCATCATCGACTGGAGGGGTTTCTGTAAGTTCAACAATGCCCACTGGATTTTCAATCAACGCAAATCATCTTGGGTATCAAGGCACAAATTTCTTCGGCACAACCTTCCACAATACGTTCACGAGAGTAGACACAAACAGTCAGTTTTTTATTTCCATAAACCTTGATGCAAGCGGCACAAATAAATTCGTTTATACACGTCTAGCAGGTGTAATTAAACTAACAGCTGACACAACATTTAATCTTACTATCGCCCAACGAACAGCAAATGACGCAGTAAATCCAGCCACACTAATGGTTCGCAGTTATCTAAACTTTTCTAAAATAGCCTAATGCCACTCCTCCTCCTCACCCTCTTGCTCTGCTCCTGCTCGCCACGCCCAACGAATAACACGGGGCTACCGGATTACAGCGATATGTCTGCGGCCGAGGATGCGGGGAAGGCGAAGTGAATGGACTGCTTCGACTCAGCCGAATGGCGTGAGCTAGAAAGCTCGCTCCGCTTTCTTGAGGCCGAGGGATTCATAGAACGTTGGATCGACAAGGACGGCGTTGATTGGGTGCGGATTGCGGAAGGAGCTGAAAACGCGACCTTATGAGCACCGACCAGGTCGCCGAACTTTCTGAGCGTTTGTCAGAGGTAAGAATTTCTGTGGCAAGAATAGAGACTCGCCAGTCGGTGATTCTGGATATACTAGAACGCTCTCAAGCCAGCCTAGGCGAGTACCACGGCCGCCTGACCAACATGGAGCGCGACGCCCACACGATTAAAACGAAGCTGTGGCTAGTTGCCCTGGTATCCGGGGCAGTGTTCAGCACGATCTGGGAACTGATTAAGCGCCGGCTCAGCTTTTGACACCTCGTCTGCTGGCATGGACATACTCAATAACATACTAAACAAC
>Ga0209651_1000991_pt1 | contig 10135 bp, 9 predicted proteins | sample LauGreFBDMM110SN_2_FD_188216 | JGI IMG/M metagenome (GOLD analysis project Ga0209651, IMG submission 188216) | Freshwater lake microbial communities from Lake Michigan, USA - Fa13.BD.MM110.SN (SPAdes) (version 2) | ecosystem: Environmental > Aquatic > Freshwater > Lake | place: Lake Michigan, USA... | reverse complement strand
AGAGCGCCAGGTCCAGTTGTATAACATGGTCGAGACCTCCTTGTCAAAGTACGGAGATGTGGTAAATAGAGTTTCTGCCTTGGAGCACTTCCGGACAAAGGCACTTGCCATTGCCGGGATTATTGGACTGATCTGCTCAATAGCCTGGGACATGCTTAAAAATCGTTTAGGGAATTAGGAGATAATACAATGGCATCATTTACAGCCGGAACAGCATTTCAAACCGGAGTCGCAAACGACGTAACAGCCGACAAACTTGGCTTGCTCATTACCAACGCAACGCCAACCTCTGGCTTTATCCAGGATAGAACTACTGAGACCCTTGTGGGCGTAAACGATACACTTCTCATTGGTGATGCTTCAAATGAAAATAACTTGAAGAAGATTACAGTTGCCAACCTTCTAAAAGCACCCCTTGTCAGCACGTCTGGAACGGTTGACAACCTTACGACAGGGACGACAACTTCTACAGCGCAGATCGTTACAAGCGGAACGATTGCCACGCTGAATAGTACTACCGGGACGATTGCTACGCTGAATAGCACCGCAGCAACGATTACTACTGGAACTTTTGGAACGACCACATCTACTGCCGCAACGATTACTACTGGCACAATCCCAACCCTAATCGCAACAACCCTCATCACCACAGGCACAGGCACAGCCGCAGCCCCAGCAATCGTTCCTACTGGCGACACCAACACAGGTATCTTCTTCCCCGCCGCTGACACGGTTGCGTTTTCTGAGGGTGGAGCCGAGGCGATGCGAATTGATTCTAGCGGGTTTGTTGGGATTGGGACTTCTCCTACTGCAAAACTAAATGTTTATGATGCATCTAGTGCATCAGTTCTTGTTCAAGGTGATAGTGTAGCTCAAACAATTATTAATAGGGCATCAACAGATGCAACCGCCCCTCAGATTGCGCTTAGAAAATCAAGAGGATCAGTAGCATCGCCTACTGCGGTAGCATCAGCAGATGCATTGGGGTTATTGAATTTTCAGGGATTTGGAGGAACAAACACCAGAAATCTAGCAAGAATTAGTGGAAATGTTGAAACTTATGTTTCGGATGGAGATATAAGTGCTAATTTGATATTTCTAACTTCTTCTACTGGTGGAGTTACGCCAACGGAAAAAATGCGGATTGATGCCGCTGGCAATGTTGGGATTGGGACTTCTCCTACTACAAAACTTGATGTAGCCGGAGAAGTAGACGCAAAAAATGTAACTGTAAACGTAAACACTCTTGCTACTGCAAGCGGGACTCAAAACCTTGATTTTACTAGCGAGGGTTACTTGACTCACGCAATTACTGGAAACATCACATACACTGCATCTAATTATTCTGCTGGAAGAAGTTTGTCGGTAAGAATTACATGTGACGCAACGCAAAGGAACTTAACGTTCCCAGCTAGCTGGGTATTTGTCGGATCAAAACCAACAGCAATCGCTGCCAGTAAGGTCGCAGTTTTATCCATAACTTCATTTGGAACCACCGAGGCAAATACAGTAGCCGCATACGCTGTTCAGACGTGAACACTCTTGGTTTACGCAATCTTGGATTTATTGGACTAGGCCGAGGCGGAATAACCGCAACTGGTGGAGTAGAAACAATTGTTGACGGATATAGGATTCATACATTCACAAGCCTTGGGACGCTTTCTGTAACAAGAGTAAATCCAGGGGCAACAATAGAGTCCCTTGTAGTCTCCGGAGGCGGGGGAGGAGGATCGGCAAGAGGCGGCGGAGGAGGTGGGGGCGGGGCATCTTACTCAACAGCACTTGCAATAACAGTGGGCACATACACTGTTACAATTGGTGGTGGCGGAGCTCAAAACGTAAGCGGATCAGACTCGTCTTTAGGGGTTCTTTCAATAGGAACAGGCGGTGGGGCTGGAGGAAGTAACTCTGACAACGGATCGGCAGGAGGTTGCGGTGGTGGAGCAGGGTCCTCGGCATCTGCAACTGGCGCGAGAACAGGCGGATCCGGAGTTCAAGGATTTAAGGGTGGAGACAGAGCAGCTAGCGTTCCAATGGGCGCTGGTGGAGGAGGCATGGGTTCTGCGGCTCCCGATATTACTGGAACAGGAAATTATACAGCAGGAACAGGCATAGCGTATAGCACATCCGGAGCATCAACATTTTATTGCGGCGGGGGTGGAGGAGGAAGCGAAGGATTTGGATTTGGAACCGGTGGATCTGGAGGAGGTGGAAGGGGTGGAAATAATACAAACGGAACTGCTGGCACAGTAAATACTGGTGGCGGAGGAGGTGGAGGCGGAATTCAGCCAGGTGGAGTAGGTGGCGCTGGCGGATCTGGAATTGTCATCGTAAGGTATCTACTATAATTTTATGGCACACTTTGCTGAAATTGACGACAGCAACAAGGTTCTACGAGTAATCGTAGTATCTAATAACGATATTTTAGATGAAAATGGAAGCGAATCAGAGCAGATTGGCAAAGACCTGTGCAACCGACTTCTTGGAGGAAGCTGGATTCAAACATCCTACAATGGAAACTTTCGCGGAATATACGCTGGGATTGGCTATACATACGACATAGATAATGATGTATTCGTAGCCCCAGCAATAGAGGAACAACAAAATGACCCTAACTGAAATCGCACAATTTGCCGGAGAGAAGATCGGAAAGACCGATTCCGACACTCTCACGTTTCTGCAAAAGTCAGCATCGCTGAACTATCGGCGCGTCTGGAACTTCGCACCATGGCGCGAGAGTGTCACTAGCTCGACGTACTCGGTATCCACATCTACCAGGACAGTGACGCTAGGGTCATTGGTTGAAAATCCTCTATCCGTTGCGTATGGTGACAGCGAATTGTTGGCAGTAGACTTGCAGACAATCATTAGCCAAGATGCTGACCTACTGGACGACAACAGGACAGGAACTCCAACCCAGTACTACTTCACAGGCCGCGGAACGTCCGGGACTGCACAGATCGATCTTTATCCGTTACTGAACACGTCGAGCACGACGCCCCTGAAGGTGGTCGAGAAGAATCAGTGCTTAACAAGGTCAAATTATGTTGTGGACTTTCCGCCGGCGTCCAACGCAATTACCGACGAGCTCAGATTGCCACACGTTCAGCATGTTGTCCTAGCACTGACTCACGCCGACGCGCTGGAAAGGGAGAGGCAGTACGCAAAGGCTCAGGCTGTGGTGGCAACAGCGAATGCTGATCTATCTGCCATGGCTCAGTACGAAATGAGCCAGGTCGGAGGAATTAAAGTCATCACTCCATCAAGCCTTGGTGAATTTAGCATATTAGACATATCGGTTTAGTGCTATGCCACTTTACAACGACAACCTAGACGATCTTCTAGCCATATCCGGGTCGTTTAGTTTTGATGGGGGCCAGGTATCCGGCGTCACGCCAAGCCTAATTGCAAACAACCAGGCTAGCGATCTTTCCAATATGACGATAAGTCCGTCTGGGATTCTCCAGACGAGACAGGGGATCGAGCAGATATCTTCCAATGTATCCAGCGGATCGTCGATCCAAGGCATGCACTATCTCGACACTCCAAACATCGAACACATTATTCTGGCGACGAACGGAACGATCTACAAAAGCACAAGTGCCACTAGCTTTTCTACGACAAACGGTACGGTCACAAGCGGGGCTGTTGACGTAGACTTTACGCAATTCAAAAACAAAATTTTCTACACGGACGGAGCTAGCGAACTTCATTACACGGACGGAACAACGTCGTACAGGCAGGGGTCTAAGGTGTCGACAATTACGGTCTCAACTCAGGGCTTAGGATATACCGGATCGACTGTGGCAGTAACGATTGGAACCCCAAATTTAAGCGGAGGAACAAATGCGACGGCAGTTGCATTGATTTCAAGCGGAACTGTTTCTGGCGTAACAATTCTAAACTCGGGATCTGGATACACATCTGCTCCATCAGTAACAATAGCTGCACCACCCGCTGGGGTCGGACACTTTACGGCAACGGCTACAGCAACCATATCAAGCATCGCCCCAGCCGGACTTCGACTTGTCCGCCAGTTTACGAATCGACTTTTTGCGGTTGGAACAGGAGACAATCGGAACACTCTCTATGCATCAGATCTTCTTGATGCCGAGGTCTGGAAGTCGACGAACAGCATTATTGTCGGTGGCGACGACGGAGAAGATATTGTGGCAATCCAGCCTTTCTTTGATTACGAAATTCTTGTGTTCAAGCCTAATAAAACTTACCTGGTAACAGCAGATCCAACAAAGACAACAGCTGCCGAATGGACCGTAAGATTAATCAACGATAAGGTTGGATGCCAGGCCGGTAGAACTGCAATCTTCACGACTAAAGACGTGTTCTTTTTCTCGAACGACGGAATAAGAAGCGTAGTAAGATCATTGGCAGACGACTTTTATACTGTCGGAGTTCCAATGTCCGAGCCAGTAAAAGACATTATTGCGAGAATCAATAAAGGATTTGTCTCAAGGAGCAATGCAGCTTTTCACAATAATAGATACTTTCTAGCGCTACCCTTAGACTCTTCGACCACATGCAATTATGTGCTCGTATACAACACGATCTTTGGGTCATTTGAGGGGCTATGGTCAATTAATGCCAGCAGAATGGTGACAACGAACTTTTCTTCTGGATATACAACCACTGGAGTCAAATTAGCTATTGGTAGCCCAACAGGACAAGTCGGGCATCTGTACGACTATCTTGACCCAGATCTCCAGGGTGATGGTGACACGAACTTTAAGGATTATGGATCGTCATACGAGAGCTACCTTGTGACTAAAGCGTATGACCTAGACGACAAGGTATCCAAGAAGTATGGATCTCACTACGAGATTGAGTACTTTTTTTCGACAGCAACAAACTGCACAATCCAAATGAAGCGCGAGACTGATTCCCAGTACGTCACAATTGGGACAGCGGTTGACACGTCTACCCCCGGAGGATTGACGCTACCGTTCACACTTCCAGCCACCCTTTCGGCTCAAACACACAACTTCCGGGCAGATAGTCTCCGGTCGTACCAGAAGTGGCGGAATATGAAAATTAAGATGCTGGCCCCATCCAGAAAACTTTCCATTAGGCAGATCACAATCGCGGCTAACCCGGACACGATCGAAATCCAGAGCAACATATGACAGCGGTTGAATACATTGAACTGTCCGGCGTCCCGGAGTCGAGATGGCCTAATTTTAGGGAGTGGTTTAAGTGGTACCAGGACAACTACCTGGTTGGGATTGCCAAGGACGGAGACAAGATCTCCGGGGTGGCAATTGCAAGGTGCTTGCATGAAGGCGAAGAGCCTATACATTATGTACATAGGCAGAATGGAAACACTGCATTTGTAGACTTGACGGTCACCTCTACAGATGGTAGTAGTACACCTTATAGCCGTTTGGCTATGAAGACATTATTGTCTATACTCTGGAGCAGATTTGGCCCGAAGAAGAATATTGTTTTTAATAGGGGTGGGAAAAGAAAGGTTTACGATTACATGAAATTTATGCGAAAGGCACTACTATAATGGGAGGCTCACCATCAATTCCGGCACCACCTCCCCCGCCCAATCCGGTAAACGCGGCCAAGGCGAACGAGCTTTACTACCGTTCTTCATTGGAGACATATATTGCAAATCAAGGCGACGTTGCTGCGCTAGAACAGCGCCTCCGCGAGAAGTATAATCCTCGTCAGCGCGAACTTGAGCGCCAAATGTCGGCACTAGACGCGCAGAGGGCGGCACAGACAGGGCTCCAAGTTGAGCGTGAATACGGACCGCAAAGGTCTCTTGAGGCACTGCGAAGACAGTACGAAACGAATCCAAATGCGTTTGCAGTACAACGAGGACTAGGGGCCCAGGCCGCGATTCAGTACGCTCGCCTTTATGGTCAACCGGCAGAGGCTTCTGTTCCGTATGAGGTAACGAAATCTGCTGGAGCAAAAGAAGCAAACTATTTAACAGGGTTATCGTAATATGGCAGCACCAGCACAAACAGCAGAACAAAGAGCAGCCTACATTAAGGACACTCTAAAAGTTGACCCTGAAATTTTCAAGTCGTCTGGATACAATATTGCTGCAGCAACTAAAGCAGCCCCAAGCATAACCAAGTTCCAATCAATGGGAATGACGGACTTTTCGTCCGTTGTGAATGCAAAGGGTGTATTTGATACAGCCAAAGCTGAAGAAAGTCTGATCAAGGACGTATATAAACTAGACCCGGCTGAATACAAATCGGCTCCAAAAACAGTAGCGGACACAACCAAGTCCAAGGTTTATGACAGGGCAACAGGAAAGTACGATTTCCCTAAAGTAACAATTCAGAATTACGACATTGCGAAGGCAAATCAAAAATATCAATTTGAACAGCCGAAAATTCAAAAAGTATCTGATCTAGAAAAAGAGCCAGACAATTTATTACAAGCATTAAATTACTACACGACAGCGTTAAGCGCGGCTCAGAAGGTTGGAATAAACAATCTTAATGCCGCAGATACTCAGTCACTAAAAGACGCGGCAAGACTTGTCAGAGATTTTAAGACAGGAAATTTAAGCAAAAATGCAATAGATATTATTGATAAAATTGGAGACGTTGAGTCGAAGCTGAATGAAATAGAGACTCAAAAAGAAATAGTAAAACAAGCGAATGCCGCAATTGCAAAGTTCAAGGGATCTCAACAACAGTCGCAAAAGGGACTCGCACTAGAGGAAGAGAAGAAGCTAACCAGATTGCTTTCCGAGGCGAGCCAGGGGGCCCCTCAAATTGCGGAGCTTGTAACAAGAGTAAACATTCAGGATCTTTCTCCTGGAATTGGAAAAATTCCAGAAGAGGACATGAAGGCGCTGGATAATTCTCTTGCAAATTTAAAGTTTGACGTAGCAACAAAAGAAAGCGGAAGCAAACTTCTTGGAAAGCTGAACATCAATGTCACAGATCAGCAAATCTTGGATGACATTAATTCTAGGACAAAGGCAAAGTACGACGAGCTTTACGCAACGGCAAATTCAATAGCTTCTGATTTGAAGGGTCAAATTGATGAGGCGACTCAGTACGGAAAGGATCTTCCGGAGGGGGACAGAAGGGTTGACCTTAATAACAAATTTATAGCTGATCTTCAGTCCAAGCTAGACGCTGTCAACGAAGACGTCGCAACGACAAAGGGTCTGGTTGACAATTACAAGCCAACAACAGTGGAAGAGGGTGCTGGTGTTCTGAAAACTTTCCGGGAATCGCTCCTGCTTCCAGAGCAAAGAATGGTGGACGAGATACGGCAGATCGACCCAGCTACTGCCGCCATGATTGAAGACCTTACAAAGGGATACGCTGATTTAGCGAAGGCCGACATTGGAGAGACGACCGATCCGGCTACCGAGGCTCTACGCAGGGACATTCAGGACAAACTTACTGCACAAGTTGCGCTAGGATCTCAACTCGACGCCGAAGAACGTAGGCAGTACGAGCAAGCAGCTAGGGGAGCGCAGACTGCTAGGGGCAACATATTTGGAGTTGCCCCAGCCGTTGAAGAGGCTGTTACGACCGGGCTTGCCGGTGAGGCCAGGATGCGGGAAAGGCTCGGAGCAGCTTCCAGCTTCCTATCTTCTGGTCAAAGCGTAACAGACGCGCTCAGGAGAGATAAGGCATTCCGCGAGGCCGCAACGCTCAATAGGCTTGGTGCAGCTGCCGACTTTACCGCGTCCGGAGCTACCATGTACAACATGGCAAATCGCCGGGCTGCGGAACAAAGCGGAGGACTTGCCGCACTTGTTGCAGGGGCCGGGACAACGACAACAGGAACATTCGGCGGGGGTCAGACAGCAAACATTCCATACATGTACGTCGATCCGATGGCAGGATTTAGGGGCGCCCAGAATGCTACTGCTCTTTATGGTAGTGAGGCCGATTACTTGGCTAGGACTTATGGTGCCTATGTTAATGCCCAGGCGACTACGAACGCGGCAAATTCCACTCCCGCCTACCTAAGCGCTGGGGCGAGCTTACTTGGAAAAGTCACTCCAGGTGGCTTCTTTGGCGGACCTGAGGGAGGACCTATTTTCTGTTGGGTCGCTAGGGAAGTTTATGGAGAGGACAATCCTAAGTGGCTACAATTTAGAGAGTGGATGCTAACCAAGGCGTCTGACAATCTGAGAAACTTCTACACTGAATATGGAGAAAGAATTGCGGAATCGATACGCAACAAACCGAAAATCAAGTCAATCATCCGCAAGTGGATGGACAGCAAGATAGGATAATATTATGGCAGGACCAAGAGCATTATTTCCGTTCCCGGGACAGGCGGAAGAATATCGCAAAGAAGATGCTCGTCAGGCACTAGAAGACGAGGATCGCGCGCTTCGAGTTGAAATGCTCAAGCAGAAACTTTATCCAGAGCAGGAGGCAAGACGAGTTGGTCAGGCGCTGATACAGTCCTCTGATCCTGTCGAACAGGCCGCGCTGATGAATAGACTCGCCGAGACTACCGGTACGAGAGCAGCGCCAGGAACTAGCATTGTAGTCCCAGCCGGACTTCCGGAGGAACTTGTCGACGCGTATGTGGATCGCCAGGTCAACAAGGTTAAGTATTACAAGGAAAAGGCAATGATGGAGCCAGACCCTGAAAAGCGCAGAATTATGATGAGCGTAGCCGATGCTGGCGAGAAAGCTCTTGTCGCTAAGGGCAAGGAATTGACACAGGCAGATTTTGCGTTTGAGTCAAATATCCGTGAAGCATACCGCATGGCAGACGAGCTCGAGAATACTGTTAAAAAGTACGGAAATTTTGAAAGCATGGACCCAGAGGGGTCCGCAACACTGAAGCAAATTCCTTACCTATTCGCAGTATCTTTGGCGAAAGTTCTTGATCCAGGATCTGTGGCAAGAGAGGGCGAAGTTGAGGCGGCTAGGAAGTTTGCCATTCCGATGGGAACAACTCCTGTATCCGTTGGCTTTAATAATCCAGTCACAGGGCCCACCACAGCAACAACACTCGCTGCGATCAAGAGCATGAGGACAAGGCTCAAGGCAAGGGCTGAAGACTATAAGAGCATTGCCGGTAGGACAGTCGAGTTGCCTAAGTCAAACCAAGACGATCAAACGCAAGGCAAACAAGCCGGACAGGTTGGGCAACAGCAACAGGCACCGCAACAACCAGTGCAACGCCCGATGAGCCCATCCGGATTCGGCGGATACGATCCTCGCACTCGCAAGGTAATTCAAAACCGCTAGTCGGTCATGGCCGACGAAATCATTCAGGACCCACTGGAGGCAGCAAATTACTTGCTGCGCCAGTACCGCGACAATCCAGATTTTGAGTTTACTCAGGAGGAGGCGTCGCTAGTTCACGGAGCCTATGGTGGCGGAGTTTCATTTGTCGACTCGAAGCCTGTCATGGACGAGGCATCGACCTCGTCGTTCCTAAGATCTCAGGATGAATCCGATCCAACATTCATAGCCAGCCCAGAAGAGTTTTCGATTCTCAAGGCTACCGAGCCTGGCGCGATCAGCAGAATTGCAGAAGGTGCAGCTGGGGCTGCGGAATATTTTAAGCCTGTAATCACAGAAGGCATCCCGGAACTAATCAAAACGGCATCGATGCGCGAGCCAAGACCTGGCGAACAACCGACTTCACTTCCGGCTACGTTACTGGAAGCCGGGGCTAGGGGGACGATGGATGTCGGAATGATGGCAGCCGGGGCTTCAAAGTTTATCGAAAAGGCTCCGTACATGGCGGCTGGTGCTCTTGGCCTTCAAGACGACTACAAGTCGTACATCAACCAGAAGACAATTGACCAGAATTATCAGATGCAGGCGGTCGACAAGATTAACGCTGAGAGGGCTACAGGCAAAAGCATAATTGGACTTCCTGAAGGAACATTCGCACCTAAAGCCGCGGAGGCAGCCAGCATGGTCCTAGATCCTACGCTCGCAGTTCCGTTTGTCGGGCCTGGAGCAAAGGCAACCGCTGCTGGAGGCAGGGCACTGAGGGCCGGGACGAGAGTTGCCGGTGGGATCGAGACTGCGGCTCGGGCAACAGGAGGAGCGATCGATCTTGGAGTTGAGAAGATTGGCGAAACCGTCCAGAGAGTATTGCCTGGAGTTAGCGCGCCGAAGACAGTTGGAGCAATTGCCACAGGGGCAGC
>Ga0209651_1000990_pt1 | contig 10148 bp, 7 predicted proteins | sample LauGreFBDMM110SN_2_FD_188216 | JGI IMG/M metagenome (GOLD analysis project Ga0209651, IMG submission 188216) | Freshwater lake microbial communities from Lake Michigan, USA - Fa13.BD.MM110.SN (SPAdes) (version 2) | ecosystem: Environmental > Aquatic > Freshwater > Lake | place: Lake Michigan, USA... | reverse complement strand
AGGTTTGACCCAGCGCTCAACAGGGTGATGCTTCATTGTTGGACGTAGGTACTGGGTGATCGTTATCAAATCACAACCGGCTGCGCGAAGATCAACGAGCGCCTGGGAAATCTCTTCACGAGTCTCTCCAAGTCCAAGAATCAAATTTGATTTAGTGATCAAGCCATAGTCACGAGCTTGGGTTATGACATTGAGTGAGCGGTCGTATGTAAAAGCTGGGCGGATCGTCTTAAAGATTCGCGGAACAGTTTCAAGATTGTGAGCAAAGACTTCAGGGGCTGCATCGAAGACCAGGTTAAGTAATTCTGGATTACCGCTGAAATCCGGAGCCAACATCTCTACGCCGCATCCAGGATTAATCTCGTGAACTTTACGAATCGTCTCTGCGTAGAGCCATGCACCTTCATCTTCTAGATCATCACGTGTGACTCCAGTGATGGTGGCATATGCAAGGCCCATAGTCTTTACAGATTCTGCAACCTTGCGCGGTTCATCACGATCAATCGGAAGCGGCTTACCCGTATCGATATTGCAGAAATCGCAACGTCTGGTGCAGCGATCTCCTCCGATAAGGAAGGTTGCTTCTTTATCTTCCCAACATTCAAAAATATTTGGACAGGCAGCCTCTTGGCAGACAGTGTGCAGACCCTCACTCTTTACGAGCGAGCGAAGACGAGTGTATTCAGGGCCCATATTGGCCCGAGTTTTAATCCATTCTGGCTTACGTTCGATAGGAGTTTCGGCATTACGAGCTTCGATGCGCAGCAACTTACGATCATCAGGATGTGTTGTCATCTGCTCACCTTCGCTAGAGATTCATACATATATTTCGCGACTACTGGAAGAACTTCATCGATGCTAATACTACGGCCGAGTTCGATAGCAAGCGATGTCACGGCTGCATCCTCGATGCCACAGGGAATTATCGCTTCAAATGCGCTCAGATCAGGCTCTACATTGAGTGCAAATCCGTGCATGGTGACCCCACGTGCGACTCTGATCCCAATCGCTGCAATCTTGCGTTCGCCTTTCTTATCTACAACCCAGACTCCAGATCGACCCTCAACGCGAGTGGCTGCGAGTCCGAGTTCTAAACATGTTGCGATGAGGGCCGCCTCGATTTCGCGAACAAAACCAACAAGCTCGGTTGGTTTTGCAAGACGAACAATGGGATATCCGACTAATTGTCCAAGACCATGCCAGGTGATTTTTCCGCCACGATCTACATCGATTACCGGTGTTCCATCGTGTGGACGTTCGTGATCCTGGGTTCGCTTGCCAGCGGTGTAAACAGATGGATGTTCAACTAAAACGAGTGTGTTCTCTCTCTGACCTTCTGCAATTTCGCTGTGTAGTGAACGTTGTAATTCGAGAGCTTCCATATAGTGCATCACACCCGCTCGCTTGAGAGCGATGGGAGAGTGTGAGATTGCTGAGTCGACACCTGGCACAGCCCCAGCCTAAAGGTAGGCTTGCCTTCTTGCTAATTGTGAATCGTGAATTGCTAGGAGTTGTTCAGTGCGCGTTGGAATCTCAGGTTATGGATTGGCTGGTCGTGTATTTCACGGACCGCTCCTCAAGGGCTGTGGATATGACGTCGCATCAATTCTGACTTCGAATCCAGATCGAATTGCACAGGCAGAGAGTGATTTTCCAGAGGCGCAGATATTCTCAGAGCTCGATGCTTTCTTAGACTCTGGTCTTGATCTCGTTGTGATCGCATCGAGCAATGTGGCACACCTACCTCAAACTCGTTCAGCGCTAGAACGTCAGATACCTACCGTTGTTGATAAACCTATGGGCCGTACGATTGCCGAAGTAAAAGAGATGATTAATCTCTCTGAAAAGCAGAACACGCTGCTGACGACATTTTTTAACCGTCGCTGGGATAGCGATAGTTTGACAATCAAAAAGCTCTTAATGAGTGGCGAACTCGGCCAACCATTTCGTTTCGATGGTCGCTTTGAACGATTCCGCCCTGAACGTAATCTTGCATCATGGAGAGAAAATCTTTCTCCAGAAGATGGTGGGGGATTGCTTCTTGATCTGCAATCACATTTGATATCTACCGCACTCGATTACTTTGGACCTGCTCAGGTTGTCAGCGCTAGCGTGCGATCTATTCGCGGTGGGGCCGATGATGATGTCACCGTTGTCTTGCGTCATGAATCTGGTGTTGATTCATATTTGGCAGCATCTGCAGTAAGTGGTGCGCCAGGACCGCGCGTGAGGCTACTTGGTAGCAAGGGTGCGCTTGTGATCAATGAACTCGATCCACAAGAAGATGCACTTCGTGCTGGGGAGGTTCCTTTTGGTGGCACATGGGCAAAGCCGATGGTCAGCGCTGCAACACTTCACAAGGGCGAATCAGTTACTTCCGTTGAGAGCGTCTCTGGCAATTACGCAGCCTTCTATACGCTGGTCAAAACTGCAATTGAGAGTGGATCTGCAGCACCCGTCTCACTTGCCGATGCACTGCGCGTAGCCGAGATTATTGAAGAGGCGCGTGTGATAAGTGTCCGATAGTGCAATTCCTGTCATTGTTGTTGGCGCAGGTCTCGCAGGTTTATCAGCTGCACAATCTTTGATTGAAGCTGGCGTAGAAGTTCGCGTATTGGAAGCTTCGACAACGGTTGGCGGGCGTGTACAGACCGATGAGATTAATGGATATCGTTTTGATCGCGGATTCCAATTGATTAATGCTCGATATCCTGAAGTCGAAGCGCTCGATATCATCAATAAACTGGATTTCCGCTACGCACCTCGTGCAGTAGATATCGCTCTGGATGGATCTGTTGTGCGTCTTGGAGATCCTCGAAAGTATTTTCTCTCAGCACTGCGCAGCGAATCAGGGAGCCTCCGAGAGAAAATCTCTTTTCTTAAATATCTTTTATCTCATTCCACCCATGGTTCCAACGTGGAGAGTGAATTGTTGGCGGCTGGTTGTAACAACCTCTACACACGAGTGCTGAAGCCATTTTTAACAGGTGTCTTTCTAGCCCAGCCTTCGCGTGTTGATTCAGTCAGTGGTCGAGAGATTATTAAAGGTTTCGTCACCGGTGCACCGGGTCTTCCAGCACGTGGTGCGGGTGAATTCTCGCAGGTGCTCGCAAGGGAAATTGGCGTGGTTGAGACAGGAGTACAAGTAAATGCAATCACAGGGCTAGAGCTGAGTACTTCAAAGGGATCGATTACAGCTCGCGCAATTATTGTTGCTACCGATCAAATAACTGCCGCACAGCTTCTTGACATTGAAGAGGTGGGTGAGAGCGTTAGTTGTACAACGTGGTTTCATTCCACATCGGATGATGTAGATTGCGATGCAACGCTTCGAGTAGATGGATTGGCGCGTGGTGCGATCATAAATTCGATCGCTATCTCAAAACTTTTACCATTGAGTGCCCCTGGTAGTCGGACTCTCTTTTCCAGTACATCACTCGGCCACGCATCAGAGTCTGAAGTCAGACGCCATCTCTCCTTGATGTGGGGTGTTGATACAGCAGGATGGGAGCTTGTTGCAAAGTACGATATTAAGAATTCACTTCCACTCTTCGCTCCTGGACGTGCGCATGCACAATCTTTACAGGTAAGGCCAGGAGTGTGGCGTGCTGGAGATTACTTGAGTGCAGCTTCACAAAACGGTGCACTTGCATCAGGGCGACTTGCTGCCCTTGAGTTAATTAATTCTCTATAAGTGCATCGAGGGCTGATGTGACATGTGGGTAATCCCATGTGAAGCCAGCATCGATAAGTTTTTGCGGAATAACTTTCTTTGAACCTAATACCTCTGATGAAAATCCACCGAGAGCTATTTTGAGTGCAAATGCAGGGGCTGGAAAGAGGGCTGGACGATGCATCGCACGAGCTAACGCTGAAGTAAATTCTTGATTTGTTACCGGGTTTGGCGATGTGAGGTTAATGGGACCTTCGATTGGTTGCTCTAACGCAAAGGTAATTGCACGGATGACATCGTGGAGTGTGATCCAAGACCACCATTGCTTTCCAGAACCAAGCTTTCCGCCCAGACCAAATCTAAAGAGTGGAAGCATCTTTCCGAGTGCGCCACCAGTTGGATCTAAAACCAACCCTGTTCGTAGCTTTACAGTGCGGATTGGGGACGCGATATCTGCTGCAGCTTCCCACTCACGACACACGGCGGCGAGGAAATCATCGCCTACGCGATCACTTTCAATGACAGCTCTATTGCCAGATTCGCCATACCAACCAATAGCACTGGCGCTAATAAATACCTGAGGTTTAACTTCAGCGACAGCCTTTGCCATTGTTTCGGTTCCAAGGAGTCGAGAGTTAAGAATTTGTGATTTGTATTTCTTGTTCCATCGCTTATCGCCAACGCCTACACCTGCTAAATGAATGACTGCATCTACTCCGGCAAGAGCTGCGGTATCTACAAAACCTGTTGCTGGATCCCATTGCACTTCATCGGGGGAGACGGGAAGGCGGCGTACAAGGCGCTGGACTGTGTGTCCTTCACTTTTGAGATGACCAACGAGTGCACTACCGATTAAACCGGATGCGCCAGTAACAGCAATGCGCTGAGGGAGTGCAGACATTAGAGCCCTAGATCAGACTCAAACGAACCGCCTTCAAGACGATCTTTAAGAGTGACGAGGAATCGAGCTGCATCTGCGCCATCAACAACACGGTGATCATATGAAAGTGCGAGGTAGACCATAGAACGGATCGCCATTGTCTCTCCGCCATCTTCTCCGCGGACAACCATTGGGCGCTTAACGATTGCGCCTAAGCCCAAGATCGCAACCTGTGGCTGATTAATGATTGGGGTATCAAATAGCGCACCGCGAGAACCGGTGTTGGTAATCGTAAATGTTCCACCACTGAGTTCATCAGGGTTAACTTTGTTATCGCGAGTGCGTGCTGCAAGATCTGCGATCTTACGTGCAACGCCACCCATGTTGAGGTCGCCTGCATTAGCAATGACGGGAACCAGCAATCCACGTTCGGTATCGACGGCAATAGCAAGGTGCTCAGCACCGTGATAAGTAATCTGATCGCCTTCGACGGAAGAGTTAAGTACTGGGTGTTGTTTGAGCGCCTCACATACCGCAACTGAGAAGAATGGAAGGAATGAGAGTTTGACTCCCTCGCGAGCTTCAAAAGATGCCTTCGCGCGATCACGAATTCGTGCAATCTTTGTCACATCTACTTCGACGACAGTCGTCAACTGCGCTGAAACTGCAAGTGATTCAACCATTCGAGCAGCAATCACCTTGCGAAGTCGTGACATTGTTACAGTCGTTCCGCGGAGTGGAGATGCGTCAACTGGCGATGAAGTTCGTGGCGCTGATGGTGCAGTTGCTGCAACTGGTGCAGCAGAAGCTGGCTTGGCAGCGGCTTCAACATCTTCACGGCGAATACGTCCACCAATGCCTGTTGCCTTTACCGTTGCAAGATTTACGCCAAGTTCAGATGCAAGCTTGCGAACGATTGGAGTGACGTAAGAATCTTGTGGTTGTAAGACAGGGGCCACTGGAGCCACTGGAGTAGCAACAACTGGTGCAACGGGTGCAACTGGTGCGGCAATAACTACTGGAGCAACAGGGGCCGCAACCGGTGGTGGTGTAGGAGCAGCAACTGGTGCCGCAAGAGTGCCAGCGCCACCGATTACTGCAAGACGTGCACCGACTGGCACGGTGGAATCAACTGCAACGTCGATCGAAATAAGAGTTCCGGCAACTGGAGATGGAATTTCGGTATCGACTTTATCTGTCGAAACTTCTAGAAGTGCTTCATCTACTGCAACGCTATCGCCGACGTTCTTAAGCCAGCGAGTGACTGTGCCTTCAGTGACACTTTCACCGAGGGCTGGCATCGTAATAATTGTTCCGCTTACAGAAGGCGCTGCAGCAGGTGCGGCAGCAGGTACTACTGGCGCAACGACAACCGGTGCTGCAACTGGCGGTGGTGTTGGAGCTACAACTGGTGCTGCCGCGGCAGCACCATCTTCGATGATTGCAAGATCAGCACCGACTGGAACGGTTGCATCAATTTGTACAAGAATCTTTGAGAGTGTTCCTGACACTGGTGAAGGGATCTCTGTATCTACCTTGTCAGTGGATACCTCAAGAAGTGGTTCGTCTACATTGATGTGATCGCCTTCGGCCTTAAGCCAACGAGTAACAGTTCCTTCGGTCACGCTCTCGCCAAGTGCTGGCATCTTTACAGAGAATGTCATTGGTGTGCTCCCTTTATCCGTGTGCGTGAAGCGGTTTGCCGGCTAGAGCCATGTGCGCTTCGCCCATAGCTTCAGACATTGTTGGATGTGCATGAATGAGAGGAGCAACATCTGCTGCAGTTGCTTCCCAATTAAAGATTAATTGTGCTTCGGCAAGTAATTCACCCACGCGTGAACCGACCATATGGATTCCAAGTACAGGACCATTCTTTTCGGATACTAATTTAATTGATCCGGCGGTTCCAAGAATTTGCGCCTTACCGTTTCCTGCTAAGTCATAGTTAAGTTCAACCACATCATGTCCGCGCTCTTTTGCTTGCGCTGTTGTGAGACCAACTGATGCAACTTCTGGTTCTGAGTAAGTCACGCGGGGGACACCGTCATAATTAATTGGACGCGGGTTAAGCCCGGCAATCTCTTCTGCAACGAGAATTCCTTCTTGGAATCCAACGTGAGCCAGTTGCAGCGTAGGAATAAGGTCACCGACTGCCCAAATACCTGGAACGTTTGTGCGACATTTAGCATCGACAATCACGTATCCACGATCCATTGTGATGCCTTGCTCTTCATATCCAAGATTTGCAGATACTGGACCGCGGCCGACAGAGACAAGAAGAAGTTCAGCGGTAAAGGTGCGGCCATCTTCTAACTCGACTGTGACACCATCCGCAGTGACGGTGTGAGACTTAAAGCGAACTCCGAGTTCAAAGTTGATTTTGCGCTTTCGATATGCGCGCTCGAGAAGTTTTGATGAAGATTCGTCCTCTAGGGCAATGAGGTGAGGCAAGCCTTCAATAATTGTTACCTCAGAACCGAATGACTTCCAGACGGATGCGAACTCGCAACCAATGACGCCTCCACCCAGAACAATCACGCTCTTGGGAATGTAATCAAGCTTTGTACCGTGGTCAGATGTGATGACGCGCTTTCCATCAATTTCAAGCCCTGGAAGTGTTTTGGCATATGAGCCCGTCGCCAAAATGACATTCTTGCCGGTGTAGCGAGTTCCATTTACTTCAACGGTATTTGTTGAAACTAATTTTCCGTAGCCTTCAACGTAAGTAATGCCTCGGGATTTCACTAGCCCTTGGAGACCCTTGTGCAATTTGGCGATTACTCCATCTTTATATGAATTAACACCATTCATATCGATCGAGTTCAGCGTTGCGCTAATTCCAAATTGTGATGATTCGCGAGTGGTATCTGCGACCTCTCCTGCATGGAGCAACGCCTTTGTTGGGATGCACCCGCGGTGAAGGCAGGTTCCGCCAAGCTTGTCAGCTTCGATGAGAACGACAGAGAGTCCGAGTTGAGCGCTCCGTAGCGCGGCTGCATATCCGCCGCTTCCGCCGCCGAGTACAACGAGATCAACGTTAGACACGAAAGTTCTGCTCCTCTGCTCATCTGACCGCAAGGCCTATACCCATATCTTGCCAGTCTGACCCCTCAATGACTAACTGGCACCGTGTTCAACTCACATAATGAGAGCGAGATAACGCCAGCCAGCAGATTCGGGCGAGGTTAGATCTGAGCCTTTGCCGCTGCAACGAGCGAACGGACGCCAATGCCGGTTCCACCAACAGGGGTGTATCCATGGACTGCGCGATCGTTATATGCAGGACCTGCAATATCTAGATGGAGCCAAGGAAGATCATCAGAGACAAACTCCTTGAGGAAGATTCCGGCAACAAGCATTCCACCCATGCGATCTCCAATATTTGCAAGATCGGCAACCGGTGAATCCAGTGATGCACGGAGTTCGGTGGGTAGAGGCATTGGCCAGAACTGCTCACCGGTTTCTTGAGTGACTGCAAGGAATGCTTCTGAGAGTGCTTCGTTATTTGTCATCACTGCACTTGTGCGAGTACCGAGTGCAACAACTTGAGCACCAGTCAAAGTCGCAATATCAAAAATTGCATCGAGGTTTTTCTCTTCTTGTGCACGTTGTAGTGCATCAGCAAGAACTAAGCGTCCTTCTGCATCTGGATTTAGAACTTCAACGGTCTTGCCGCCATAAATAGTGATGATGTCACTCGGGCGAGTGGCATTGTCGCTGACCATATTTTCAGCTAACGGTGCCCACGCATCAATTGCGACAGGTAATTTCAGAGCAGCAATTGCTAAGACCGCGCTGCAGACTGCAGCGGCGCCACTCATATCTGATTTCATCGCTTCCATACCGAGAGCGGGCTTGAGTGCAAGTCCACCACTATCGAAGGTGATTCCCTTTCCGACAAAGGCGTAACGCTTAGCAGGTTTTACTTTGCCGGTAGGTGTGTAAGAGATGCGGACAAGACGTGGGGGATTAGCTGAACCTTGGCCGACTGCTGTAATTCCGCCGTAGCCCTTGCTTTTCAAAGTTGTCTCAGTCATCACAGTAATAGACAGACCTGCGCGAGCTCCGCCTGCTGCCTTCACTTCAGCGTTCATTCGATCTGCAAAGGAGGCTGGATTAAGGTGGCTTGGCGGAGTATTGATGAGATCGCGAGTCAGAAATGTGTACTGAGCGATTACAGATGCTTCTATAACAACATCTTTAAATTCGGCTTTAGCGGCATGGGGGGTAAAAATCTTTGCTGAGGCTAGGGACGAGTTGCTGGTAACGACCTCATCGCTACGAAATTCGTTAAAGAGATATGCACCAAGAGCGGCACCCTGGGCAACTGCTGATACTCCTTCAAGGTTCTGTGCAGGAAGAGCAAAGGTTGCCGACTTCTGATTGGAGAGGGTACGAGAAGCAGCTCCTGCTGCGCGACGAAGAAGTTCGTGGCCGTAGCTAGATGAAGCCTTTCCCAAACCTGTAAAGACAAGGAGGCGAATAGAGTTACCTGGAATCTTTATAACTTCATCAGCCTTACCGGTTGCTCCCATATCGCTAAGAATCTCTTCGAGGCTCTTAGCATCGAGTGCGAGATCTCCAGATTCAATGACCAGAGTTGGCTTTCCACCTTTTCGTTGGGCGGGACCTTGCGCGAGACCGACAACGAGGATGTCATCTTTAAGTGTGGAGGTAAGAGAGAGTGCGGTCATAGTCAATGTCACACATGCCTTTCGAAAGTTTCGGGGGTGCCAACTATCTGTCCTAGCGCCGTAAGTGTAGGTTGATGGGATGAAAAATTCACCTTTACATAGTCGCCACCTTGCCCTTGACGCGAAGATGGCTGATTTTGGTGGTTGGTTGATGCCTATTGAGTATCCAGGGGCGGGAGTCTTGGCTGAACACACAGCAGTCCGTGAACGCGTGGGGCTCTTTGATGTTTCGCACCTTGGTAAGGCCAGCGTAAAAGGCGAAGGAGCTCTCGAGTTCCTTAACGGAGTTTTCACAAACGATTTACTTCGAATTACAGATGGACAAGCTCAATACACATTGCTTTGTAATAAAGAGGGCGGAGTTATTGATGACTTGATCGTCTACCGCAATAGCCCGACAGATTTGTTCTTAGTTCCTAATGCATCGAACACTACTGATGTGGTCCGCGTGCTCAAGGAGAGTGTTCCAGCAGGGATCATGGTAGAAAATCTCCATGAAGATTTTGGTGTGATTGCACTTCAAGGTCCACGTGCATCGGCGGTATTAAAAAAACTTGGCGTAGAACCTGAGATGGATTACATGGCTTTTTCACATGTTCGAATTGGCCACGCAGATGTAATTTTATGTCGCACTGGATATACAGGCGAGCACGGTTTCGAACTATTGCCACAACGGGCTGATGTCGAATCAGTGTGGGATATTTGCGCCGCGGCTGTGTTAGCTGAAGATGGAGCGATCTGTGGTCTTGGAGCGCGTGACACTTTGCGTACCGAAATGGGATATCCATTACATGGCCATGAGCTTTCACTAGAGATTTCTCCAGTACAGGCAAGTGCAACGTGGGCGATCGGATGGAAGAAGGGTCCCTTCCACGGCAGTGATGTACTTGTTGCGCAGAAG
>Ga0209651_1000989_pt1 | contig 10156 bp, 10 predicted proteins | sample LauGreFBDMM110SN_2_FD_188216 | JGI IMG/M metagenome (GOLD analysis project Ga0209651, IMG submission 188216) | Freshwater lake microbial communities from Lake Michigan, USA - Fa13.BD.MM110.SN (SPAdes) (version 2) | ecosystem: Environmental > Aquatic > Freshwater > Lake | place: Lake Michigan... | reverse complement strand
TAATTTCTTCATGAGGGTGATTTCACCTGACTGCCCTGCCCGGATATCGATTGCAATCTTCTTGGCCTCACTATTTTTTGTGCGATCAAGCATAGAAACCATCTCTAAGGCACCTTCATGATGAGCAATCATCGCTTTAAGAAAAGCAGCATCAAATTTGCTACCTTTGAGTTTCTTAAGTGCAATCAGATCGTTTTTAGTGAGCATTCCGCCCATACCCATGTCGTGTCCCATTGTCATAGATGACTTTGTAGCTGTCAGCCAATACTTCAACTGACTAATCTCTTTTCCTTGTGCAGCAATAATTTCCTTAGCCAATTTCTTTACTTCTGAGCTGGCGCTATTTTTTAGCGCCATGTTGGACATTTCTATTGCTTGCTGATGGTGTGGCATCATGCCTTGAGCAAACATAATCTCATTCATACCGAGATTCTTTAATGTGCTGGAATGTGAACTTGCAGCTGCAGACTGACTAAATAAGGGAAGCGAAATAACGGCTAGCATAAAGAGGATTTTCTTAAACATTTAGAGTTCTTTTCTCGAGTTGAAAAAATACTGTTATTAATCGATGAGTGATCAGATGCGCATGACTGCTTCTGGCCACCAAGTGCATATGAAAACTTTACCAGTTTCCACTTTTTAATGGAGTATTTAATAAAAACACGCAATAAAAAGGTGATTCACGACTCCCAACGGTTCTCAGCCAATGCCCATAATGCCGAAGCTAGCAGCGTGTCACTAGGCAGAATTCATACATCAGATGACAAGATTGCGTCCGAGCAACACACTAAAACTAAAGGTTCATCGCTAAGGAGTAGCACATGTCATCAACAAACACAGTTGTAGCAGTTGGGGTAACTCCCGAAAAACTCGCCAATGTTCGCAAGTGGAATATCGGCCTCACTGTCCTACACCTTGGCCAAGCTGCAGCGGTACTACTACTCACAAATGATTTTGCAATCAAGATTTTAGATTCCACGCCTGCTGGCCCACCAGGTACCGAAGGTCTTGTTACTTCAACTCTCTTTGAAGTACGCATCGGTTGGGTTATGGCTGCATTTCTAGCTCTTGCTGGCCTAGATCATTTACTCACTTCAACATTTGCTCGAAACACATATGAATCCGATCTTAAAAATGGAATTAATCGCTTTCGTTGGGCAGAGTATTCAATTAGTGCCTCACTTATGGTTGCCATCATTAGCATGTACTGGGGAATTTTGACACTTGCCGCATTAATAGCTGTCGTTGGAGCAAATATTGCAATGATTCTTTTTGGATGGTTGCAAGAAAAGATAAATCCCCCAGGGCGTACAACAACCACGATGATGCCATTCTGGTTTGGAACACTTGTTGGACTAACTCCTTGGCTAGCAATGTCAGTAAATATCTCTCAAATTCCTCTAGATGATGCTCCTGACGGACTCTTCCTCATCATGATCGTTCAAGCTATTTTCTTTTTCTGCTTTGGTTTGAATCAGTGGCTGCAGTATCGCGGAGTGGGTAAGTGGACAAACTACATGTTTGGTGAAAAGACTTACTTAATCCTAAGCCTTGGGGCTAAATCACTATTAGCCTGGCAGATCTTTGCAGTCTCACTTATCCCAATAGCGAACTAGAAGTAGATTCATGAGATAGAAGAGTCGCCCTATAAGCCGGACACATTCCATTTACGCTTAAAAGTGGGCACCTGCCCTCACTTTTGCCCTCAAACTATTTCAAAGCAAAACAAAGTACTAAAGGGTCGCAGCATAAGCCGGAAAAGTTCAGATTAGCTCACAATTTGGGGAGCTAGTGCTTCCGCGATTCCTGACTTTGCTTGTTTTTCAAGACCGACTGTCACGGCAAAAGTATCTTCATATACATCGAAGTCGTATGCCTTACCCCAACGCAGTTTGATTACATGAATTCCAGGATTTACGTACGGCTCTCCATTTTCAAGTTTGCAGGTGGCAACCCAGCGGGCGACAACTGTTGTGTTCCATGGTCCACCGAGGACTAAAACATTTGTTACATCAAACTTAAGTTCTGGTAGAACTGTGCCGACTCTTTTGAACCATCTACCTAATGCTTCTTTGTCATGTCGGATGCCGCCCAATGAGTTAGGACCTGCAAAACGATGGGTGAGGTTATTAGAGGAAACACCATTTAATACCTCTTGATAGTCATGATTCTGGACCGCCAGAAATGATTTACGAACAATTTTTTCAACCATCGAACTGTATATAAGCATGCGCTTTTGGACCTTTCAATATTTATCAGTAAGAAGAAATATAAACCATAAACTGGATTAATTTATGGGGAGTTAAAGAAGAGTCGACCTATAAGCCTGAGATTCCCTACCTAACCTTCTTATTCACTAATGAGGCCATGAACAAAATCAAAAGAAGATAAAAAGCTACCCCATTTAGCGCTTCACCTGGAGGTGTCCCTGTGGTGGTTAAACTCATCATCTGTCCGGCAATAAAACGCAAGACTGGATCAAGAGTAAGAGTAAGCAAAATCAATGGAGTTAATCCTGGATAACGGAAAAACAACACAAGCAGAAGCACGGCGAGAATTAGCTGTATTGCGCCCCATTGGTGAAATATCGCGATGATGTTATCTCCACCTTCAACAGATGTATCAATGCCAGCAATGCTCTGAGCGCCGCCATCTGGTGCAAAGAGGTGGATGCAGCTTCGCACAACCATAACGAACATATAGAGAGCAGTAATTAAGCGAACTGGGCGAGATCCTTCAAACCTTGAAAGTTCCTTGGGAAATACCTTCTTGATGTCAAACTTCATAGTTCCAACTATAAGCCAGAACCGAGATTGCCAAGTTGAATATTGCTGCCAGACATTTTGACGGAAAGCCCTTTACTGCTTAAGGAAACTGATTTAACTTTAAGCCCCTTAGGTGGAGTCAGACTTCTCTGGCTCTTACTTTTAATTTGATTTTGAAGATCAGCCGGTAATGATGAAGCAGGGATTTGATTGCCAAAGATTGAAACACTCTGAAGTTCAAAATAGAGCTGGCTATTTGAGTACCTTGGTATCAAGATCGCTGTACCCATGCCACCTGCTCCTGCAGACACTTGCAAGGTGTTTCCCACAATTTGTGCATCATTAAATTCGGATTGTTTTGTAATTGTTGATGCAGGAATAGTTGCCGTTACTTCCAAAGAACCAACCAGGGTTGGCTTTGCTTTACTGATGTTTGATGCAGATATGTTTAGCGAAGTCTTTGTGCCGCTCTCTTTAAGAGCAAAACTCTTGATGTTTATGTCTGCAGATTTAATTGAATCAGAGGTGAGATTACTCGGTACATCTGCCAGTGGAACAGAGGCGCTAATACCTGAAGCACTGGGCATCTCTCGCTGGACTTTTGAAGTGATCTGCGATGAAATGTATTGTTGAACCCCAATTACCCCACCCAAGAGAACAAATACAGTTGCCGAAGTTGCAATAGTTTTGATTTTCATTAGAGGAACTTATCTGCTCAAATACTCCAAAACGGTAGCCGCCTCTGCGAATACCCTGTGAATTTAGAGAAGAAGAGTCGCCCTATAAGCCGGAGACGACATTGTTATGCGTGGAGTCACGCTCAATAATTATTGTTGCCCTCATTTTTGCCCCCAAATATTTGTTAGTTCTCAAGCACCCTATAAGCCGGATCAAAGACTCTTACGCTTCAAAGCCATAATCTCGAAGCACTTCACAGACTTGAACTGAGTAATCCTCATAGAAGGAATCTCGACCCAAGTGTTGGGCCATTTTGTGTTCATCTAAGTTCTTCCACTGCGAAACTGCCTCCAAAGAAGTGAAATACGAAACAGTTACCCCATCACGAGTTGTTGCGTCTCGAAAACCGAAATGATGTTCATAGCCATCTATTGTCTTGACTAAGTTCTCCATTTTTTCAGACCACTCGGAATACAACTGCCCATCGTCTAATTTGCGAGTAGAGCGGAAGATAACGACGTAGGACATGATCATATTCTGCCAAAGAGTTTGAAAATAAAGTCATTTCCAGAGAAGAAAAAGAAGAGTCGCCCTATAAGCCGGATCAGCCTTAGTGGTTAGAGCTTGAGAAGTTCAACAAAACGACGCCGGCAATGATGAATGCGATCGCAGTGATTCGTGCTATCGATACAGGATCCTTGAAGATAATCATTCCTAAGATGGCCGTTCCCGCTGCGCCTATTCCAGTCCACACCGCATAAGCAGTTCCAATGGGTAGAAACTTGAGCGACCAGGCAAGCAACGAGAAACTTCCTGATGCGAAAACTAAGAATCCTATGCTCGGCCAAATTTTCGTAAAGTTATTTGAAAGTTTAAGCATCGTGGCAAAGCCCACTTCAAGAAGGCCTGCGGTGATGACTGCAATCCATGCCATTTGTAAATATTATCAAAAGAATGGAAAGTGACCCCATAAGCCGGATTTGTTTGATTTGAGTATCAGCAATTGGCATGCTTAGCCTGTGCCCTCACACCAAGATGATTTAGAGTTGATTGAACTCAACGAACGCGCCCGAGAGTTCTTACTGCTAGAGGTAAATGAAAACCAGAAAAATCTTGTCGCATCCGTTGCACAAAGTTTTTCAGATGCGCTTTTCCCTCCTGCTGATTATGAGAACGGTGCACCGCTTCCTTGGATTCGAGGCGTTCTACGAAACTCAAAGCCTGCTGCATTCATCATGTGTGCCGATCCAACTGAGCAACAAAAGGATCCTTGGCTATGGAGGTTGCTAGTAGATAAGTCACACCAAGGCTATGGGATTGGGAAATTTGCAGTTGATTCTGTTCTAGCCCGATATCGAGAATTAGGTTGTGCTCGAGTTCTAGTTTGTTGGGCACCAACAAAAGGCAATGCCGGAGATTTCTACAAAAAGATTGGATTTGTCGAAACAGGCGAAAAAATGGGCGAAGAGATCATTGCAGAATTCAAATTTTAGGAAGTTAGAAGAGTCGCCCTATAAGCCGGAAATATATGAAAGGTATATTTCTCATATGAGCGCCAGAGTTGCACTTGAAGATCTAAAAAGTTTTGCCAAGAAAGGCAGGGTTAGCGACCTTGCTCGCTTCTATAAGTCGGCGCCAGGCGAATACGGTGAAGGGGATCTTTTCCTCGGAGGTTCAGTTCCTCAAACTAGATCTGTTGCAAAGAAGCACCAAAACCTAGAACTGCGAGAAGTTGAGAAACTGTTTGACTCGCCATTTCACGAAGCGCGCCTGTGTGCAGCCATAATTCTTAATCTGCAGTTTAAGTCAGCCAAAAAAACACAGAACCGTAAGAAGATCTTTGACTTCTATCTCAAGCAAGTTCGAGCTGAACGAGTGAACAACTGGGACATTGTTGATGTATCAGCTCCATGGATGGGTGTTTATCTGAACGAAGTTGAAGATCCAATGCCACTGTTAAAGAAACTCGCTAAGTCGAAATCTCTGTGGCAAAGACGCGTTTCAATTATTCTCACCTTTGCGCTAATTCGTGATGGAGATTTAGAGCCAACAATCGCTATTTCAAAGGCGCTGCTTAAGGATGACCAGGATCTAATTCACAAGGCTGTGGGTTGGATGCTTCGTGAAGTAGGCAAAAAAGATGTCATGTTGCTCAGAACGTTTCTTACCGAACATTCGCATCAAATGCCCCGCACAATGCTGAGATATTCAATCGAGAAACTACCTGAACGCGAACGTAAGAAATGGCTTGTTGAAAGTAGATAGTAAAAATAAAGAAGAGTCGCCCTATAAGCCGGATCCTGTCCTCTTGCGAGGGATCACCATCCATCTAGATCTGTAATTGCTTACAGATTCAAGCAACCTACCCGTTGACTCGAGCGAGCAGCTCTCAAACGCCAACTGCGTGGTCTTGCTTCAGGCGGGGTTTACATAGCTAACTGCATTTCTGCAATTACTGGTGGTCTCTTACACCACCGTTTCACCCTTACCAACTTTCGTTGGCGGTTTACTTTCTGTTGCACTGTTCCCGCGGATTGCTCCGGGTGGGAGTTACCCACCGCCTTGCTCTGCGAAGTCCGGACTTTCCTCGGTGTCTTGCGACAACGCGGTGATCCGGGCGACTCTTCTTAGCAAAGGATAGAGGAGATGTAGGTGTTCTTGTAATCCCTTTAAAAGTAGGCCACAGTTCACGGATGCAAACGGGCCGCAGCGTTGTTTACGCTAAAAATGGTGGAGCTGCAGCAAGCCAGCCATTGGCTGTGAGCGCTGCAATTTCTATTCTAAAACAAGGCGGATCATTCATTGATGCCGCCATCACACTCAGCGCAGTCATCTGTGTTGTTGAACCTGGTGCTTCTCACCTTGGTGGAGATGCATTCCTTGTTACCCATCATGCGGCAAGTAAAACAAATCTTGCATTTAATGGCAGCGGCGAAGGTTCACACGCGGCAACACCTGATGCATATAAAGATGGAATTCCTCTGCATGGATATAAATCAGGAACTGTTCCTGGCTTAGTCTCTACATGGTTTGAAGCACATGGACGCTACGGCAAGTTACCCATGGCAACGCTCCTAGAACATGCAATTGATTACGCAGAGAACGGCTTTCCAGCAAACACGGGTTTTGTGAAAAGAATTGCCGGCCACCTTGCCTTAACACCAGATGCCACAGTATTTAAAGATATGGGTATTGATGTGAATGTGAAGACCGGTGATGTAGTTGTTCAAAAGCACCTTGCCCAATCATTGCGCGAGATTGCAATAGGTGGCCGCGCAGCCTTTTATGAAGGACGCATCGCACAGCAATTAATCAAGGGCTCTGAAGGTTGGTTTAACGCTGAAGATCTCAAAGCCCACACAACTAGAGTCCTAGATCCACTATTAATTAAGTATCGCGATCTCACAATTTATGGACAGCCTCCCCCAACCCAAGGCATGATCTTGATGGAAGAGCTGCTTCTGAATGAAAGATTTGATGTGGCATCTTTATCTGAGGCTGATCGTATTCATGTTGGTGTGGAATCAAAAAAGCTTGGTTTTGCAGATCGAAATACAATCCTGGCAGATCCTGAGTTTATTGATGTGAATGTCACACAGATCCTGTCTAAAGAAAATATTGATGCTCGTTATTCTCAAATCTCTATGGATTCAGCGATGACTGACATCGCACCTGTTGCTGAAGGTAGCGATACCACCTACTTCTTAGTCGCAGACAAAGATGGCAACGCTGTTTCTTGGATTCAATCTGTCTTTCATGGCTTTGGTAGCTCATGGATCATTCCTGAAACTGGAATTCTTCTAAACAATCGGTTAACTGGATTTTCTTTAGATCCTGTCTCTCCCAACATCATCGCACCGGGTAAGCGCCCAGCGCACACATTAAATGCCTTTACCGTTACTAACCCCGATGGCACTTTGCACATCGTGGGCGGCACACCTGGTGCAAATATTCAGGTGCAAACAAACCTGCAGTTGATCGTAAATCTTGTTGATTTGAAGATGAATGTGCAAGAAGCAACAGAGGCTCCCCGCTGGCAGCACTTAAATGCACCTGGCCAAAGCTCTGATGAAGAAACTGGAACTGGGGTTCTTGAGATTGAAAATCGAATTCCAACTGCTGTGTTGGATCAATTGCGAGCAAAAGGACATGATGTCCGTCCTTTGGCCGCATGGGGACATGGATCATCTGTGCAATTAATGCAGGTGTTACCTAATGGAACCTTTGCTTTTGGTTCAGACCCTCGTTGCGAAGGTCACGCTTCAGGTATTTAGAGCGAAGCGAATGCTTCTTCAAGAACGCTTAGCGCATCCTTTAGAAGCTCATCTGTAATAACAATTGGTGGCAAGAAGCGCACAACGTTTGAGTACGTACCAGCTGTAAGAACAAGAACGCCCTTGCTCTGGCAATACTTCACAACTGCGTTCATCGCTGCAGTGTTAGGTGTCTTTGTGCCTGGCTCAACTAATTCAATTGCTTGCATGGCACCACGACCGCGAACTTCACCGATTACAGGGTACTTTGCTTGCAATGCCCGCAGTGACTCACCAAGAATCTTTCCAATGTGATTTGCTCGCTCAACTAGCTTTTCAGCTTCGATAGTCTCAAAAACTCCAAGTGCTGCAGCACATGCCAGTGGATTACCACCGTATGTTCCGCCAAGACCTGAAACGTGGACTGAGTCCATGATCTCTGCGCGGCCTGTGACACCTGCAAGTGGAAGTCCACCTGCGATGCCCTTAGCAACAACAATCATGTCTGGAACAACGTTTTCGTTTTCAACAGCAAATAGATTGCCTGTTCTAGCAAAACCAGTCTGTACCTCATCTGCGATAAAGATAATGCCGTTATCTGTTGAGTACTTAGAGAGAGCTGGCAAGAAACCCTTGGGTGGAACGATAAATCCACCCTCCCCCTGAATTGGTTCGATAATAATTGCCGCAACGTTATGTGCGCCGATTTCCTTATCAATCTTGTGTGTAATCATCTCGATTGCATCTTGGGTAATAGTTGCCTGATCGCCAACCCAATGGAATGAGTAAGGCATTGGCACGCGATATACCTCAGGTGCAAATGGACCGAAGCCTTCCTTGTATGGCATGTTCTTTGCAGTCATTGACATCGTCAAGTTTGTACGACCGTGGTAGCTGTGTTCGAAAACAACAATTGCTTGGCGCTTTGTGTAGTGGCGCGCAATCTTTACTGCGTTTTCAACAGCTTCGGCACCCGAGTTAACAAGAAGTGACTTCTTCTTAAATGTGCCGGGCGTTACTGCATTGAGCTTCTCGCATACTTCGATGTAACCAAGGTATGGAGCAACAGTAAAACAAGTGTGTGTGAATGCTTGAACCTGATCGATTACACGATCGACTACACGCTGTGCTGAGTTACCAACGTTAGTAACACCGATACCTGAACCAAGATCAATAATCTGATTGCCATCGATGTCCAAAAGGATTGCATCACTTGCTCGCTCAATTACCGCAGGGAAGGCAAGACCCAGTCCCCCAGATGTCGCCTCACTGCGGCGCTGTAGCGCCTCGAGAGATTTTGGTCCCGGAATAGCGGTAACCAACCGACGCTCTTGAGTCAATGCGGTAAGTGTTGTCATGGGTAAAGTCTAAGCCATCATTTCCTACTCGCCAGTCCATTGGTTAGGCTTAGAACATGAAATCGGAGTTAAGAAAGAGCGCACCGCTACTAGATGCCTACTTAAGCTACTTCGAATCTGAGCGCACAGCATTCACAATTCCAGGTCACAAGCAGAAGGCTCATCGCTTAGATCAGGGCCTTGGCGCGGTGGTTGATTCAGATACTCCGCTCTACGGGGGGTTAGATGAAATCAAACTAACTGAAGGAACATTAAAGAAGGCTGAAGAGTTAGCAGCATCCCTGTGGGGCGCAGACTATGCGCGCTTTTCAACTGGTGGTTCAACACATGCAAACCAAGCAATCATCTTGGCCCTTGGTAAACCTGGCGACACAGTTGCAGTTACTCGCACCGCTCATAGATCTGTTCTAAGCGCGCTAGTTCTTACCGGTCTAGAACCAATCTGGTTAACACCTGAGATTGATAGCGCAACTGGCGTTCCAACTGGAATCCCTGTCTCTGAACTAGAACGTGTCCTCGATCAAAAGCCAATTGCGCTATTGCTAACTGAACCTGGTTACTTAGGAACAATCTCAGAACTATCTGCACTCATTAAGAAAGCCCATGAGAATTCAATCCCAGTAATTGTTGATGCTGCATGGGGCGGCCACTTTGGGTTTAACTCCCAGATTCCACAGCATGTGTTGCAGCTAGGGGCAGATGCGCTAATTACTAGCGTTCACAAAGCATTGCCCGGCTATAGCGCTTCAGCTTTGTTGTTAGCACAAGGAAAACTACTCAATTTAGATCGCATTGAACAAAGCTTTGAAACAACTCACACCACTTCTCCTGCCGGCGCCCCACTTGCATCAATTGATGGAGTACGCGCATTACTACAAACTAGAGGAGATCAATTAACAGGTGAGCTTGTCTCACTGGTTAACTCCTTTAAGGCAGCGGTTCAAGCACACTTTGATACAACCATATTTCTTAACACAACAGATTTTCCATCCAAGCGCTTTGATCCCGTGAAGATAGTCTTGCGCGCAAACATTCTTGGTTTATCAGGGGTGGATGTTGAGAGAGAGTTGCAAAAAGCCAATATCCGCGTTGAAATGGCAGA
>Ga0209651_1000988_pt1 | contig 10164 bp, 7 predicted proteins | sample LauGreFBDMM110SN_2_FD_188216 | JGI IMG/M metagenome (GOLD analysis project Ga0209651, IMG submission 188216) | Freshwater lake microbial communities from Lake Michigan, USA - Fa13.BD.MM110.SN (SPAdes) (version 2) | ecosystem: Environmental > Aquatic > Freshwater > Lake | place: Lake Michigan, USA... | reverse complement strand
GCTTCCAGCAGGTCTTGTAAGGCTTCGTCCACCGCGTCGCCGGTGATGCGCGCGCGGCAGACTTGCGCCACCGTCAGCAACAAAATGCCCTGGGCTGATTCGTGCAATCGGGCTTGCACAAAAGCCCGCGACCAGGCGCTGAAGCGCTCGCGCATATTGCGGCGCACGCCCGGCCAGTGGGCGCTGACCAGCGACTCGGCGCGGTATTGCTCCAGCAGGTCAAACACCCGCCGCGCCATGGGCTTGGCCGGGCGCAGGCTGCGGTGCAGCGCCGCGTCGCTGTGGCGCAAACGCAGCGCGACACCGTCGGCTGCGCCGCGAAACGACGTCAGATCCGGGCGGGGCGCGTCGGCATCCAGGCTGCGCAATTGCGCGTGCGGATGCAGGTGCGGCGCGAAGCTAGGCAGTTGCGCCGAGCCGTCAAACAGCAGCGCGCCTTTGTAGTGGACCTGGCGGCGCGCACTCAGTGCGCGCAAGGTGGCGGCACAGAGCTCGTCCAGCGCCTGCTGGCGGCGGCTGTGCGCCTGCACGCTGTCGATCGCTAAGCTGGCCTGCATACGCGGCGCGGGGTTTCAGGTCGCGGGGCTGTTGCCGGGGGCGGGAAAGAGCGGCTGGTCAAAGCAGCGCTGGAAGTATTCGGCCACCAGCGCGTGCTCGGTCTCGTCGCATTTGTTGACAAAAGACAGGCGCAGCGCCAGCGCCAGGTCGTGAAAAATCTCCAGGTTTTCGGCCCAGGTGATCACGGTGCGCGGCGACATCACCGTGGACAAATCGCCCGCCGCAAAACCCTTGCGCGTCAAGTCAGCAAGCGCCACCATCTGGGCCAGCAAATCCGGTTGCCCGGCCAGTGCGGGTACCCGGGCGGCGACGATGGCGACCTCGTCCTGCGGGGCCAGGTAATTGAGCGCGACCACCAGATTCCAGCGGTCCAGTTGCGCGTGGTTGAGCCGCTGCGCGCCGAAATACAAGCCGTTCAAATTACCCAGGCCAATCGTGTTGCTGGTGGCGAACAAGCGGAACTGCGGGTGCGGGCGGATCACGCGGTTTTGGTCGAGCAGGGTGAACTGGCCCTCGCGCTCCAAGATGCGTTGGATCACAAACATCACGTCGGGTCGGCCGGCGTCGTATTCATCGAAGATCAGCGCCATGGGCCGCTGCAGCGCCCAGGGCACGATGCCTTCTTGGAACTCGGTGACCTGCTGTCCATCGCGCAGCACCACGGCGTCGCGCCCGACCAAATCCAGGCGGCTGATGTGTCCGTCCAGGTTGACGCGCACGCAAGGCCAGTTCAGCCGCGCGGCGACTTGCTCTATGTGCGTGGACTTGCCGGTGCCGTGCAGGCCTTGCACCAGCACCCGCCGGTTGTGGGTGAACCCGGCCAGCAGCGCCAGCGTCACGTCCGGGTTGAAGCGGTAGGCGGTGTCGATGTCGGGCACATGCGCACCGCGCTCGGTCATGGCGTCGACCTGCATATCGCTGTTGATGCCGAAGAGCGCGCGGACCGACACGCGGTGCGTGGGGAATGCTTGGTTGGTGTTGCTGCTTGTGTTCATGCGGCGTCGGCCCCGCGTTGCGGGCCGGTCTCGGGTTGGGTATCGGCTTCGATGGCACTGAGCGCTTGTGCGGCGCGCTGCAGCGCGGGCAGCAGCGCCAGGGCTTTGTCGGCGGTCAGGCGCATCAGCGGCGCTTGCACCGCCACGCACAGGTTGGAGCGGCCGCTGCGCGCGGGCACCAGCACGGCCACGCACAGCAAGCCCGGCAAAAACTCTTCGTTGTCCAGCGCAAAACCCTGGCGTTTGACGGCGCGGATTTCGGCCTCCAGCGCTGCGGTGTCGGTCAATGTTTTGGGCGTGTAAGCCTCCAGCGCCGCATGGGCCAGCAGGCGCTGGCGCTGGGCCGGGCCCATTTGTGCCAGAAACACCTTGCCGCTGGCCGAGCAGTGCAGGGGCACGCGCGAACCGGGGTGTAAATAAAAGCGCAGTGGCGCAGGTGTTTCCACCCGGTCCAAGTAAATCACTTCGCTGCCGCTGAGTGCGGTCAGGTTGCAGCTCTCGCCCACTTCGGTTACCAGTTGGCGCAGAACCGCGTGGCGCGCGCCGTGGGCGGTGTCGTTCAGCAACAGGTTTTCGGCCAGGCGGCGCAGCCGCACGCCGGTGCCGTACAGCCGTCCGTCGCCGCTGCGCTCGAGCAGGTTGGCGGATTCGAGTTGCTGCAGCATGCGGTGCAGCGTGGGCTTGGGCAGCGCCGTGGCGTCGGCCAGACCTTGGAGCGAGAAGTACTGGTCTTTGGACGCAATGACTTCGAGCAACGCGAACAGGCGCAGCGTGGGCGTGTCGCCATTGATTTCCAGGGCGTGCGCGGGGGTGGGAACGGCTTGCATCGCGGCATGATAGGGCATACGCGCCATTAGTCCATTAAACGGAACAAAAACATCGTAAAAATGGAATGTAGCCTTGTTCGGTCCGGCTTTTGTCGTTATAGTGGTCCACCATTCCGGTTTCCGGAACGATTTGTACCGAATCCGTGTTTTTGTGCTGCGGCGCAGCAGTTTTACCTTCAGGAGACTTTTCCCATGCCACAAGCCCCCCAAGACAATCGCACCGTGGTCAGCGGCGTGCAGAAAATGACGCCGTCCGAGGCCTTCGTGGAGACCATGGTCGCCAATGGTGTGACCGACATCTTCGGCATCATGGGCTCGGCCTTCATGGACGCGATGGACATCTTCGCCCCCGCCGGTATCCGGCTGGTTCCGGTGGTGCATGAGCAGGGCGCGGCGCATATGGCCGACGGCTACTCCCGCGTATCGGGTCGCCACGGCGTGGTGATCGGGCAAAACGGCCCCGGCATCAGCAACTGCGTGACCGCGATTGCCGCTGCCTACTGGGCGCACAGCCCGGTGGTCATGATCACCCCCGAGACCGGCACCATGGGCATGGGTTTGGGTGGCTTTCAAGAGGCGCACCAGCTCCCCATGTTCCAGGAATTCACCAAGTACCAGGGCCATGTGAACAACCCCAAGCGCATGGCCGAATACACCGGCCGCTGCTTTGACCGGGCCATGTCCGAGATGGGCCCGACCCAGCTGAACATTCCGCGCGACTATTTTTACGGCGAAATCCAGTGCGAAATCCCCAAGCCCATGCGCGTGGAGCGCGGCCATGGTGGTGAAAACAGTTTGGCTGCTGCCGTGGAGATGCTGGCGCATGCCAAGTTCCCGATCATCTTGTCCGGCGGCGGCGTGGTGATGGGCGACGCGGTGGATGAATGCGTGGCCCTGGCCGAGCGCCTGGGCGCACCCGTGGCCAACGGCTACTTGCGCAACGACTCCTTTCCGGCCAGCCACCCGCTGTGGGCTGGCCCGCTGGGTTACCAGGGCTCCAAAGCCGCGATGAAACTGATGGCGCAAGCCGACGTGGTGATTGCATTGGGTTCCCGCATGGGCCCGTTTGGCACGCTGCCACAACACGGCATGGACTACTGGCCCAAAGACGCCAAGATCATCCAAGTCGAAGCCGACCACACCAACCTGGGCTTGGTGAAAAAAATCACCGTCGGCATTCATGGCGACGCCAAGGCGGTGGCCAAAGAACTGCTGCGCCGCTTGAGCGCCATGACGCTGGCCAGCGACGCGACCAAGGCTGCGCGCGCTGCCACCATCAAGGCCGAGAAAGCCGCCTGGGAAAAAGAGCTGGATAGCTGGACCCATGAGCGCGATGCCTACAGCCTGGACATGATCGACGAAGCCAAGGCTGAACGCACGCCCACCGGCGGCACCTACCTGCACCCGCGCCAGGTGCTGCGCGAGTTGGAAAAAGCCATGCCGCCGCGCGTCATGGTGTCTACTGACATCGGCAACATCAACGCGGTGGCCAACAGCTATTTGCGCTTCGATGAGCCGCGCAGCTTCTTCGCGCCCATGAGCTTTGGTAACTGCGGCTATTCGCTGCCCACCATGATCGGCGCGAAGGCCGCCGCCATGGACCGCCCAGCGGTTGCCTACGCCGGTGATGGTGCCTGGGGCATGAGCATGTCGGAGTTGATGACTGCCGTGCGCCACGACATTCCGGTCACCGCCGTGGTCTTCCACAACCGCCAATGGGGTGCCGAGAAGAAGAACCAGGTGGACTTCTACAACCGCCGCTTTGTGGCCGGTGAGCTGGAAAGCGAAAGCTTTGCCGGTATCGCGATTGCCATGGGTGCCGAGGGCATCGTGGTCGACAAGTTGGAGGACGTGGGCCCGGCCTTTAAGCGCGCCATCGATATGCAGATGAACGAGGGCAAAACCTGCGTGATCGAGATCATGTGCACCCGCGAACTCGGCGACCCCTTCCGCCGCGACGCGCTGTCCAAGCCGGTGCGCTTTTTGGACAAGTACAAGGACTACGTTTAAGCCCCGCGGCACAGCCCACCGGCCGCAGCATGAGCGCCACGCATCCGCGACTGCAAGCGCTGATGGCCCGCGCCACGGCGCGGGCGGGCACGAGCCCTGGCGCGCTGGGCTTGGTCTATCCCTGCGACGCGCTGGCGCTCGATGCGGCGCAGCGCATGGCGCACAGCGGCATGGCGCGCCCGGTGCTGATCGGGCCGCGTGCGCTGATCGCCGCAGCGGCGGATGCAGCCCAGGTGGATCTGCGTGATTTCGAATTGATTGACAGCGGCAGCAGCGCGCCCGACGCCGCTTTGCGCGCCTGCACGCTGGCGCGCAGCCGGGATCTTCGCGCGCTGATGAAAGGCTCGCTGCATACCGATGAGTTGATGGCCGCTGCGGTGAACAAAGAACACGGCTTGCGTGGCAGCAGCCGTATCAGCCACGCGTTTGTGTTTGACCTGCCGCGCTACCACAAGCTCTTGGCTTTGGCCGATTGCGTGGTCAACATCGCGCCGGATCTGAAGACCAAAAAAGACATTCTGGGCAACGCTGTGGGTCTGCTGCACAAGCTGGGTATCGCCCAGCCCAAAGTGGGCATCGTCGCGGCGGTGGAAGTTGTCAATCCGTCCATTCCCGCCACGCTCGATGCGCAAGCGCTGGTGGAAATGGCGCACGCCGGAGCCTGGCCGGGCGCGATCGTCGAAGGTCCGTTTGGTTTTGACAATGCTTTCTCGGCAGAGGCCGCGCGCATCAAGAAAATCGACTCGCAAGTGGCGGGCGACGCCGATCTTTTGCTCATGCCGGACCTCAACGCTGGCAACATGCTTTACAAGAGCTTCAATTACGTGGGTGGTGGCGATTGCGCCGGTCTGGTGCTGGGCGCGCAAGTGCCCATTGTGCTGACCTCGCGCGCTGATTCACTGCAATCGCGCATGGCCTCGGTTGCGCTGGCGGTTCTCGCCGGTGCGCCCTCGTAAGGCACAACAAAGAGACACGCACCATGTTCAAATTTTTGTCTTCCGAGCCCTTGCACCAGCCGCTGGACGCGCCCACGCCGGTCGACGAGACGACGATCAAATGCACCACCTGCTATATGTGCGCCTGCCGCTGCGGCATTCGCGTGCATTTGCGCGAGGGCGAAGATGGCCCCGAGGTGCGCTACATCGACGGCAACCCCAACCATCCGCTGAACCAGGGTGTGATTTGTGCCAAAGGTGCTTCGGGCATCATGAAGCAAAAATCGCCTGCGCGGCTCACGCAGCCGCTCTTACGCAAAGCCGGCAGCGAACGCGGCGCGGCCGAGTTTGAGGCCATCAGCTGGGAGCGTGCCTACGACATCTTGACCACGCGCCTAGCCCAGATCCGCGCGACCGACCCGAAGAAATTTGCGCTCTTCACCGGCCGCGACCAGATGCAGGCCTTGACTGGCTTGTTCGCCCGCCAGTTCGGCACGCCCAATTACGCAGCGCACGGCGGCTTTTGTTCGGTGAACATGGCCGCGGGCATGATTTACAGCATAGGCGGCAGCTTCTGGGAGTTTGGCGGCCCCGACCTGGAGCGCGCCAAAGTCTTTGTGATGATCGGCACGGCCGAAGACCACCACAGCAATCCCATGAAGATTGCCATTTCCAAATTCAAGCGCGAAGGCGGGCGCTTCATCTCGATCAACCCGATTCGTACCGGCTACTCGGCGATCGCCGATGAATGGATTCCCATCAAGCCTGGTACCGATGGCGCGCTCTTGATGGCGCTCTTGCATGAGCTGATCCGCACCGACACGCTGGACCATGCTTTTCTCAAACGCTTTACCAACGCGCCGCAATTGGTGGTGCTGGACGAGGGCGCGCGCGAAGGCCTGTTTGCTTTTGACCCTAACCCCGAAAAAGGCCCGCCCGGCGACGGCCGCAATCCGCACAACAAGCTGGTCTTCGACAAGGCCAGCGGGCAGGTGCTCAACGCCTACCCCGAAGGCATTGCCGATGGCTGCGACCCGGCTTTGGAAGCTCCGCCTGAAGGCTTTTACACCCTGGCCGACGGCACGCGCGTGACCCCGGCCTTTCAGCTGCTGCGCGGCCGCGTGGCCAGTTGTACGCCCGAATGGGCCGCCGCGATTACCGGCATTGCCGCGGAGCGCATCGTGGCGCTCGCGCAAGAAATGGGCCATGCGGCCTTGAAGCAAGCGTTTGAGCTGCCTATTCCCTGGACCGATGCCTGGGGCAAGCTGCACCCGACCACGCAGGCGCGGCCCCTGGCGTTCCATGCCATGCGCGGGCTGGCGGCGCATTCCAACGGCTTCCAAACCGTGCGCGCTTTGGCGGTGCTGATGAGCGTGCTGGGTACTATCGACGCGCCCGGCGGATTCCGGCACAAAGCGCCGTATCCGCGCCACATCGTGCCCAATTACCGGGCCTTTAACTCGCCCGAAATGATCCAGCCCAACACGCCGCTTAACGCTGCGCCGTTGGGTTTTCCGGCAAGCCCTGAAGAGTTGGCCATCAACCCCGACGGCTCGCCGATTCGCATTGACCATGCCTTCTCGTGGGAGCATCCGCTGTCGGCGCATGGCTTGATGCACAACGTGATCACCAATGCCACGCGTGGCGACCCCTACCGCATCGACACCTTGATGATGTTCATGGCCAATATGGCCTGGAACAGCACCATGAACACCATGGCGATCCGCGAGATGCTGAACCGCAAAGACGACACCGGCGAATTCATGATTCCCTTCGTGGTGGTTTGTGACGCCTTTCAAAGCGAGACCGTTGCCTTTGCCGATTTGGTGCTGCCCGACACCACCTATTTGGAGCGCCACGATGTGATGGGTATGTTGGACCGCCCGATCTCTGAATTTGACGGCCCGGTGGATTCGGTGCGCGTGCCAGTGGTCAAACCGCTGGGCGAGTGCAAGCCTTTCCAAGAGGTACTGATTGAGCTGGCCGGGCGCTTGAAGTTCCCTGCATTCACCACGCCCGAGGGCGCGCGCAAATTCACCGGTTACCCGGACTTTGTGGTGAACTTCCAGCCGCAACCCGGTATTGGTTTTTTAATGGGCTGGCGCGGCAAAAACGGCGACGAGCATTTGCGTGGCGAGCCCAACCCCAAGCAATGGGAAGCCTACGAACAGAATAACTGCGTGTTCCAGTACCACATGCCAAAGAGCATGCACTTCATGCGCAACTGGAACCGCGAATACCTGGACTTTGCCAAAGAAAAAGGCTGGCGGCAAAAGAACGATCCAGTGCAACTGGCGATTTATTCGGATACCTTGCAAGCCTTTCGCTTGGCCGCGCAAGGCAAGACAGAAGGCCGCCAACCGCCGGAGCATTTGCGCACGCGCATCGAAACGTATTTCGACCCGCTGCCCTTTTGGTACGCGCCGCTGGAAGACGCTGCCACCGACCTGGGCAGCTACCCGCTCAACGCCGTGACCCAGCGCCCCATGGCCATGTACCACTCCTGGGATTCGCAAAACGCCTGGCTGCGCCAGATCCACAGCCACAACTACCTTAACGTCAGTACGCGCACCGCGCTGGCTGCGGGCATTGCGGACGGCGGCTGGGCCTGGGTGGAGAGCCAATGGGGGCAAGTGCGCTGCATGGTGCGCCACAGCGAGGCCGTAGAGCCGGGCACGGTGTGGACCTGGAATGCGATTGGCAAGGCCGATGGCGCGTGGCAACTCGCCCCTGGCTCGGACGAAGCGCGCAAAGGATTTTTGCTGAACCATTTGATTTCTGAAGAGCTGCCCATGCGCGGCACCGCCAGCGGCACGGTGAGCAATTCGGACCCGATTACCGGCCAGGCCGGCTGGTACGACGTGCGCGTGCGCATCCGCCCGGCTGCGCCCGATGAGGCGGACGAGACCTTTCCGCAAATGGCCAGCATGCCCAGCATTCCGGGCGTGGTGGGCAAGGCGGCGCAGGTCCTGCGCTATTTCGCAGGAGGCAAAAAATCATGATCCAGTGGCTCAGAGATCTCATGCAATCACCCTTGGCTGAGGGCACGGGCGGCGCAGCGCAGGACATATCGCCCCCGGTGCGGGTGCGCGCCCGCCAGGGCGAAACTTTGGCTAAGCAATTGGCCCTGGTGATTGACCTGAATGTGTGCGTGGGCTGCCAGGCTTGCGTCACGTCCTGCAAGCAATGGAACACATCGGGCAGCGCCGGACCGCTGGCCGACTTGAATGCCTATGGTGCCAACCCCACGGGTACTTTTTTCAACCGTGTGCAAACCTACGAGGCGGGTGAATTCCCGGGCACGGACACCATCCATTTCCCCAAGAGCTGCCTGCATTGCGAAGACGCGCCGTGTGTGCCGGTCTGCCCCACCGGCGCGAGCTACAAGCGTGCGGAAGACGGCATCGTGCTGGTCGATTACGACAAATGCATTGGCTGCAAATACTGCGCCTGGGCTTGCCCCTACGGCGCGCGCGAACTGGATGAAGAGCGCCAAGTCATGACCAAGTGCACGCTGTGCGTGGACCGGGTCTACGACCCCCTGCTGCCCGAGGCGGATCGCCAGCCCGCTTGCGTGCAGGCCTGCCCCACCAATGCACGCTTGTTCGGCGACATCAAAGACCCCGAGAGTGTGGTCAGCAAAGCCATCGCCGAGCGCGGCGGCTACCAGCTCATGCCCGAGTGGAATACGCAGCCGGCCAACCACTATTTGCCGCGACGTATCACCGCGCAGGCCAAGCCTGCTGAACCGCAGTAAGCCGCCATGCATCCCGCTTTTTCTATTTTGTTTTTCACCACCTTGGCCGGCGCGGCGCAGGGCCTGTTGGTGGCGCTGGCGCTGGCGCAGATTACCGGGGTCGCCACCGACGGCAACTTGCTTGTGCGCGCGGTGGGTCTTGGTGTGGCGCTGCTGCTGGCCGGCCTGGCCGCGTCTTTTTTGCACTTGGGGCACAAGATGCGCGCTTGGCGCGCGGTGCTCATGTGGCGCACGTCATGGATGTCGCGCGAAGTCATCGTTATGCCGGCCTACATCGCCTTGGCCGCGCTGTGGTGGCTGGTGCTGTACACCGGGTCGGATAGCGCGCTGGCGCGCGCATTACCCTGGGCTGTTGTGGTCGGTGCGTTGTTGCTCTGGTACTGCACCGCCATGATTTACGCCTGCCTACGCTTCATCCAGGAATGGGCTCACTGGAGCACGGTGGCCAACTTCACCTTGATTGGTCTGGCCTCAGGCGGCGCGCTGGCCTGTGCGCTGGCAGCGTCCGCCGGAGAAGGCGCGTTGCTTGCAGCACTGGCACCGTGGACCACGCTGGCCACGCTGCTGGCCGCGCTAATTCGTTTGTACAGCCTGCGCCGTAATGCCGCACTGCGCCCGGTATCCACGCTGCAATCGGCCACCGGAATCCAGGCCCGCAAATTGGTGCAAAAGTCCATGGGCATGTCGGCCGGTGCTTTCAACACGCGTGAGTTCTTCCACGGCGCCAGCCAACTCGCGCTGCGCAATGTGCGCTGGGCTTTTGTGCTGGGTTTGTTTGTGCTGCCTTTGGCGCTGCAACTCTGCGCCCTCACCAGCGCCGCCACCTGGCCCTGGGCTTGGGCCGCGCTGTTGCAAGCCCCGGCGTTGATCGCCGAGCGCTGGGTCTTCTTCGCCCAGGCCAAGCATCCGCAGAATTTGTATTACCAGGTGGTCGGGTAAGGGTTAGGGCTGCTTGGCCAGCGCCTTTTTGATGTCGCCGGTGATGCGGTTGCCTTGCGGGGCGGTGATGCTGGCGTAGCTGTCGATGAACTTGCCGTCGCGCCCGATCAGGTATTTGTAGAAGTTCCAGCGCGGGGCACTGC
>Ga0209651_1000982_pt1 | contig 10192 bp, 2 predicted proteins | sample LauGreFBDMM110SN_2_FD_188216 | JGI IMG/M metagenome (GOLD analysis project Ga0209651, IMG submission 188216) | Freshwater lake microbial communities from Lake Michigan, USA - Fa13.BD.MM110.SN (SPAdes) (version 2) | ecosystem: Environmental > Aquatic > Freshwater > Lake | place: Lake Michigan, USA... | reverse complement strand
TGCACCTGTATAACGTAAATATCTTGCATCAGCATCGCCTTGCGAAATTCCTCCACTAGGCATAGTAACTGAGTTACCACCTGAAATAGTAAGAGTACTACCAGAAACACTTAGTGTCTGATTATCACTGTCAGTAGTGCGATAACCTTGAGCCTGCACCCATTCGCGTGTAGCTAACGTTGTACCATTAAATATGATATCACCTGTATTAGGAATAATAAAATCATTACCACCTGTTGTAGTAACACGCATTCTGTTTCCAGATTGCATTCTAAACCAAGTGTCTGTACCATCGTGGTTAATCAGAACTCTTCCGATATATGCAGCAACAATATTAGATGTAGAAGCCGGATCTAGATAATATGCGGTATTCTCAGAGTCATAAAATATTGGTGCTCTAAAATCACCATACGATTCTACAGCTCCTCCAGAATATACTCTTAATCTCCAACTTCTACCTTGATTTAAAAAACCAATTTCATTGCTACTATTAGCATACAGATAACCTCTGGTTGTACCACTGGTCTCCATTCTGATAGCAGACTCAGAGCTGTTACCTGAATGAAATCTAAAATCTCCACTGTTTTCAGGCATAAGATGCCATCCAGTGTTAGACCAATAGATACCAGAATTGTTTGTATGATTTCTAAACCATCCACCAGTAGTATAAACATCATTAGCAGAAACTGAAGAAAATGATGGTGAGTTACCAGTAGATAAACGCTGGTTCTCTAAAGGTTGATATCTTCCATCAAATAAAGATTGTTTCTTGGTACGTAAACCATCAATACGAGATGAATTTACTTGAGCTAATGATAAAGGAGCAGGAGCAGGTACATCATATTGATTTGTACCAGACCATGTGTCATCATATGATAATGTACTTGTGCTGTATAAAATATCAGGTGAACCAGATTGATAAAAACCATTAATCGGTTGGTCAGAAAATAAATGGTATATAGCTCCACCACCTCTCAGCATAAATACATAACCCATTGAGTGACTCCAGATAAACATATCTGCGCAAACATTGGTATATGATTCATTAAATACTCTGATTCGATCTGCATATTCTGCACCACCCCAACCACCAAAGTTTCCTTCCCAATCTAAAAGAAGACCACCGTGGTGAGCACCTGTTCCAATTGGGTCCCAAGGAGCTTCTTCACCATATCCACGCTTTATTACAATTCTTCTCCAAACGTCCTGGTCTCCCCATATGAAATGAACAGGATAATAGGTATTAGCATCACCATCTACATAGATATCACACGTATAAGGAAGAGTTGAGGGGTCTAAAGTGTTTTTAAGGTATTGCATCTGTAAACTAGAAACAGATACACCACTCACTTGTCCAGAAGTACCTGCAGAGTTAGCATAATTTACAGACTGACTACCAATGTTACTTGTTGTAATTGCTGTGGCAGTATCTTGTTTTGCACTTAAAAGTGAATTTATTTCAGACTCAGTGTAATATCTGTCGTCATGGTTGTGAGAAGGAAGGTCTCCTGCTGTCATTGCAGCAGTAGAGATGGTACCATTTGCATCAGTACGCACCATACCCGCTCCATGACTTGCAAGTCTTAGAGATCCTGTAACTACGGTATTCCTTAAATTAGCCATATCTTATGCTTTCTTTTCTAGTTTGTTTACTTTGTTGGTTAATTCCTGGACAGCTTTAATCAAAATTGCTGATAGACGAGTATAGTTAATACCATCAGGTCTACCTTCGGCATCAAATTTTACTACTTCAGGATATATTGTTGCCATATCTTCGGCGATGAATCCAATTTCTTCTGTACTACCACCTTTTTTATTATATCGTACTGGTGCTACTTTAGCAATCTTATCAGAAACTGATTCAAGTGGTCGGACGTTTTCTTTATATCGAATGGATGAGTTTTCTGTAATAGTTCCTCCAACTTCTAAATCACCAGCATGCCATGCATAACCATCTGCCCTAAACCGGTGATAAAGATTTTCAGAATATGTACCACAACCATATCCAACACAAGAATTACCATATATACGTATTTCTTCGTTTGAGTCATCATTAAGCTGAAACTCCAACCAGCTTAAACCAGCACCACGATCTGAACTTTCACTAACCCAACGCATAGTGTATGGATCAGACGCTGTGCTTCCTGCTGTATCAGTAAATCGTATTTCATTTAATCTAATAACACCTGCATATGCATTAACTCCACCGTTAATAGTAAGTCCAGCAAACGTTGGTGAGTTGCTGGTAGATAATCTTTGATTTTCTATTGGTTGATATCTTGCATCAGATTCAGATTCTGTATAGTATCTATCATCGTGAGTATGACCAGTATTAGATTTACCTGCAAGAGCTGTGCTTAACCAACCATTTGTTGTTGAGTAAAAGTCACCACCATTACTAAAGTAAAACTTATCACCATCACCATTTCTGTGAAGACCTAGTTGTCCGGCATCAGTAGTTACCCACCAGTATGCACCAGTAGTAGAGTTATACCATGACTGAGCGTATCTGTCAGTGTTATATCTAAATGTTACACGAGCATAGTTATGCTGTTCAATGTATACATTGTAGTTTGAACCATCTAAGTACAACCAGTTAGTACCTCCGTCAGGTCTTCTTAATAAGAAGTGACCTGCATCAAAATACATTCCTCCACCACTGTCAATCCGCATGTGAAGATTATTCCATGGATCTCTAAGGTTTAAGAAGTTACTACCTTTAGTAAATCTATTATTGTCAGTACCATCAGTAATAAGAATATTAGCATTAACTCTCAGAGCATGTGATGAGTACATTTGACCTTCACTTTCATAAAAGTGCGGTCCTGAATCATAAAATAAACCAGTTCCGTTTGCAGGATGAATCCAGTTGTTTACATACAAGTATCCATTAGATGCTGTAGTCAGAACAACATTACCTCCACCACTCTGTGAAGCTTGAAATCCATCAAGTAAATCTGCGTCAAGACCTGACCCTGCTCCGTCATTTCCTGAATGCCAAATAGTATTTCCTCTCCAGTATGCTGCTGATGCATTAACCTGAAAGTATAATTCATTTATAGAACCATTGGTTCTGTAGAATCTAAAGTCACCACTATGCTGAATTAAAGAGGTATAATCACCTACTGTAACATTACCAGCAGCATCACTTGGAATACCGCGAAGAATCATACCGTGGTAGTTATCCAAGTAAGCTACACGACCAAATCCACTACCTTCATTAAATCTTAGAGAACCAGTCATTGTGTCCCCAGATGTATTTACCCATACATCAGAAACTGAAGTAATGTAACCTTGACTCTGTACCCAACTTTGAGTTGCGACAAGGTTTCCGGTCATATAAATGTTACCAGAGCGTTCAACGCGGAATACTTCACTACTACCGGTTACACCTTGGAAAAGATAATATCCACTTGAAGAATCTTGCTGAATAGCTTTTATAATAGGTGTTCCCTGCGTACTTGCAGAAAATGAAACCCATCCTGTAGCATTAACATTTGCAGACAAAGGAATATATAATCCAGCATGATTTCCCCATCCAAAAGCTGTGTTCCATTGACTAGAGTTTCCTCCAATTGCATCTATTTGACCGCTTCTATTAAACGTAATATAGTTTGTCCAACTATTAGTATCAACTTCACTGCCTTCATAGAAACGCAAATCACCAGAACCATCAGTATGGAATAACCATTTATTGTCAGCATTTGTACTTCTTAAAGTAAGAGAAGGATATGTACCACGAATAGTAAATGCTTCTGTTCCATAAGTTCCTCCTCCCCAGTTATAATTAATCCTAGTATAAGTATTTATTACAGCACTACCATCATATCCATATCCAATGTTAATACCTCCATAAGTAGAAAGTCCATATACAGGAGTATTAGGTTCTCCTTGTCCCCATCCACCAGGATGACCTACACCTACTTTATTGTAAAGGTGTATGTACTCATTTGTGAATCTTCCTCTAACTCCATAAAGATTTATAGATTCAGCTGCATCAAAGTAAGCAAGTTGTGAGAATCTACTAGTACCATTAACATCCAAGGGATAAGAAGGATTCCTAGTACCAATACCCATTCTGACAGAACCTACAGTTCCGTTTGCATCTGAGTCAATTGTTACTACAGAATGAGTTAAAGAAGTAGCAGAACTAGATCCATAGTTATTCAGTAAAAAATGAATTTTACCAGAAGCATTTCCTCCTTGGTTATTGTTATCTGTTCTTTCAAATACTAAAGCAGACTTTTTATAACTATCGTTATTTATGTAAGACTCACTATAACCAAAATGTAATCCTACAAATTCTCCTGGACTTATATTAGAACCAATAGAAGTAACAATTCCAGCACTTCCAAAAACATCAAGTTTCTTTTGAGGTGTTGTTACTCCAATTCCCCAGTTACCTGATGAATTAATAACACCTCTTTGTGTGCCTCCAAGATTGTGAGTATTAGTACCATGAGTCCAAAACTGAATTTCAGTAGCAGGATTGCTTTCATATATATTACCACCAATAACTACAGCATTACCTCCAGATGTTGCCAATCCACCAATCAAAGCGAATCCTTGTGGTTGACTACTAGCATTGTAGTGAGTACTTGTAAGATAAGACCATTTAACTGTGCCCTCTCCAGTATTACCCATCATGATATTACCACCACCCTGATTACCTATACCTCTTACATTTATTCTACCTGTTGTAGACTCTCCACGATTTGTTACACTTGCTAAGGTATCGGTCTCAGAATAAGAAGTAAGATATCCTTGAGCTGTTACCCAGCTTCTAAGAGCAATGGGAGAATCATCTACTGCAAATAAACCATCAGCTCTTAATCCAAATCTTTGAACATGTCTATTGCCCCAATGAAAAGATATTGCAGGACTATAACTCCAATCACTTTGTGTATTTATTACATAAGCTCTTTCCCTTATTTCAATTGCGCCACCATAAGCATCCGCTCCTGAAGAAGGAGTAAGTATTTTACCACTCATTGTGCCACCAGCAAGTGGTAACTTTGTTGCTATACTATTTGTTACCGTAGTTGCAAAGTTTGGATCATCACCTAAAGCTGCGGCTAATTCATTCAGTGTATCTAAGGTTCCTGGAGCTGAGTCTACAAGATTAGATACTGCTGTATTTACGTATGCTTGTGTAGCATATCCAATAGATGCATGGTTACCCCAACTATATGCCGTATTCCAGTTTCCAGAACTTGCAATTTTATTATCAGCAATTGCTACACCTACCCATCTACCACCAGAGTCAATTACTTGTGTAGTGTTGTGAATTCCACTATTAGCACCGTATTCGAGTAGTCCTACAAAATATCCATCAGTCGCATTAACGTGACCGTCATAAGCATTAATGTGTCTTGCTTGCAGGAAACCACCTGTAAGGTTGTCACCATCAGCGCCAAATCTTTGACCACCACCAACATACTTACCGTTGATAGTAGGGTTTTCATCTGCATAAGACCATGCAGGACCATCACCATCCGGATTAATTGGTAAGTAAACACCATCGTGGTTATGTGCAGGAAGAGATGTAAGATAACCTTGTGATGTTACCCATGGGCGAGTAGCAAGAGTATCACCATTCCATGTAGCATTGCTAGAAGCTTGAATTCTAACATTAGCAGATTGAACATGTAAAACACCATCATTTGTATGCAGACCGCCTGCTGAAACACCACTTCTAAATCCTTGTATTAACCATGTTCCTTCTGGATTTTCTACAGAAATAGATTCATTAGAACCTGCTGCTCTACCAATGCCAAGTTTTCCAACTTGAATAGTGTTTGAAGTGGTTGCGCTACGAGTTGTTACACTGTTTAAAGTATCAGTTTCTGTATATGATGTAAGATAACCTTGAGAAGTTACCCAAGATTGTGTAGCAACATTAGCACCACCAATTCGCAGATATCCATTATGATCAAAACCTCCGTGTCCAACTGTTACAAGTGTATTAATATCTGTACCAGCACGATGTTGAATTGTATTACTGGTAGTATCATCAAATACAAGCGAACCTGTAAGACGAATTGCACCCGATACGTTAAACTTATAGCTTGCATGTATATCACCAATACCTACTACACCACGATCATCAGCAAGATATATATTACCATATTCAGAACGAATATGTAATCCTGTTTCATCACCTAAGCCTCTAATATAACCATTTGCTCCATCAGAATAAATAGTAACTCCATCCCAGTTATTTCCTGTGTGTACTCTAAATGATCCGGCTACTTCAACTCTATCTCCAGTAGAAGGTACTACACCAAAACCTACGTTACCATCAAATACAACATTTTTATTAGCATACCATCTAAATGTTGGTGTGTTATATGCTGATCCTAGATAACCATAAGTCATGGTATTATTACTGCCATAACCTCCAATTTGGAAAAGAGATGTAGTATCGTATTCTTGAAAGTTTAATAAGGTTCTCGCCCATCCACCACTAGAGTAATTTGGTTTTCTAAGTACTACATTATCGCCATCAAGAATAGTGCTTGCCCATCCTCCTTGAAAAGTTAAAGCACCAGTCATTGTATCACCGCTGGTATTTACCCAGATGTCTGATACAGATGTTAAATATCCCTGAGACTGAACCCAAGTCTGAGTTGCATAACCTACAGTTGCATGATTACCCCATGAATAGGCTGTATTCCAGTTAGATACATTTGTAGTTGTAAAATCTCCATTGTGCCAGATTCTTCTAGAAGTATTCCAGGTATCATTGTTACCAGAACGTAGATAAAAATCTTCAACTGCTGAAGATGCAGGACCGATAATTTGCCATGCAGCATATCCGTCATGCCATCCTTGAATAGTCATTGCTGACCACCAAGTACTATTACCAGATAATCCGGAAATTTGATTTGTAAACTCCCAACTTACACGATAATCATCATAGTCTGTAGGAGTTCTTTGACCACCACGAGTATCTTCAACAATACCTCTAAGTGTAGTTGTAGAAGAACCAGCACTGTTAGCGTAGTTAACACTCTGAGAACCAATATTACTTGTATTAATAGCAGTAGACGCCGGCTGATATCCAGCTGTAGCGTGATTACCCCAGCTGTAAGCAGTATCCCAATTTGATTTATTGTATCCTGTAATGGCATTTGCGCCATTAAAAAAGTTTTGTATTTGTGCGTCTGTGTAGGCATTTGTTATACCATACCCAGCAATTGTAGTTGGTACTGAACTAAGTTGAGTAAACTGAATATTAGGGATATCTCTACCATCTAAGTTTATTCTGCTACCTGGTCCAACTAATTGCCAATAGGTGGTATTTGAAGTTGGTATACTTTCGTTTTCGAATAATGCTTTGTAGATATTTCCATTGTCATAAACAACATCATTAATTAGATATCGAGTACCATCAGCTAATGTATGATTTACAGTCCATTGAGTCGCTGTTATTGCGTAGGCTGGTGTGCCAGATAAGTCAGCATACGCCCCAGAATGAGCAACCGCCGCTAATGAATCTAATCCACTTTGTATATTTGTATTTACATAAGTCTGTGTAGCATAACCATTAAGAGCTGCTACAGTAATGTATCCAGAATCATTAGTGAACATAGATATGTTACCACTAACATTCTGAAGATTTCTACCGTTAGTAATTACTTGTGTTCCACGGATAAAAAGACCTGAGTCTACAAGATCAAACTCAGTACCACCTCTAATAATAAGAGGATATTTGTCATACGCTACACCTTGCCATTCCTGAACCCAGAATACAAATCTATCATTAGTTGTAGCATTGTCTCTAAGTTGAAATACAAAATCAATGCTGTCAGAAGATGGTTGAATTGCATAAATTCTAGCACCATCATTATTTAAGGTCCAGTCAAAACCTTTACCTGTTGTAGGAAATACACCAGCAAGGTCTTGGAAAATTAAGTCAGCGTTGTTACCTAGAGTTACATTACTATTAAAAGTAACAGGGGTACTTGTTACAGCACCCCTTGAAGTTACCGTAGCAAGAGTATCTACTTCTGTAGGAATTAAAGAAGAAAGGTCGACGTTTCCGCTAAATGCATTACCAACGCCCGTAAACTGAAGATCATTACCATGTAGCGCTACTTCTGAAATATAACCATCGTTAGATGTAAGATATCCCTGAGCTTGTACCCAGGCTCTTGTAGCAATAGTGTTTGTATCAATAGCAAGCGTAACATCACCGGTACCTGAATCAGCGCCAGTGTAAGAAGAAATTGTAAGACCTGTTGAAGGTGTTTCTATAATTTTGCGAATAAGCGCTTTACCCGCTGCGGAAATATTAATATCCGAGCGTTCAATGCTGCCATCAGCAATTTGTCTACCTGTTATTTGAGTACTTGCCATCTTTGACCTTAAAATTAACTTTGACTATTCAGTCAGAAGCAATTAGAGCTGTATCTTGTAATCTACAGTGATAAGATCTGACGCAAGTGGTGGGTCATAGATTGTCAAGATATTAGCTCCAGATTCTGAATAATCGTAACCAATGCCCTCAGTCATTCTGATACCGTTAATATAGAGTTTGGTGGAACCAGCTATATAAGGCACTTGTGTTCTAAACACCTGGTTGATACCATTTCGGGTACCGATTATATTATAATCATAATCTGTTTCGTCTACTACACTGGATGCATCAGAATACACTAAACCTGTATGATCAACTTTCAACGTACCAACCCCTAAAGAGCTTAATACAAATTGACCGGTAACCGTATGACTACCTACTTGTAGGTGTCTGGTAGATGTATTTCCGTTTGCCAGAACCTGATCAATATTAATTGTTACAGGCGCTGCGTCAATGTCGTCAAGAATTTGTGTAGAAGTACGATACTTGATTTCTCCAGAACCCGGTTCCACTACGGCAAATCGAGTAGCATTAGCAACCAAATTAGTTATTTGGTCTACTTGCAACTTTCCACGTATAAAAACATCAGATTCAGTTCTTCTTGCCATTACAAGAATATTTTTTAGATTACTACTGCTGTAAATTCTCCTGGAGCAGGTGCGTCTACAAATCGCAATAATGCTTGGTTAGCATTAATTAAAAGCACCTCACACTCAACTTGTTCACCCGGCATTGCTGTAGTATATACTTGTACTACTACATGTTCTTCACCTTTATTATGATCAATAGTAAATGCTACGTTAGCTCCATCACCAATTAAGGCAGTATGCTTAAGAGCAACACTACTTACCGTTTGTACGTGACCGAATGTGTCAAAAGTCAAATTCTGTAATACAGATGTACCAGAATTTGCAGTATTTCCAACGCTAGACGTATCATCATGTTTTACTTCAAGAGTATTAGCAGCATCGTTATAAGTAACAACAATACCAACACCTGCAGAAATAGCTCCCAATGCAGAGTCTTGAATAAACTCTACAGAAACAGAGTTAGTGCTGAGAATATCATAATACTCGGTACCGTTTTCTGTAAGCGTCCATTTATCTGAAATTTCATTCCAAAGGATTTGAACATTTGCTGCAGTACCTCTTTCAATTTCAATACCAGCATTTTCTGTTGGTGCTCCTGTAACATTGCTGTTCAACAACATAATGTTATCAGCAATTGTAACAGTTTCTGAGTTTACAGTAGTAACTGTACCATCTACTTGAAGGTTTCCAATTACACGGAGATTACCACCAACTTGGGTATTACCTGTAATGTTTGCAGTACTATTAACTTGTAAAGCACCATTAACTGTTGCTCCACCATCGGTAGATAAAGCACCTCTTACAGAAGCAGTAGTACCATCATCATCAATGATTGAATCAACTACTTGCTGAGCTGCACCATCCCATTTAATTAGTTTATCTGGTGTAAGTGCATCTGCACCACGAAGTTTAATACTTGGAGTAGATCCCTCACCGCCGCTTCCAATAACGTCAATACCAGTGTCAGAAGAAATACCTTGAACATAATCACCAGTTGTGTCTGTTCCTAAAGCAACACTGTTTGGTTGAACAGTAGCTTGAATTTCTAAACGTCCACTAATGTTGTTGTAAGCAGCAGTACCTGCAACATCACCTACTAACGCAATGGAATTTAGAGACTTCTGAATTTTAGCAAAAGCTGTAAGTACAGTGTCTGTACTACCAATAGCTGTTGCTGTTGCGGGAATGGTTAAGTTTGTGAGAACTCTGTCTAGTACAAGGTCTCTCTGCACACCTGCAG
>Ga0209651_1000970_pt1 | contig 10233 bp, 15 predicted proteins | sample LauGreFBDMM110SN_2_FD_188216 | JGI IMG/M metagenome (GOLD analysis project Ga0209651, IMG submission 188216) | Freshwater lake microbial communities from Lake Michigan, USA - Fa13.BD.MM110.SN (SPAdes) (version 2) | ecosystem: Environmental > Aquatic > Freshwater > Lake | place: Lake Michigan... | reverse complement strand
TCCTAGAACTGCCCACACAACGAGTGCGAACATAGCGATACCAAAGCCGACAATTGCGATTGCTGAAAGGGAGAGCAATCCTCGTGAATCTGCAATCTTGGAAGCGAGAGCGGAAGGATTGGTGACTCTACGAAGGTCAACCATCAACGCTTCACCTTCACGTACTGCTGCATACTGACTGATGATTGCAAGAATTCCAGTGATTGCTGCAACTCCGAGAGCGAGATACTTTGCTGAATCCGCTGCATCCGCAAAGACGCCGAGTGAAGCAAGAACCATAATACCGATTAGAACTAGAGCTGGTGCTACCTGAGCTTGAATAATCTGAGCACGCATGTGGTTCCACTGCTTAAGAAGTGATTTTTCGTCCATTGACTGCCTCCGTGATTGAATTAATCCATTCTGGATTTTGTAAGAGGTTAAGGCCTCAGGAGGGGAACTTCTAGTTCAAAATTCGGACTTTTAGGTTAATTTTTAGATATCGCGTCACCCCTTGAGAGTCCTAGACTCGACCTCATGCCAGGATCAATTGCACTCGTTGGTTCGGGCGAATACCTGCCAGCGATGGCCGACCTTGAGAAATCCCTGATCGATGATGCAATCGCCCTTGGCAAGAAATCCACCTACATACAGATTCCAACTGCGGCAGGGCGTGAGAGCCAAGATCGCCTAGATTACTGGCGAGCACTCGGTAAAGCACAGGCAGATAAATTAGGCGTTGAACAAATCTTTCTTCCGATCTACAACCGTGAAGGCGCACTCAATCCCGTCCTTGCAGATTTCATTAATGATTCTGCACTTATCTATCTATCCGGGGGAGACCCACACCATCTAGCTGAGAGCCTTCGCGATACTCCAGTCTGGCAATCGATTGTAAAAAATTGGAATGCAGGATCTTCACTCGCTGGATGTAGCGCAGGGGCTATGGTTTTCAGTGCTCATGTACCAAACTTTCGAATGCTCAAACGTGAACCAACACCGGGACTTTCCTTACTCTCTGATATTCGAGTAATCCCACATTTCAACAAATTCTTTAAGTGGATTCCAGATAGTGCAGCAACAGTCTTACTGCACGCACCCGATGATCAGATCGTGGTTGGAATTGATGAACTTACGGCTTTGGTCAAACGCCCAACTCAAACCAGTTGGCAAGTGCATGGTGAGGCTAAAGTGCATCTCCTCAAAGGTTTACCTAATCATGCTTACAGCCATGGGGAAGAGATTGATCTCCAGGTTGTTCTAAAGAACCCCTGAAGCACAAATTCCATCACTACCCGATACGATTGGGCCTACGACTTTAACGAAAGAGGAAAAACATGGGCGCTTGTACCTGCACATATACAAGAGATGAAGAGAAGAATTGCGACGGAACACATAAGGTTGTTAAGGCTGTAAAAGCCGAGATGGCAGAGAAGCTAGAAGCTAACGGTTTTCCTCACGCAGCGGAGTATGTGAAGAATAACTAGTCTCTGCTAAAGATTACTTTCGCAGAGTTCAATAGTTAGCCTCATGACATGAAGCGCCAAGTGATTACATGGGTGGCAATTATTGCTGCCTCTCTTGTTCTTGGCATAATCGTTGAGACGCGAGCAAGTGCAGAAATTGCTAAGCCGAAATTGACTGTCACAAGCGTTGATATTCCGCGATCACATGTTCAATCCTCAAATGGTGAACGAGGCGCAGCCATTGCAGCACTCAGTGATGTTCGATATCTGCTGGGCGGAGGGAAGAACGGCTTTGCGCTCTATCTCTTTGAACCAGCAACTGGCACCGAGAAGTTCCTTGGAAAAGCAGAGAACGACAGCCAACGATTTAATGATTCACGCTTTGCTATCACCGATATTGGAGTTCTTTCACAGAGCGCCAACCGAGTAGAGGCCGTGGTCTCTTACCCGCGCTATGACCGAACCCGCGAATGTGTGAACGTTGTACTCGGTGCCTATCAGATTGACCTTGGCGCAAAACCATCAGTCAAGCGCATGGCAACGTGGTTTACCAGTAAGCCCTGTGTTCCAGTCAGCGCTGTGCAACAGGCAGCTGGACGTATCGAGATTATTGATAAATCAAATGTGTATATGACAGTGGGGGATTTAGGATTCACCAAGATCGATCAAGTAAAGATACGACAAGATCTTGGTTCTGTCTTTAAGATCAACAAATCTAAGGTGGAGAAGATTTCACAAGGCCATCGCAATCAGCAGGGTATTCTCTTGATCGGAAACGACCTCTACACATCAGAACATGGCCCACGCGGGGGCGATGAGCTCAATCTCATCACCCGCGGCAAGGATTACGGATGGCCGGCAGTTTCCTATGGCCAGCCATATTCCTCAGGAGATTATATAAAGCCAGGTGTTACCGGCAGCCACGAAGGATTTACTAAGCCTCTTACATATTGGGTTCCATCGGTTGCACCGACAGAGCTTGTACAGCTACCAAACTCCTGGGGTCAGTGGTCATCTCAGATTCTTATGGGGACTCTGCGTCAAGAGTCTCTCATCTTTATCCAGTTATTGAATCGCACAACAGTCGGCCAGATCAGTGAGGTCAACGTTGGCGAACGTATCCGCGATCTTGAAGTGAGCAAAGATGGTCAGATTATCGCGACCACAGATAGTGGCAAGTTGTTGACGATCGCACCGGCTTAGTTTGAAAGTAAAGAACTATGCCACATGATCCTGTAATCGTGATTTACGATGGTCAGTGCCGACTTTGTCGGGCCAGTGTCAATTGGCTGCAGATGCGCTGTGAAGTAGAAGCTATCTCCTTTCACACCATCGACCCTTCGCGTTATAACCTCACATTATCTGAGTGTGAGAGTCAGGTGATTGCAATCTCAGGTACCCAGATCTTTAAAGGCGCTGGCGCTGTCGCACTCCTTATGGCCCACCGAGGAAATAGAACAACCGCGGCATTTATCAGAGCCTCTGGCCCAATCGGACGCGCGACATATCGATGGATATCTGTGCACCGTAACTCTAGTCCGGTAAAAGCCCTCACACGAGTCATCGAAAAATTAGGCCCGCCTGCCTAAATCAATAATTCAAGAAATGAAACTGGCCACCCCAACAACCGAGGTGGCCAGTTTCTTTAATTACTTTTTTGGTAAAGCTATTACCCCTTAACGAGGGCAGCAACATCCACACCTGGTGGAAGAATTACTGCATCAATTGCATGGATAACACCATTTGAGGCAGCTACATCTGCAGTAACAACTGTGGCACCGTTAACGGTAACCCCCATTGCAGTTGATAGCTTGACTGTCTGACCTTCTACAGTCGCTACATCACTATCTGTGACATCTGCTGCCATAACCATGCCAGGTACAACGTGGTAGGTAAGAATCTGTGCAAGCAGCGCCTTATTCTCTGGGAGCAACAAGGCATCAAGTACTCCAGCTGGAAGTGCCGCAAAGGCCTCATCCGTTGGTGCAAATACTGTGAATGGTCCTGTGCCACTGAGCGTTTCAACCAACTCTGCAGCAGTTAATGCAGCAACGAGAGTTGAGAAATTTCCTGCTCCAACTGCAACATCTACGATTGTTCCAACACTCACTTGTTCTGTCATTGAATCACTTGCGGTCTCTGAATCGCTTCCACATGCTGACAATGTCAGTGCGGTTGCAAGAGCTGCTGCAGCAAAAACGCTACGGCGCATAACCTTCATAACTTTCCCCTTTTGTTCGGATGATTCGGTGGCGAAAGATTAAGTTCGGAAGGTGAGGTCGGCAACCTGAAAACACGCTCAACAGATGAAGAGTTCATCTGGAATTAACTTACGCGCGAAGTAATTTTTCTAAACTCTTTTGCTAGTGCCCATGCCCAGTAGAAAAGTCCAAACTGCAGTGGTAACCGTAGATAGGCAAAGAGCGGCTCTGGCATATCGCGTGAGCTCCACTCAACTGCCATGTTGATGTTGGCCGGATAGACAGCGATAAATAGCGCCAAAGCTAAGTAGGCACCCCATAAACGTAGAGCCTTACCTGCAAACTCTTTTCCTAACGGAGATAAGAGCAAGAGGGCCACGATTAACTCGGCAGCACCGCTGAGATAGGTCCATAGTCGCGGATCACTTGGCAAGAAATCTGGAACCAACTGATCAAATGCTTGTGGCACGATCAGATGACTTGAACCTGTGACGAGCAACATGTACGCCATGCCTCGTCCAACTTTTCTCTCTTTTACAGTGAACTCACTCATGAACTAATGCTCCCATGTGAAGACAGTTGCAAAGATTACTTAAATGCTTCAACCGGTAGATCTCGCTCTCCATCAACGATCGCCTTCACAATACGTGCTGCCACCACCGATGGTTCGAGTCCTTGCGGCAACTTCGGTGCAACTCCAGCGATGGGACGATTCGCAAGACCAGTCTCTGTATGTGGCGGACGGATGTCGATGACATCGATTTGCTGGCGGCGCAGTTCGCGCGCAGCCCCCGTCATCGCACCCCAGATGCCCGCCTTTGAGGCGCTATAGGCAGCCATTCCCGCCATCGGTTGCTGCGCGACGACAGCAGTGATGTTTGCAAAGAAACCACCCTCTGCGATATGACGTGAGCCTTCACGCAACATAACAATGGGGGCAATTGTGTTGATCGCAAATAATTGAGCAAGTGTTTCATCATCAAGTTCTGCAATAGGACCGAAAGCGACAATTCCGGCTGCATTAATCACGCCATCAAGTGGAGCCAGTGTTGCAAAGGCGGAGGAGAGGGCTGACGAGTCAGTGATGTCAGCGATTGCATGTGCGGTCACCGTTGTTTGATCAAGTGTCGCGGCGCTTCGAACAATTGCTGAGACAGAGGCGCCAGCTGCACTCAATTGGGACGCAAGCTCCGCGCCAAGGACACCAGTAGCTCCAACAATGAGAATTTTTTTACCTGCTAAATCACGTGCCACGTGGATCCAACTTTCTTATGGTTATTTTGAGTTTAAAATTACTGAGCTGGCTCTAATTCAGGAACCGGTGTTGGCAGCGCAGGAGTCTTCACGGGATCCCGTTCGCGCCGAACGACACGATCTGGCTCGCCTATTTCCCCCATCGCCTGGTACCCCTTCCGCACTAGAAATCGAACTCTACGTCCAGGTCTGGTAAACCGCTAGCCGAATACGGGGCAGCTCTTTGAGAGAGCGCTTGCTGCCACTCTGGTTAATAATTTCCCCATGGATGCCGCCTCTGCTGAACGCAAGATTGGCCTATTCCTGCCTAAATTTTCCCTCGTAAGTGTTATTGCTTTAGCTCTTGCTTTTCTTTTTGGCGGGCTATCGACAAGTACCACCCCATCGCTTTTACAGAATTTCTCTCGTCAATTCTTCACCCTTTATATTCTTGTCGTTCCAATAATCTTTATCGCCTATCTTTTCTATATCGAATACCTACGAACCCAAGAGAGTAAGAGAGCAACTTCCGGTACCACCAAATTGCTTTATGACAACGCATTCGATCTGCCCAGCCAAGATATGCATGGATACAAAATTGCTTTCTTGTCGGGTGAAATTCCAACGCTGACAGGTTTGACCGGAGACCTCTACCTCGCAGATGACACGGCAAAATGCGAGATGAATCGTGATCACGTGCCGCCAGTGGCTGGCTGTGACTGTGGTTTCTACGCCTATTCAGATCTTAAAACGGCTGCGCATCAGCTATCGATCAACCCAACATCTTTTCTGATTGATGTTGATCTCTTTGGGGTTGGTTTCGCATACTCACGAGGCTTTCGCGCTGAGTCGCAGGTAGTTAACTTCATGAGCCTTCCGCGCCGATGCATGAGGTGCAAAGTCTTAAAGCCAGAGCAATTTGTGAAAAGTTACAAGTTTGGCTTTAACTCATATGGTTATTGGCGTTGGGAGTTTCGCTGCCGAATGTGCAGTTATAACTTCAAGGAAGAAGATTGTCTAAGCCCGGAGAAAATGTCTCGGGTGCTAGAAATTAAAATGGTGAGATAGCTTTTAATTGGCAGGTTTTTCGTGCAACGGAACTAATCGACCACCGACGACCATCGCAGCACCAATGAGTACAAGATTCTTCACAATGTATTGACCCTCAAGGGTGAGATCAAATGGGAAGTTCACAAAACACACTTCAGGCAAAAGTATGAGCGGTAGAAAAGTTCCAGGCATCTGGAGAGCCAATAGAAACAGTCCGGCACGAATGAATGGCGCATAAAGCAGACAGAGACCTATTGCCATCTCCCAGACACCTAAGATCGGGATAAAGATATCTGGGTTGAACCAGTAGACAGTCTTAGTGATGACATCATTAGCCGGGCTATTGCCAAGGGGCTTGAGCGCTCCGAACCAGATAAAGATGATGCCAAGTGAGATGCGCAGCGCGGGCAGGGAGAGGCGATTGAGGGTCTGAATAATCATTCGATCAATCTCTTTGATGCTCAATTCACGCGCCATTACGAATCCCCTTTTAGCTTCACCTGTAATCCATTGCTCAGTCTATCTAACCTAAAGATGCGCGGTCGGTTATTATTACCCCATGAGCGAAGCCGTAGGCAGATCAAAACGATCAGTCACAATCTATCAATTATTCGGATGGCTTCCTCTGATGATCACTGGAGCTGGTGCAACGGCTGTCGTGATTGTGAGCGTCCTCCGTGATTTGTAGCGTTGCTTTCGAGTCTATCTGCAAGGTTTGTAATCATGGTTGATCAAGGCGTCGTTTTTGCTGGTGCCATTGTCCTTATAGTTTCCTTAATAATGACGGCCGCTTTTTTTATGTTGAACAGCAATCTTGAAGATCAAAACCGTATTTTGAAAGAGAAACTGAAGAAATACGAATAGTTTTCACGGTCCTTACACTCTTCTGAGGAGAGAAAATGAAGCCAGAAACAAAACTTGGTCAGCAGCTACAAACCTTTAACAGAATTGCCGGTCTCACTCACCTTATTCAGGGAGTCACGCTCGCATTCATCCTCAATGCCGAAACGACGATCCCTGTGATCACCCGTTTCTTTGATGAGACAGCAGATGGCGTGATGCCTGTCAGCAAAACACTCTTTGAGTTCCCGATTGCACTCATTGCACCAATCTTCTTACTTCTCTCAGCAGCAGCACACCTGTTTATCTCATCACCATATTACGTTCGCCGCTACGAGCAGAACATCGAGAATGGGATAAACCCAGCACGCTGGTGGGAGTATGCAATGAGCTCCTCATTAATGCTCGTTGTTCTTCTCATGCTTGGTGGCCTCATCGAACTGTCATCAATTGTCTTTATCTTCTTCCTTAACTTCATCATGAACCTCATGGGGCTGATGATGGAGAAATACAATCAACTCACCGATAAAACAAGTTGGCTTCCATTTAACATCGGAGTCCTCGCTGGAATCGTCCCTTGGATCATGGGCGGTCTCTACTTCTGGGTCTCAACAAGTAACATCGCCGATTCAATTCCGGTCTATGCGCAATTCGGTTTCCTTCTCACCTTCCTCTTCTTCAACAGTTTCGCCATCAACATGTGGCTGCAATACAAGAAGATTGGTAAATGGAAGGTGTATGCATACGGAGAGAAGGCTTACATCGTTTTAAGTCTTGTCTCTAAGTCAGCACTTGGCTGGATTATTGTCCTTGGAACTTTAGGTATTTAATTTAGCCCTAATCCAATTACCTTTGCAAGATTTACTTTCCTAACCGAAGAAGTCGCCCATCCAGTTGAAGAAACCATCAACTGCCTCTCCCATAGCCTCTTCATTCTGATCTTGGATGTAGTTGTTGTAGGCACGCGATGCCATCCACGCTCCAGCAAAGGCAGCAGCGCCGGACATCGCTTTTAGATCTACCTTCTTCAGCACGCCAAGACTTTGATTTGCCCAATCACGAAACCATCCCGTCGATTGCTTCGACGCATCTGAAAGTTCAGAGATGAGCGCTTTGAGTTCTTCGGGATGAAAGTTTTGAGAAAGGTGAGTCATCACCGCAACAGGATCATTCTTTTTCTGATGAAAAATTGGATAGAAACGTGACTCGATATGGCCATGATCCTTGGCCGCCTCAGCCCACATCTTCAGCGCCGTCGCCTCTTGTTTATCAGCTAGAAACGCTAGTGCAGCATTGCTCTTAAAGTTAGAAATTTGATACTTGTATGACTCAATTACTTCGTTTCGAGAATCTGCTGGCAGCCCTCGAATCGTTGCCAATCTACGAGACTCAGCAGCAATCCATGCATGCGCCGGCTTAGTACATTTGTCGTAGTTTGCAAGTGCTTCTTTAATCTGATCATCAAGAACATTGACCCAGATGAGTGTAGAAATCGCATGCGGTTGTCCCGCATTCGCCGCTTGAGTAATAAGTGGCATCCCTTTAGCTTTAGAACCACCTTCGAGCAATATATAGCCACGGTTGTAGATGGCAATATCTGGTTGGTCCAGGACAGGATCGTTCATTATTGATTCTCCAATGAAGTGAGTTTATTTACTCTGACTACCCGCAGTAAAGAGAATACTTCCCATGCCCATTGCAATCCAGTGCGAGTAGTCATAAATCGCATCGGGTAGGTAGATCCCGAACCAGTCGTAGTAGACATCTACACCCTCATTACCCATAAACCAATCAAGTCCACCCCACATAAAGAGCAGTGTTCCAAATATTTGCATCTCTCACCCCCGTCGTATTCAGAACAAAAGTATCCTCAGCGACGCGAATCATTTCAGGATTTAGCTCACATAATTTGCCAAGAGTGACCGGTCACCGCGATCAGTATTTCACTACTCGCCAAACACCTCAACACATATCCCCGACCAATCGCACTCCCTGCACGCAATATCCGGATCACTCCCATCACCGTTAAAGCAGCATCCGCCCACCGCGTACTTCTCAAAATCAAATGTCTCCGGATCAGGCATGCCATACAGAATTTTGCGTAACGTGCCCTCCTCCTCGCACCCGGGGCATATCAGCAGTTTGATAGATCGTCTTCGTCGCTTAGTAGCCATACGTTGAATGTAGGGGAGAGCACTGACACGAGCGCTGAAACCATCCACCTTCAGCCTCAGATACACAGGAAGTAATAAAGTATGGATATGAGTACTAGCCAGATTCTTGGGGTCCGCTTGTTTTGCTTGGCTCTTGGCTGGGCATTTGGTGCGTTGATCTTCGGTACTGAAGCAGAGTGGCTCTGGGGGACCAAGAGTTTTATCTGGTGCGGATTTGCTGGCGGATCGATTGGGATCATGCTCACAAGCAAGTAGGAACTCAGGTATTACGCACTCCCAATCACCCACACGCATGGCTCCAACTCCGCCCTCGTATTAACTCCATTTGTCACCAAGAGTTCAAGTTGCGTTAACCAGAGTCACCTAGACCTCATCATGCGTAAAAGTTATCGTCGCGCATTCTCTCGGGATCCCTCCCGACAAGGAATGCAGCTCACCCAAAACCTAAATTAATTTCATGGAGGATACTTTGAAAATCAAGATTGCCATTACGGCATTGACAGTGGCCGCACTAGTTGCTCCGATGTCACTTGCTAACGCATACATGTTTACAGATACAGGAAGTGCTGTAACGCTCACTATTTTACATAATAATGATGGTGAGTCTGCACTCCTACCTGAGCAGTCATACACACTACCTCAAGGAAAATTGATTTATGGAAGTGCTGCTGCATTTTCAACTGTTATGAAGCGAGAAATTAGTTCGGCGAGAAAATCACGCAACGCCGTGGTCTCACTCTATGCGGGAGATTCCTTCCTCGCCAGTAAGAACCTGATTTGTTCAGAGCCTGCAGATGACAACTCAACCATCCCTGTGTATGACGGCGTTGCACAATCAATGATGCCTTATGACGCGCACATCCTAGGAAATCACGAATTTGATTACAAAACAGGATTTCTCAAGCGTTATATCGATTCGTTCACAGAAAAAAATCGCTACCAGTTCCTTTCCGGTAACATGGATTTTTCTGCCAACGCAGATCTGTCATCAATAGCAGTAAAGTCAGGGCCAATTCTTCGTTCAATGCATTCCGGAAAGAAGATCGCACAGTCATATGTACATAAGGATTACCGAACTGGAGCAATCTTCGGAGTTGTAAGCGCAATTACTCCAACTCTTCGCACAATCTCCTCACCAGGAACAGCTAAAGTTACGACAATAGATATTCCAGCCACAGCTGCACTGATCAACAAGCAGGTAGAAGCTCTAGAAGCACAAGGCATCAACAAGATCATCTTGGTGAGCCACCTACAGGGTGTTGCATACGATAAGGAAATCGTAGCGCTGCT
>Ga0209651_1000969_pt1 | contig 10236 bp, 8 predicted proteins | sample LauGreFBDMM110SN_2_FD_188216 | JGI IMG/M metagenome (GOLD analysis project Ga0209651, IMG submission 188216) | Freshwater lake microbial communities from Lake Michigan, USA - Fa13.BD.MM110.SN (SPAdes) (version 2) | ecosystem: Environmental > Aquatic > Freshwater > Lake | place: Lake Michigan, USA... | reverse complement strand
GCGCGCAATCTTGTAAATCTCGAAGGTATAAGTAAGGCCTTTGATATCCGCCCATTACTCACAAAAGTCTCTATTGGCGTCTCTGAAGGCGATCGAATCGGAATTGTTGGTCGAAATGGTGCCGGCAAGAGCACTCTCATGAAGATTATCGCTGGAATCGAAAAAGCGGATGAGGGACGAGTAACACAAGGAAATTCAGTGCGGGTAGGAATGCTCTCGCAAGTTGATGTGGCAGATAAAAACGCAACTGTTGGTGATCTCGTCATCGGCGATCGCGCTAAACATGAGTGGGCGAGTGATTCAAAGATTCGTGAAGTATTTACAGGGCTCTTCGGCGGCTTCGATGATCACCTTTTTGAAAGAGTTTTCGTTACGTTATCAGGTGGAGAGAAGCGACGAGTTGGCTTAGCAAAGCTACTTATTGATGAACTTGATCTGATTATGCTCGATGAACCAACAAACCATCTTGATGTCGAAGGCGTTGATTGGCTTGCCCAACATTTAAATGCACGAAAAGACCTAGCGGTATTAGTTGTTACACACGATCGCTGGTTTCTTGATGCGGTAACAGATCGCACATGGGAAGTTGTTGGTGGGGCGCTCGAAGAGTATGACGGAGGATATTCGGCATATGTTTTGGCAAAGGCTGAGCGAGCCCGTCAGACAAGTGCGATGGATGCACGACGTAACCAACTGATCCGCAAAGAACTTGCTTGGCTTCGCCGTGGTGCACCAGCACAGACCGTAAAGCCAAAGTTTCGCGTCGATGCAGCCAACGAGTTAATCAGTAGCGAACCCGCGCCGCGCGATAAGTCAGAGTTGCTTAAATTCGCACTCAATCGTCTCGGGCGTACCGTTTTGGAATATCAGCACGCAAAAATTACAGCAGGCGATAAAGAGCTCATTAGCGAATTAACGTGGAATATCGGACCCGGTGATCGCTTTGGAATTGTTGGAATTAATGGTGCAGGTAAGACCACGCTGATGCGTACCATGGCTGCAGAGTTAGAAGTTGCTGCAGGAAAATTAGTTACCGGAATTACAGTAAAGGTTGCCTTTCTTACTCAGCATTTAGATGAGCTCGACCCCACATGGCGCGTACTCGAAGCAGTTGAAAATGTGGCAAACCACATCGAGATTGGTAAGGGGAGAACACTTTCCGCTTCGCAGCTCTGCGAACGCTTGGGCTTTGATCGTGATGGTCAATGGACGCCGGTGGGGGATCTCTCTGGTGGCGAAAAACGACGCTTGCAACTGACGAGATTGCTGATGGATTCACCCAATGTATTGCTGCTCGATGAACCAACAAATGATTTCGATATCGAAACTCTCACAGAACTTGAAGATCTCTTAGATAGTTTCGGCGGAACTCTCATCGTAATTTCACACGATAGATACTTCCTCGAACGAGTCTGCGATCGATTTGTAGGATTGCTTGGCGATGGAGAGTTGCGCGATCTTCCACGTGGTGTTGATCAATATCTAGAAGATCGTGCACGCGCATTGAGAGGCGGATCTTCACAAGGTGAAAAGAAAGTCTCATCAGCTCAGACTGAGCGTCTCCTCAAGAAAGATTTAGCTAGGGTTGAACGGCAGATTGCAAAAGCACGCGAAAAACTTGTCACGTTAAAGAGCGAGCAAAGTGAGGCTTCTTTTGATGCCAATCGGTTGATTGAGATTGCCAACGAGATCACTTCGATCGAATCTGAACTTGTTCAACGTGAAGAAGAGTGGCTCGAAATCACCCTGAAGCTCGATAGCTAAAGTAAAGTAGCCAGATGCAACATAAGCGATTGGATTTCCTAGCCGCTCTTTCAGGGCTCTTGATCGCACTTCAAGCTAGAGCAAATGGTGAACTCTCGCACCGATTAGGAAACGGTTTGCAAGCAGCTCTTGTCTCATTTACATCTGGATTAATCATCATTGTTGTCATCGCACTCTTTAACCCTTCAATTAAAGAAGGGGTTCGCACTCTTCGCAGAGCAGTGATCGCCAAAGCAATTCCGCCCTGGACGCTCTTTGCTGGAATGTTAGGCGCAAGTTTTGTAGCGGTACAGACTCAAATTGTTCCGTTGATTGGTGTTGCGATCTATTCGGTAGCGGCTATCGCCGGTCAAAGTGCGATTTCGTTAGTAGTTGATCGCATCGGATTAACGGGAGGTGGAAAGAAAGAGATCACGCCAAGACGCGTTACCGCAGCCTTTGTCACTGTCTTTGCAGTCTTTATCTCAGTTGCAGATCGCCTTGATGGAAAGGATTTATCGATTGCGGCAGTTATTCTTGGCGTTCTTGCTGGGGCAATCGTTGGAGTGCAGCGCGCCCTCAATGGACAAATAAATGAGCATTCACAGCAGAGCTTTACGACTTCATTGCTGAACTTTGCAATGGGCACTACTTTCTTACTCGTACTTCTTCTCTTTGCGATGACTTTAGGTGGTATGAAGCTCTCGCCTCTGCCGGCAGGACCTTGGTGGATCTATACAGGAGGAGCCATCGGTGTTCTCTACGTAGCTTTTACATCAACAATTGTGCAACACCTTGGCGTACTTACCTTTACCCTCATAAGTGTGGGTGGACAGCTAGCTGGATCTCTACTGATTGATCTTTATTCGCCAACTGATGGTGTTCAGGTAAGTATTTACTTAGTCTCCGGAATTGTTCTTACTTATCTCGGAGTACTTGTCGGTGGCGTACGAAATTCACAATTAAAGAGAGCAGCCACAAAGTAATAAAAATCCAACCGATAGTGACGGCAGATGTCTTCACCCACGGAAGTGATGCAGCGTAAAATCCTGACATCGTGATTCCAACTCCCCAAATGAGTGCACCGAGAGAGTTCGCAAGTAAGAATTTGTAGTAATTCATGGTTGTCGTTCCCGCAATAGGTGGAATAAAGGTGCGCACCCACGGAATAAAGCGAGAGCCAACAACTGCCCAGAAGCCATACTTTTCGTAATAGATTTCAGATTTTTTGATCATCTTCTGGATCTGAGGAGATTTACGACGTTCAAGATAGGGACGTCCGATTACTCGACCAAATGCAAAACCTACTTGGTCTCCGAAAAATGCGGCAGAGAAGACAACAATTGCGAGAATTGCGGGATTGATATTTCCATGGGTTGAAGCAACGATTCCGGCTGCGAAGAGAAGTGAGTCACCAGGCAAAAAGAAGCCGAGTAATACTCCAGTTTCGATAAAGATAATGACACCAACTACAAGATAGAAGATAAACGGGGCTAAATTTTCGAAGTTATCAACGAAAAACTTAGTCAAATCACTCATACACTCGCCTTTACTGCAGCGGCCACCTTAGTAACAACTTGTGGGTCGAAAACACTTGGCACAATGAAGGATGCGTTCAGTTGTGAGGCAGAGACACAATCTGCGATTGCATTAGCGGCAGCGATCAGAAGCTCATCTGTAATTTGATTAGCCTGCGCATCGAGCAACCCGCGGAAAATTCCCGGGAAGGCCAGCACATTATTAATCTGATTTGGTTGATCACTACGTCCTGTAGCCACAACAGCTGCGTATTTACGGGCAACGACAGGATCAACTTCTGGATCGGGGTTAGCAAGTGCGAAGACGATTGATTTCTCACCCATGGAAGCAATATCGGCTTCGGTGAGTACGTTAGGCGCGCTGACGCCGATGAATACATCCGCACCAGACATCGCCTCATGAATATTCCCAGCAAAATTTGATGGATTCGAATGATCGATAAACCAGGCGCGCATTTCATCATCTCGGCTACAAGAGCTATTAATTACACCATCTTTATCAAAAGCGACAATATTTGTCGCGCCACTCTTAACTAATAGTCGAGCAACTGCAGTGCCTGCGGCCCCAGCTCCACTCATGACAATCTTTACAGAGGAAATATCTTTCTTCACCAGCTTTAATGAATTCTTTAACGCTGCAAGCACAACGATTGCGGTTCCGTGTTGATCGTCATGGAATACAGGAATATCCAATAGTTGGCGAAGACGCGCCTCTATCTCAAAACATCGTGGCGCAGAGATATCTTCCAAGTTAATGCCGCCATAGACAGGGGCAATCAACTGGACGGTGCGCACGATCTCATCGACATCTTGTGTATCGAGGCAGACTGGCCACGCATCAACATCTGCGAAGCGCTTAAAGAGTGCAGCTTTTCCTTCCATCACAGGGAGAGCAGCTGCTGGTCCGATATTTCCAAGACCCAATACAGCTGAACCATCTGTAACAACTGCAACGGTATTGCGCTTCATTGTTAGTCGTCTGACATTCGGTGGGTCATCAACAATCGCTTGGCTGATCCGTGCAACCCCAGGTGTATAGGCACGCGAGAGATCATCACGAGTTTTAAGGGGAACCTTTGAGGCGATCTCAATTTTGCCCCCTAAATGGAGCAAAAATGTACGATCTGAAACTTTACGAACGACGAGACCTTCAATTTTGTTGAGAGACTCTGTGATCTCATCAGCGTGGTCTGCATTTATCGTGTCACAGGTTACGTCGATTACTACTCTATCTAGTAAAGATTCAACGACATCGAGTGCGGTAATTGTTGCGCCGGCATTAGATAGCGCGGATGTAATGTGTGCTACTGGCTGAAGATCTGGCGAGCCCTCAACACGAATGGTTATTCCATACCCCGGTGAGGTAGATGCCATTTAGACAACTCCGTATAGTCGATCGCCAGCATCTCCAAGACCAGGGACGATATATCCATGTTCGTTAAGTCGTTCATCGAGTGCGCCTGTTACTAGATTAATCGGCACACCAGAATCTTTAAATGCTTCTTCAAGAACTGCAATTCCTTCAGGTGCTGACAAGATGCAGATCGCAGTAATCTCGGTTGCACCACGTTCGATAAGAAAATTAAGTGCGGCGACGAGTGTTCCACCGGTTGCAAGCATTGGATCTAGAACAAAACATTGGCGGCCTGAAAGATCTTCAGGGAGACGATTCGCGTAAGTGCTTGCCTTGAGAGTCTTCTCATCGCGCACCATTCCAAGAAAACCAATTTCGGCGGTAGGAATTAAGCGACTCATACCTTCAAGCATTCCTAAGCCGGCACGAAGAATTGGAACAACTACTGGACGAGGTTGCGCCAACTTCACACCGGTTGTTGGTTGAACGGGGGTAACAATCTCAACCTTCTCGACACGCACATCACGTGTTGCCTCGTAGGCGAGCAAGGTGACGAGCTCCTCGACAAGACGTCGAAACGTTGGTGAGTCGGTGTTCTTGTCGCGCAGAAGAGTCAATTTGTGGGAGATGAGCGGATGGTTGGCAACGTGAACTTTCATAACCCATACCTTACCGCCCTTTCTTTCCACCCCAATGAGTGGGAATATGTGCAACGTGACACTGGATCAAGCGGGCGAGCCACTCATCAACGATGTGGATATTGCTGTTGCTGCGTGGCATGAAGATGGTCGATGGTCTCTCGCCCTTTTGCCAGATGCGCAGGACCTTCCTCAAATAATCGAGCGACTTAAGTCACAGCAGACAAATGGTGGCGCTATAGCACTTCTGGCAATCGATGAAGAATTCTTCATGATCATCAGAGTACTTGGCTCACACATTAAATTATTCTTAAGCGATATTACCTGCGCAATTGATTATGAAATAGCTGCAGAATTTATTGAGCTCTGTGATTTAGAAATGCCTGAAGAGGATGATGAGCCATTTCCTGCAGGTGATTTAGATATCATTTCCGATATTGGCGTACACCGAATGGAACTTTCGACTTTATGTGATGACCCAGATTTATTTCCAGATGAGCAACTAGAAGCAATCGCAAGTCGGCTAGGATTTGGCGAGGAATTCACGCAATTATTGGAGTTATAAAATTTTGAACCATCAAGAGTTAATGGGCGAAGCGCTTTCAATCGCCCAGAGTGCATTGTCCACTGGAGATGTACCGGTTGGTGCAATTGTTGTTAATGCTGACGGTGTAGTGATTGGAACAGGATTTAACGAGCGAGAAGCTCACAGCGACCCTACAGCACACGCCGAAATTGTTGCAATTCGCAATGCTGCTACTCGTTTACAGAAATCGCGTCTTGATGGGTGCACATTAATCGTCACCCTCGAGCCATGTGCAATGTGTGCGGGTGCAATCGCTCAATCGCGCATCAGCCACCTTGTCTTTGGTGCCTGGGATGAGAAGGCGGGGGCAGTCGGGTCCGTGTGGGATGTACTGCGCGATCCCCGCTCGATCTTTAAGGTCGAAGTTACTTCAGGAATTCGTGAGAACGAATGTGCTCAGCTGTTGAAAGACTTCTTCTCAGACAAGTAATTCATAGGAAGGATTCAAGATAGTCAGCGATCCTTCTTCTTCGCCCACCATTCCTTCTGCACGAATCTGTGAACCAACTTCTAGCCCTGCGATATCACGTCTGCCTAAGAATTGAAGTGTTACTCCGCCAGTCTGATCCCAGACCTCGACTTGGAGATATGGAGCAGAGCCACGTGGTGCGCTCTTAATTGATGTCACACGACCTTGCACCTGAGCGCGCTTGCGCCACTGAATTTCTCCAATAGAAGTCATATTTTCTGCGTAGTGACTTACTGGTTCAATATCTCGGATCACTTCTTCTACAGGTTTAAATGCGACCGGTTTTGTAGCAACTTTTTCTGCCTCTGCCCTTACAGCCTGGCGATCAGATCCCGAAAGAATTCGATTCACATCAAAAGGAACAATCGTCGCAACAACTCGTTGTAGTTGTGAGATCGGTGCTGCAATCTCTTCTGCAGTTTGATCGTGAAGTAAACGACCTAAGAATCCAGAATAAGCACGTCGAGGCAACAAAAGAGTAAGTTCTACATCCTGTTTTTCAGTCATACGCAAGGAATACTCAAGTGCAGCATTTGGAAGTCTGCGATCGGGACAGTCGATTAATTCAAGGGTAACGTCATCGAGAGCATCAGACTTTGCCCACGCTTCTTGGATTTCTTCCGCACGTCGATCATCGATGACGAAGTGGACTGCGCTGAGCTTGCGTGGCTTAAGGCTACGCGCGTATCGAATCGCACCAATAGTTGCTAGATCAACGTTATCTACAAGAACAGTTACATCATGACGAGCAATCGATGTTGCGCGCTCCTGCTCACTTGAGACAGTGAGTGCATCTTGTTCCCGTTTGTACTGTTTATTAAAATGCAACATTACTAGTACAAAAATCGGAGATCCAATAACAACAACCCACGTTCCTTCGGCAAACTTTAAGCTTGCGAGGGTAACAACAGTAAGTACGGAGATTATTGCAGTGGTGCCATGCAGTATGACTTTGAGATTTAGCTTATGGGAACTTGCGATCCATGATTTTTTTGTCATTCCCGAACTAGTGAGTGCGAAACCAATAAAAACTGTTAACGCATAAATTGCTGCAAGAACGGTAATGCTTGCCCCGGTTGCGATTACCAAAACCAAAGCTCCACCTGCGATAAAGAAAATACCGTTCGAAAAGACTAGTCGGTGCCCTCTCTGGCTTAGTCGCTTCGGTAAGTAACCATCGCCGGCAACGATATTGACCATATTTGGGAATGCGCTAAAACAAGTATTTGCTCCCGCAAAGAGGATCAACATTGTTCCAAGCTGGGTAAAAATGAATAGACCAGAACCAAGCCAACTCTCGCCAAGAGCCGCTTTTGCAATGAGGGAGATAACAGTCGGTGTTCCATCTGCATACGGAATCGCAAGCGTCTCTTTTGCCAACCAACCGATTCCGATAATGAGAGTTGCCAGCGTTCCACTCATGAGAAGCAAGACCTTCTTTGCATTCTGATGCTCTGGCGCTCTGAAAAGTGGAACGCTATCTGAAATCGCTTCAATACCTGTGAGGGATGCACTTCCATTAGCGAAAGCCTTGAGAATATATAAAGCCGCCGCAAGCGAGATTAATCCTTGGGCCTGGCCTACCTCAACAAGTCCTTGAGTCTCTGATGAGTAGACGGGGAGAGTTCCATTGAAGTAGCGATAAATACCCATGACGAAGACGATCAACATTCCAGAAATAAATAGGTAAGAAGGAATCACAAAAACTAAGCCAGCTTCCTTCACTCCTCTGAGATTAACAAAAGTTAAAAGGAGAACGATTGCAACAGTAATTTGGACTTTGTAATCATTTATCTCGGGGAAGGTCGAGATAATTGCTGCAACCCCGGCAGCAGATTGAATCGCAACAGTAATGATGTATCCAAACATCAACTCGATGGCAGCTACTTGTGAGGTAACGCGACCAAAATTTTCACGAGCTACCACATATGCGCTACCGGATTTCGTATACGTAGCGATTACATCTCGATATGAAAATGTGATTACAAAAAGCATAAAGAGAATGACTGCCATCATTGGTGGGAAAATTGTGAATGCTGCCAATCCAAATGCAGGAATCAGCGCAACTAAGATCTGCTCTCCGCCATATGCAGAAGATGAGATGCAGTCAGAAGAGAGAATTCCGTAGGCATAACGCTTACTTAAACGTTGATGTCCAAGAGAGTGGCGATTGAGCGCACCGCCCAAGAAGCGACGCTTGATCTTGTAGGTAAGCGGATCTTCAAGTGTGGCGTGATCTTGTAAAACAACCGGGGCTGGGGCTCCATCGGTCCAGGACTTAGGCACTTCATCTCCCTTTATAGGTGCGAACAAGGGCGCTAGTGGCGACCTTTTTACACTCTGAGTATCCTCATCTTATGCGTACAAAGTTATTTATCAACGGAGAATGGGTCGACGGGTCAAAAACTACGCCCGTATACGACCCCAGCGACCTCAGTGTTATCGCAGATGTGGCCTTAGCCGGAGATAGCCAATGCGAAGCAGCCCTCGCGGCAGCCGATGCAGCCAGTGCATCGTGGGCAGCAACAGCTCCACGTGTGCGCAGTGAAATTTTACGTAAAGCATTTGAAATCATGGTTGCAGAAGCTGATTACTTAGCAGAACTTGTCTCTAAAGAGAATGGAAAAGCACTCCCTGATGCAAAGGGTGAAGTGCTCTATGCCGCCGAATTCTTCCGCTGGTTTGCAGAAGAAGCGGTACGCACTCCAGGAGATTTCAGAAAGTCTCCAAGTGGTGACAAGCGAATTCTTGTGACACATCAACCAATCGGGCTATCTCTTCTGATTACTCCGTGGAACTTCCCAGCGGCTATGGCCACACGCAAAATCGGGCCAGCTATTGCGGCAGGGTGCACAATGATTTTAAAGCCAGCGGGTGAAACACCACTTACCGCGCTCGCAATCGCAGATATTTTGCAGCGCGCTGGCGTGCCAAAGGGTGTTCTTAATGTGATCTTGCCAGAAAAGACTGGGCCAGCAATTAGTGCGATGTTGCATGATCCACGCCTAAAGAATCTATCGTTTACTGGATCAACTGAAACTGGTCGCATCTTGTTACGCGAAGCAGCCGATCGTGTTATTCGCTGCTCCATGGAACTCGGTGGCAATGCACCATTTGTGGTACTCGATGATGCAAATATTGATGAAGCAGTGAAAGGATTAATGCTGGCCAAGATGCGCAATGGTGGAGCGGCTTGTACTGCAGCTAACCGCGTATATGTGCAGCGTCCGATTGCGGCAGAGTTCACCAAGAAGTTTTCGGCTGCAATGTCAGCGCTTGTTATGGGTCGAGGTCGCGATGAAGGAATTCAACTTGGCGCAAGTGTTTCAATTAAAGAGCGCAACAAGATCGCAGAGCTCGTTGATCAATCTGTTGCAAGCGGTGGAAAAGTAATTACAGGTGGCGCACTTCCTGAGGGTCCTGGTGCTTTCTATCCAGCCACCGTTATTGAAGTAGCTGCAGATAACCCAATTTTGAACCATGAAGTATTTGGCCCCGTTGCACCGGTGGTCACCTTTGATACCGATGAAGAGGCAATCAAACTTGCCAACAACACCGACTATGGGTTGATCAGTTATGTGTATTCAGAAGATCTCAAGCGCGCACTTCGTATGGCAGAGGCGATCGAATCAGGAATGGTTGCAATCAACCGTGGCGTGATCTCAGATCCTGCTGCTCCATTTGGTGGCGTGAAGCAATCTGGCTTAGGCCGCGAAGGCGGCTTCGATGGAATTCATGAGTTCCTTGAGACCAAATACATCGGCGTCGAGATTTAAACCTGGCGGAGGATGAGGGATTTGAACCCTCGAAAGGTTGCCCTTTACACGCTTTCCAAGCGTGCGCACTCGGCCGCTATGCGAATCCTCCAAATGAGCGTGCTAAGGGTATCGCCGCACTCACTATGATTT
>Ga0209651_1000962_pt1 | contig 10272 bp, 10 predicted proteins | sample LauGreFBDMM110SN_2_FD_188216 | JGI IMG/M metagenome (GOLD analysis project Ga0209651, IMG submission 188216) | Freshwater lake microbial communities from Lake Michigan, USA - Fa13.BD.MM110.SN (SPAdes) (version 2) | ecosystem: Environmental > Aquatic > Freshwater > Lake | place: Lake Michigan... | reverse complement strand
CACAAACATAGCCCTTTTATTATCGTCACTTGCTATTTATTAAGCAATCAAAAGGTAAAAGATAGCGTTTCGTCCTTTAATGCCATTAGTCGTTGCTCTATAGTATGTAACATTTCTTGTAATTATTGCCGCCACCACTCACCAACCCCCAATTACCACTCCCCAATAACCAATCTCTAATCCGCGCGTGAGATGATCCCACCACTCCAAAGGCGTTCGAGGAAATCCTGCCAAGGGAGGACCTCAATCCTCCCCGCAATGCGTCGCGGCTCCTTTTCCTGGCAAACAATGATTGCTCTTTTGACCGGTCCATCTTCGAGGAGAGCGTGCAGCCCCCTTAGGTCGCCCTCATGGACTTTGCCTGACTTGATCTCGATCGCGACCTCCCTTTCCCCCAAAAGAAAATCCACCTCCTGCCCAGAACTGGTCCGCCAATAGTGGATAGGCATCTCAGGATTCACATAAGCCTGATAGGCGCGTAGTTCCATTAAGATGAAATGCTCGAAGGCCTTACCAAAGTCACTACTGCCGGGCAGGGGCCGACGACGGCTTAAATATCCTGCGATGCCCACATCGAAGAAATAGAACTTTTCCGTCAGGATCATCCGCCGGCTTTTCGACCGGGTCCATGGGGGTACGCGAAATCCTAGAAAAGTATCCTCCAGCATATCGAAATAAGAGCGGACGACTCTTTGCGATACCCCGGTTTCACGGGCGATATTTGTATAGTGGATGAGTTCGCTTGAGCTCAAGGCCGCCACGCGCAGAAATTCTGAAAAAGCGGGAATATTTTGCGCAAGGGCTTCGGCCGCAATCTCATCCTTCAGATAATCCGCCACGTACGCTCGCAACTCCTCCAGAGGACTTGGCGATAGAAAATGGGGCGGGAGCATGCCCGAGATGAGGGCTTCCTCAAGCTTGAAACCGGACACCTCCGTAGAAGAGAGCGGCAACATCACCCGCCTCCATGCTCTTCCCCCAAGAAGATTGGCGTGCCCCTTTCGCAGTTTGCGGGCGCTGGACCCGGTCAAAAGAAATTGCGCGCCGCGCTCTTCGATCATCCAGTGTACTTCGTCCAGAAGCTGGGGCACTTTTTGAACTTCATCAATCACGATCAATCCTTGGACGTCAGCCAGCCTTTCTCGAAGGAGGGAGGGTCGCACAGCGTACTCCGCAAACACCTCGGTTTGGAGAAGATCAATCACCTTGGCCGCCTTGAGGTGATGCCGAATCCAGTAGCTTTTCCCTGCTTGGCGAGGCCCCCACAAAAAACACGACTTACCGGGTGGCAGACAAAGATCAATTTTTCGCGCTAGGATTTTTTTACTCATTACGTAAAATTATACGGATAAATTTACACTTGTCGACAATCTGTTCTTTCGGTTTTGGTTCTGCCCAGCCCTTCCCCTTTCGCGACTTGCCTCCCCCTCCCGTGTTTCTGTGAGAAATCTTTTCCCTCACAGAGGCTCCAAGGAAGTGATACTGCTCCTTGGCGGACTTTGTGCGCGTAAGCGCGCATGCGTCTCTACCCCGCCCTGCGTCGGGGCCTGCCCCGCACTCCTGTCGGGGCTTTGCGCCCTTTGCGACCTTTGCGTGAGAAAAACTTCCCCACCCCCCACTCACCAATCCGCGCGTATGCGTCTCTACCCCGACCTGCGTCGGGGCCGCAATCACGCGAAAGCGTGTCCCGCGAATGCGGTGACGCGGGGCCTCTTCACCACTCCCCACTCCCCAATAACCAATCTCTAATCACCAATCCCTAACCCCCACTCGCCAGGATCTAGCTTGCGGATTTTGCACTGGTCTTGAGATATTTTGTGTAGCCGTTATTTAGTTTGATAGCGGATTCAAGAAGCTTTCGGGCCTGTTCCAGTACAGTAGAATCAATTAGCCCCTCATCGGCAGCAGTAATCAGGTGGTCAAGAACCTCGTAGGTCGAACCACGCGCATTACTGAAAAACTTGGAGGAATCGAGGTAGTGGAATCTGCCATAGCCCTCGGCAATATTTGCGGTGATGGATCGCGACGCCCTGGTCAATTGATCTCCAAGTCGATATTTTTCCTCTTTCGGCAACCCCCCGACAATTTGCCGAACAAATTCTCTTACTTCCCTTGCCACCTTCCAGCAATCAAGGTCTTCAAACGACCTAATAATTCTTTCTTCACTCATAGTTTATCTCTTCCCCAACCACAATTCACCAATAACCAATCACTAATACCCTAATCACCAACCACCAATCACCACTCCCCACCCCCTAATGCGCCACCCCCTCTTTCCGTATCACTTTAATCCCTCGAGTTCACTACCTCTGCTGTTTTCTTTGCATAATGCCGCATCGATTCTTCATCAATGGTGTGATGGACAAGGAACGCGAGACTCGCCTCCCCCAACGCTCTCGCCACTGGCAAGGGCTTTGCAGAAGCGATTCCCTGATCGACAAAAAGAGGTTCGCGATAAATTTCCGGACACGGCCCAACATTAGAAAAAAGACCCCCCTTCTCTAATGAGTCAAGGACTCGATCTCTGGCAACCCTCCCTCCCTCTTCGTACGCCATGGATCGATAGTGTGCGTGGCCTTTCGGGGTCACTGGAACTCTCAATCCTCCTACTTCACGAAGTGCTTCCTGCATGATCTTGGAGTTCCTCGTCCGTCGTGCTAGCCAATCGTCCAGCTTTCTCAGCTGACACAGTCCAATCGCCGCCTGCATCTCGGTCATTCGTAAGTTCGTCCCCTCATGCTCTACCAGCCAACGGAACCCAGGAACGCTATTCTTAGAATGCACCAAGTCATAATCTTTCCCATGCTGAGCAAATTGCCACGCTTTTTTCCATAACTCCTTATCCGGAGTGCACAACATCCCCCCTTCGCCTCCAGTCGTCATGATTTTGTCCTGGCAAAAACTCCAGCTGGAAAATATCCCCCAGGTACCCACCCTTCTCCCTCCAATCGATCCCCCGTGCGCTTGCGCGCAATCTTCAATAATATGAACGCCGTGCTCAGTGCCCCATGCACTGATGGCGGGCATGTCGCACGGCCAGCCAGCGATATGAACGGGTATGCACGCCTTGGTCCGCCGGGTGCGGACCGCCTCGATGCTAGCCACAGTTATATTGCCGCTCTCAGCATCAACATCGGCAAAAACTGGTCTCGCACCCACGAGCATCACAGACATAGCGCTGGCGATATAACTGCGGGGCGTGACAATAACTTCGTCCCCTTTCCCTACCCCAAGAACCCTTAGCGCTACTTCGAGGGTGAGAGAGCCATTCGCCATCGCCAACGAGTGGATCCCGCTATGATAATCGCTCCATGCGCGTTCGAATAATTTGCACTGATCGCCTGTCCAGTAATTCACCCGACCGGAGCGCAGAACCGAATCAACCGCCGCAAGCTCATCAGGCTCAAAGAGTGGCCACGAGGGAAGACCACGATGATCGCTATGCTTTACCAAGGCTTAAGCATCCTTAATAACCGAGCGGGATTGCCGACGACCAGTTCATTGGTCGGAACATCGCCGACGACCACCGCCCCCATCCCAATTCCACACCCATCGCCAAGGGAAACTCCCTGACGAATTGCGGCAGATGTGCCGATATCCACCCCACAATCAGACGAAACATTTCCTGAAACAGAAGCCAAAGGCCCAATCGCCGTAAAATCACCAAGAACACAATCATGACCGAGAGCCACTAACCGATTAATGCTAACAAAATTCCCTACTTTGATGTTCACGGTCATCTCCACCCCGCCAAGAATCATAAAACCATAGCCCAACTTTACGGATGGGTGTTGCAATACGCTTGGATGAATAACCCCCCCCCAGTTTGGTGATCCGAGGGACTTCATAATGGCGACCACACTACGACGGACCCTAGGATCGTTGATAGCGACGATAAATTCGCTGTCTTTCCACCGGGGCCAATCCTCAACTTTACCCAGAATTGGCCATCCTTCGGGCGTAGTTCCCTCTCTCGAGTCATCGAGAAATCCGAGAAAATCTTCCGCGTGATGGTTTAGAAGGAGTGTATATGCGACTTCCCTTCCATGCCCAGATGCTCCCACGATGATTAATTTTCTTTTCTTCATAGCATCTCTTCCCGGGAGGTTTTGCTGGCCGTCATGGAAGTAGACACTTTTGCGGATCCGGTGAACGGCGGCATCGTCGCATGCTGATCGGCGGTAATTCCACTTCTTGAAAGTACCTGCCATACAGTCATCCAAAGAATCTTCATGTCCAAGGGGAAGCTTCGGTTATCGACATACCACACATCCAGCCGAAATTTTTCTTCCCAAGTTATGGCGTTACGCCCGTTGACCTGCGCCCAGCCGGTGATCCCAGGCTTTACCTCCATCCGCCGGGCCTGCTCAGGACTGTAAAGCGGTAAGTAGTCTAGCAATAGTGGGCGCGGGCCAACCAGCGACATGTCGCCGCAAAGCACATTCCCAAGAGTTGGGAGCTCGTCCAGACTGGTTGCGCGCAGAAAACGACCAAGACTTGTCAGGCGGACGGAGTCGGTGGAAAGCATGTTTTCATCAGAGCGTGGCGAGCGCATGGTGCGAAACTTTCGCAGCGTGAAAAGTTTTCCGTGAAGACCCGGGCGCGTTTGGCAGAAGAAAATGGGGTAGCCGAGGCGCAGGCGAACTGTGATGGCGACGACAGCCAATAGCGGGAGCAGAATTGTGAGTCCCAATAGGGATGCAAAGACATCGCAGAGCCGCTGGGCGAGGCACAATTTCTGGCTTTGTGGCGAAGTCACTTCAAGTTACTTAACTGGTCGATATACTCCCGGGCAAGAGCTGGATAGGTTCTATGTTCCCATATCCATTTTCTTCCTCCTTCACCCATTTTCTCCAACTCATCCTGACCCAAAGCAATCAACTCCAGAATAGCGTCTCTTAGTGCGTCCGGGCTGGGGGTCGGGATGAATCTTCCACACCCAGCTTCATTTAGCATGGAAGGGAATCCGGTATACGATGCCAAAATGGGCTTCCCCGAGAGCATGTACTCGACAATCTTGTTCATCGATTGCCCGTATTTCCAGATGCGCGAATCTTTAGTGGAAAGATAAAGAATATCACATTTCGCCAGGAAATATCTGACTTCGCCCTGGGTTGTTTTAGGCAAAAAGGTCACGTTGCCGTAGCCGGACAGTTCCCGCTCAAAGGCGGGTCTCAGATCACCGTCCCCAACCAGTATGAAATGAATATCCGTGCGATTCTCCAGCAACTTGATCGCTCCAATGAAAGACTCCAGCGCATTGGTTATACCCATGCTCCCGGCATATCCAATAATGGTTTTGTTCCTCGGGAAAACGGCATCGAACGGATTCCCCATTGGCGACAGCTCCCGGTAGCTGTCAGGATTGAAACCCAACGGTGAACAGAAAAACGACCGCTCGTATCCCAATATATTTCTAACATGCATATCAAGCTTGGGCATGGTCCCCACGATCAAATCCGCATGCTTATAGCCCATTCTCTCAATTAAGCCGATAAGCAGGACCAACGGGTCCCAATGCGCAAATCCACCTTCCTCCGTCATGGTCAAGGGCCAAATATCCCTTACTTCAAAAACTAGCCGTGCGCTGAATTTTCTTTTCAGGTATATTCCATATAGGATCGTAAATATCGAAAGAGAGGAGGCGATAATGATGTCCGGTTTGTCTAGCTTCCTGGTATCGAACTGAAACAAGCGCCGCTCAAAATCCAGCCAGCTCAGTACCCTGGAAATAGAAGCGGTTTTGCGGTATTTTTTAGTTCGTATCCACCACACCCCCGTCCCGTCCACTTCTTCATAGTTGTACGTCTTATCTGTCTCAGGGTATTTCGCCAATTGATTGGCATCAGATGTAATCAGAACGGCTTTATGGCCCAAACTGATAAAGCCCTTGGTTAAATAGAACAACCGGGAGGCTGTTCCGTACTTGGGCACGCTGGCATATTTTGAGATACACCAGATGTTCATTTCGTTTCCTGATAGAGCTTGGGGATCGAATTTACCACCTGTACCACTTCTTTAAAATCCATGCCGAGCGCATCGAGATACCAGCGGATGTTCTGATATCTTGGCCGGTTCTCGTCCTGGACTAATTCAAGCGCTTTCTCTCGGGTCATCTGTCCTTCTCGAATCTGATTGCTTCTGAATGTGTCGTGTTCGGTGAAACCCGCTACGGTATAGTAAATATAATTATAGAACGCTGCCGTGCCGTCTCCGATGCGCCACGTGGTGTTGGTATCGACCGCCTTTTCCCATTGATAGGCAGCCAAGGTCTGATCAACCACTTCTTCATCCCATCGCCAGTAGTCAAAAACGTGGTAGTAGTCGTTCTTTTCCGTGAAACTGCGGCTGTACTCACCGGATAAGGTATCCCACAACGAACTGTTGAAGTAACCCGGGCTCGTCAACATGGCGCGGAAGCGGCGAGCATGATACCGGAGCTGTTTGACCATGCCATGAGCATAGACCCGCTTCTCCTCGAAATCCGGCTTGATGCTTAGGAAACCAGTCTTGAAGTGCGTAACTTCCAAGGGATTGATGCCCCAGAGATTCAGACTGATGCCTGTTTGCCTCTTTACCGTCTCAACATGGCGAAAAAAATGCTTATCCCCGGCAGTAAAAATGCTGATCATCCCCAAGTGGGGTGCCTTCAACCACGCTCTTAGGTTCATCGCGATGTTCCTGCGCTTTTGCGCAATGTCGGCGGCAACAATAATGTTTTCGACTCCGAGTTCCGCACACATTCGACTGATATTCCGCCGCCCAAGATCGGTCACCATACCCCAATCATAGGTATAGGTGATGGGCTTCAACTTGAGCTCATGAACAATTAAATGCAGGGCGTAGCAGCTGTCCCGGCCTCCGGAGAACGGCACAATACAATCACTGCCGGAATCGCGGCGGTATCGCTCCAACAGCGCGAAAATCTCTTCCTTGGGCTTCGTCTTGTTGCGAAGTTTATAATGCCGGCAATAGTTGCAGACCCCTGCCCCGTTGAAATTGATGAAGGGCATGGTCTCCGGCAAGACGCACCGCGTACAGCGTCTCAGCTTCGGCACGTGGCATTCCAGCAGGCCCTCTTCCGCCTGGTTGATCCTGAACTCGGGAATCAGGTCGTGACGGTTGACCACGCCATCACGGATATCCAGCGGGGCCGTGGAAACGGGAATGTCCAAGATGCACGCGTCGCGCCTGACCTGTTCGATCTTGTGGCAGCCAATCTGCGACAAGGCGTAACTTTCAGAAGCGAAAAAGATCTCCGATGATGTCCTGCTGACGTAGAGGCTGCCGTTGTTAGAAAACAGCAGAATCTTTCCTCGCGAGGGTATGGTGAGCGCACAGGCAATCACGCCCCGGCAGAGCCCCAGTATTTTTCCGGGCAAATCCCCCAGCTCGCCGTTCTCCTTCAAATGCTGTTCGGCGATCGCCACAATCAGCTCTGAATCGATCTTGTATTTCCTCGCCAACTTGAGCTTTCCCCAAACCTCTTCCTCATTGACGATGATTCCGTTGTGAATGACGCAAAGGTCTTCCCGCACCACCGGTTGATTATCTCCAAATCCATTGGTGATCAACCGACTGTGGCCTAGCACCACGTGGGAATTCCACGGCTGCTCCTTTTTCAGCAGCTGCTTGATGCCGTAATCAGCTCGGCTGACCCGGTAGTTTTCGCCGTCGCGATAAATCAATCCACTCGAGTCCCTCCCCCGCTGCTGCGCGTGAGAGGACAGAATCTCGAGCTTGCGTCTATCGATGTTTTCCCCGGATGAAACGATGCCAAAAATGCCACACATATTCTTACCTTGCCAATTCCGCAACAATTTTTTCCGCGGCGTTACCGGTACCGTATGGTTCCACGGCCTTCCCCCGGGTACCCAATGCAGCAGCTATTGCTTCGCCAATTTCTCGTGCGCCAATTGGCGGTGTTAGCCGATTCCACCCAGCCTGCACCAATTCTACCCATTCCGTCTCATCACGAAGCGTCACACAGGGCACCTGATGGAAAAAGGCCTCTTTTTGCACCCCACCTGAATCGGTGGCGATGACTGCGGCATACTTCTCAAGCTGCACCATGTCCAAATACCCAACGGGTTCGATAATATGCAAATGGGCAAGCCCAGTTGGAAGTCCACCGTTTCGTTGCAACGCATGACGGGTTCGCGGGTGGAGAGGCCAGATTACTGGAAAGGATTTCGTGACTTGTTTTAATGCTTCGACGATCTCTGCCAAGCGATGAGGATCATCTGTGTTTTCCGCGCGGTGCACAGTAGCCAAGATATAACTCTTAGGTTGGAGTCTGAGATGTTTTAGAACCCTCTCATCCGCACCAACCCGACTTCCATGCTGTAACGCCACATCATACATTACGTCTCCCACGGGGATAATTCTTTCCTCCTCCACGCCTTCCTTTCGCAAATTGCATGCGGCGGCTTCTGTCGGAGTAAATAACCAGCGCGAAATACGATCTGTCAGGATGCGATTGACCTCTTCTGGCATAGCCAGGTTAAAGCTGCGCAAGCCTGCTTCAACATGCGCCACCGGGATACCCAATTTCACCGCAGCCAAAGCTCCAGCTAGAGTGGAGTTGGTGTCGCCATAAACCATAACTGCATCTGGTTTCTCGTCCATGAGGACTTTTTCAATCGCCACGAGCATCCGTCCGGTCATTTCCCCGTGCCGACCACCGCCAATTTGCAAGTGATGCTTGGGAGCGTTCATGCCGAGTTCCTTAAAAAACACCTCCGACATGTATGAATCGAAATGCTGCCCAGTGTGGACTACAATTTCTTGCAACTTCCCTGTTTGCTCGATTGCCTTGGAGACAATACTTGCCTTGATGAATTGGGGGCGTGCCCCCAAAACGGTGACAACTCTTTTCATCTATGCTTGTAAGATCTTATCATAAAATCTTAACAGTTTCTTTTCCTCACTTTCCCAATTGTAGCGCACCTCAACCGCTCTTCGGCCGTTTTTGCCCATTCGCTGTGCTTCCTTGGGATTCTCCACCAAATAATCAATCGCTTTAGCAATGGCCGCAGGGTCGAGCGGGTCCAGCAAAAGACCACAATTGTTACCGCCTATGATCTCGCGCCAGAGCGGAAAATCCGAGGCGATCACTGGAATGCCTGCACTCATGTATTCGAACATCTTGTTCGGTTGGCTATCAATGTGGTTGGGATTTGGGAGAAATGTGACTAATCCCGCCATGGAGCGACTCAAAACTTCGCGCACACCGTCACGATCGAGAAAACCTAACGCATTTACGCGTGCCCAACCAGACAATGATTTTACTTGGTTCTCAATTGTAGGATCACTAAAGGCACCGGCCAGATTAAGTCTCGAGTCTGATTTTAGCAATGCCATGGCTAAACACACTTCCTGAATGCCGCGTGTTTTTGCAATTCCTCCGATATAACAAATCTCTCTTCGCTTGTCAGCCCAAGACGAGTCATTTTCTAACTCAAGGAGAAGAGGAAAATTATTGATGTCTAATGTCTGGGGATTGATCCTTAAAAACTTATCTCTGATAAAGGGAGTTGCAGCGATAACCCCATCAAATTTGGAGCAGGCCCAAGCCTCATACACAACAAGGCATTTCGACAGCATCCAAAGGACCGCTTTATTTAAGTACGGCTTGCCTAGCATTTGTTTCGGAGAATCTTCATGGGAATCAAAGATAACCCGTTTACCCATCCTTTTAAGTTTTAGTCCAATTGGTATTAACTCTGGATCATGCAAATGGTAAATGTCTACGTCTAGATTACATGCCTCCGCAAAAACTCTATTCGGTGCATATAGAATGCGGTGAAGTCTTCCCTTAGAAACTCCGGCATCTCGAATCTGGATTCCGTCTTTTTCTTCGTCCCCTTTGCCATCGGCAACAATTAGCGTGATGCCGTAGCCTTTTTTCGTGGGAGCGGCGCACATCTTGTGAAAAATACGCGTATCGGTACGGGTATGAACAGATGTAAGATGGGCAATCAAAGCTCTCGCTGATGAGGCTCTCATTAGCAAGCTTTTAGATTCGTGGCCCTTGTTATTTTATTTTTTTCAATAATTTTTAATATCAACAGTCCACAAATTCCTGTAAAAATGAGATTAGGAACAATAAGGTACACAGGGCTAAAAACCCGAAAAGGATCAACCGTGAATGTATTTATGGATGAACAGCAAAGGAAGAAGTAAAGAATTAATCCGCCACTTGTATTAAAAAAGATTTTTCGTGATTTTAAATCAATGAAATATATAAAACTAATAATTAATGGGAAAACC
>Ga0209651_1000960_pt1 | contig 10278 bp, 8 predicted proteins | sample LauGreFBDMM110SN_2_FD_188216 | JGI IMG/M metagenome (GOLD analysis project Ga0209651, IMG submission 188216) | Freshwater lake microbial communities from Lake Michigan, USA - Fa13.BD.MM110.SN (SPAdes) (version 2) | ecosystem: Environmental > Aquatic > Freshwater > Lake | place: Lake Michigan, USA... | reverse complement strand
GCTTTGGCGTGCACTGGGCCATGGGCGGTACCGGGGCTTTGGTCAACGGCCTGGTGGATGTGATCGAAGGCATGGGCGGTAGTCTGCGCACAGGCGCTGAAGTTCGCCGCATCGAAGTCAGCCAGGGCCGGGTCAGCGGCGTCACGCTGGCCACCGGCGAAACTATTCCTGCTGATATCGTCGTTTGCAACGCCGATACGGCGTGGACCTATAAGAACCTGATCGACCCACAACACCGCAAGGTGTGGACCAACGCCAAGGTCGAGAAGGGCAAGTATTCCATGAGCCTTTTTGTTTGGTACTTTGGCACCAACAAACGTTTTGACGACGTGCCGCATCACATGATGTTGCTGGGCCCACGCTATGAAGCGCTGTTGACCGACATATTCAAAAACTACCATCTATCTGAAGATTTCAGCCTTTATTTGCATCGCCCGACCGCCACCGAACCGGCCATGGCGCCAGCGGGTTGCGATACCTTTTATGTGCTGGCTCCCGTACCCAACCTGCAAAGCGGCACTGACTGGGCTACCCATGCGGAGCCTTACCGCGCCGCCATTGCCAAGGCGCTGGAAGAAACTGTTCTGCCCAACTTAAGCGAGCATCTGACGGTGTCCTTCATGACCACCCCGCAAGACTTTCACGACAAGCTGCTGTCGTACCAAGGTGCAGCCTTTGGGCTGGAGCCGATTTTGTTGCAAAGCGCCTGGTTCCGGCCGCATAACCTCAGCGAGGACATCCAAAACCTCTTCATGGTGGGTGCGAGCACCCACCCAGGTGCTGGCATACCCGGCGTGCTGATGTCTGCAAAAGCTTTGGAGACCGTGCTTCCGGATGCGGCCAGCTTTCAGCGATCCATGTGATGCAGAGCAGCCAGCTTTTCTTATTGCAAACACGTGCAGTTGCGCAAAGGCTTTTGCTTGAGCAATGGCGTCAAAAACGCGGGCTGATTTTTTGGGCGGTATTTCCATCGACCATGATGCTGTTGTTCGGCTTGGTCTATGCGCACAACGCCAGCATGCGCGCCGGGCTGGATGCAGCCGCAGCTGGAATTTTGGTTGGTGCCGCACTTTTTTTCAGCTGTCTGGGGGGCACCGTCGCGGTGATTGCTGCCGAACGGGAACGTGGCACTCTGCCCCGTCTGCTCACCACACCGCTGCACCCCGCAGCCTACTTTTTAGGCGTTGTCATTGCGCAGTTGTTGCTGGCTGTGATGCAAGTGGTCATGCTCTACAGCATCGCGCTGCTCATTGGTGCCCAATACCGTGGCAGCATTTTCTTGGGCGGCGTGATTTTGCTGCTCTCCGTGTTTTCCTACGTGGGCATGGGATTTTTTCTGGGCGCACGGTTTGCGCGGCGCAGCGAAGAGGTGGTGGTAGCCTTGTCGGCGATTGGCGTGCCCTTGTTGGTGTTGGGCGGCACTTTTTTTCCGCTTGAAATCATGCCCCAAGGTATGCAAAACTTGGCCCAAATCAACCCCATGCTGCACATGAACCAGGCCTTCAAAGGCGTGGCCGCTTACGGCATGGGCGTCCATGAGCTCCGCTTCGAGTTGACTTTTCTTGTTGTGTTTTGCGGCCTGTCTCTGGCTTTGGGCGTCCAGTCCTATCGGCATCTGCTGGGCGGGAACAAATCCCAATGACAACCGCCTTAGAAATCCAAGATATTCACAAGTGGTTTGGGAGCCACCATGTCCTGGACGGCTTTAGCCTGCGGGTAGAGCAAGGAGAGGTTGTGGGCCTGTTAGGCCCCAATGGTTGCGGCAAATCCACGGTACTGAAGATCGTGTGCAAGCTACTGTCCTTGGATGCCGGACAGGTGCTACTGATGGGTAAACCATTGAACGAACTCAGTTACCGCGCACGCGGACTGGTGGGCCTGTGCTCCCAGGACGCAGCCCTCTACCCCGATTTGTTGCCTGCCGAGAACCTGCACTTTTTTGCCCGCTTGTATGGCCTGTTGGACCAGGACCGTCAACATCGGGTTGCAGAGTTGATGGAAATTTTTGAACTGGAGAAATTTGCCAATACCCCAGTAGGTCAACTCTCAGGGGGTTGGCAGCAACGGCTTCACCTGGCAGTGTCCTTGGTACACCGGCCCAAGTTGCTGGTGCTGGACGAGCCCACCGCGGCTGTAGACATAGAAGCGCGCATGGATCTTTGGCGTCTCATCGAAGGTTTGCGTGACAGCGGCACCACCATCTTGCTAACCAGCCACCATCTGGCCGAGGCAGAGCGTCTGTGCAGCCGGGTCGCGCTGATGCGCAGCGGCAAAGTCCTTGCAGAGGGCAGCGTGCCTGAATTGCTATCCCGCATACCCGGCCGAGCGGTGGCCAAGGTGCAGTCAGAGGACAAAGAGGCCGTTATTCAACGGGCACTGGATCTGGGTTGGCAGTTTCGTCAACAGGCTGATCAGATCCGGCTTTTGCTTCCCCGTGCTGTGAGCTTGCGTGAGATCGTAGATGCGCTAGACGGTACACAGGTCAGCGCAGTGAGTGTTCATCCGGTGACATTGGAAGATGCCTATCTGGAGCTGGTAGGCGGCAGTTCATAATTTCATATCCCCAGGCGATCATTGCATCTGGTGCAGGGTCACACTCTTTGAAGAGGTCATATGGCAAAAGCGGACAAGCTGAGTAATCCTTTTGAACAGTCCTTCATGTTTCACATGATTCGGGACTTTTTTCTTCTGCTGGTGCTGGTGGCTACGGTTGAAATGAGCATCCGTTATGCGGTGGTACGGCTTGAATTTGCCAGCGAGGAGCAAAGCCGTGTAGACCTGGCAGCGCAACAATTGGCCAATGATGTGAAGTCCATCATGCTCAATTCGGGAGGGCCTTTGGCGGCCCAAACGGTGTACCCCATACTCAACCGCAACTACGATGATCTGGGGCTGTCCATTGCTGTTGTTCCATCTGCAGTGACGGTGGAGTCCATGAAGGAGTCGTTCAAGATAGACGCCCAAGGCCTGCAGCCCAAATGGAAAGTCGGTGAACATTTGGAATCGTCCGTCAATCTCACGGCCGAGCAGTTTTGCTTGGGTTGCCATGTCAAGGCCAAAGTAGGCGATGTGTTGGGAACCGTCAAGGTTGGCAGCTACCTGGACCGGAAAGAGGCCGCTTGGTGGGCCGAGGTCAAGCTGACGGCCGGAGCCCTGAGCCTGAAGATTTTGGTGCATACGGTCCTGCTTTTCTTTCTGCTCAAGGCTCGGATGGCCCCGCTCTTGTCTTTACGCAGCACGGTCTCCCGCTTGGCACGGGGGCTAATGGACTTATCGCCCAGAGCCAAGGTGAATGGTGCAGACGAGTTTGGCGAGTTGGCGCAAGACCTCAACCATTTTCTAGATCGAATTAACGTGGTGGTGACGGATCTCGATCAGATCTTGAATAAAGTGGTGGATGCCAGCGGCCGCCTCAGCAGTTTGAATCGCAACTTGGAGCAAACCGTTGATGGCATGCGCGAGGCGTCCTCGCGTGCTGCCGATATGCCCTTGGTGGACCAAACCGCCCAGTACCGTGCGCTGGCCCAGACCCTGAGAGAAATGGCCATGCTCGAAGGCAATATGCAGAACATTGCGCAATCGGGTCAACAGGTGCTGCACCGCTTGACGCACGCAGAAAAGTCTAGTTAGTCTGAGGAGCCCGCTTGGGGTCTAGCTGTTAGCGCGTCTGTGGTCTGCGATGTTGCGATCCGCGTATTTCATCGTCGGATCGCGCAGTGCACGGTGCTTGGTGACGCGGCCCTTCATCCGGATACGCCACACCACAAATGAGCCCGGGTTCAATTCCTGTCGCATCAGCCGAACCACATCGGATTCCGACAATCCGAAGCGTTCCTGGATGGTTTCAAAAGAAGTCCTGTCCTCCCAGGCCATTTGAATCACGGCAGAGATATCGCCCTGCGTCAGACCGCCCAGCGGATCCATTGATTCAGCTTTCATGTGAACTGCACGCCTACCCGCGCTCAGGTCAAATGCTTGCCGGCAATGCCGGTCAGCTCAAACATGCCGACCTGCGGCTTGCCGAACACCGCTAACAACTTGGCGTCGGCATTGATCTGGCGCTTGTCCTTCGGGTCTTGCAGGCCCTGGGCTTTGATGTACTCCCACAGTTTTTTGATGACCTGAGGCCGCAGGATCGGCTCGTTGCCGATGACGGCTGCCAAGGCAGCGCTGGGTTGCTTGCCTGGCGCACTGCTGGGTTTGCGGGGGGCTTTGACCGCCGCCGACTTGGCGGCCACTTTTTTCGCTGCCGCTTTCTTGGCCGGGGCTTTTTTCGCTGCGACCTTCTTGGCTGCGGGTGGCAGTGCTGCTTTGGCTGCAGCCTTGGCCGCCGCTTTGAAGGCGGGTACGCGCGGCGGGAATTTGCTGGGCGCGAACTCGAAGTTCACTTTGCCGGCCTCGGCGTCCCAGGCCAGCATGGCTTTGAAGGCGCGGCGCGTGCGCATGCTGACAAACTTGTCGAGCAAATCGGTCTTGCCGGTGGCCAGCAGTTTGTACATCTGCTCGCGCGCAATCGGCTGCTGCAAAATAATCTGACCGCTCTTGAAATCACAACTGGGCACGGTTTGCACCAGGCTGGGAACAGCGTGGTCGCAAACATAATTTTTGCCGAGCTCAAAGACCAGGCCGCCGGTTTGCGCGCCGCATTTGGGGCATCCACCCAGCGGCTCTTGCGCGCTGAAGTCGTTGAGCTCACCCGACTCTTCACCCGCCTTGTCGTCGCCAAAGTCGAATTCGAGTTTGTAGTTCTTGGTCTCGTCGTCAAACTTGAGAATGATCTCAGAGGTGAAAGGCCAACCGGCCTTGGAGCGGAAGCCTTCAAGAGGGCCGATTTTCTTGTCTCGTAAAAACTGCTCGACTTCCGCGACCTCGAAGGTGCGGCCGGCCGGGGTTTTGCCGAATGAAAAACCGCAGCCTGCTTCCACCCCGCCCTTGCCGGTGCAGGTGTAGCGGCGGTAGTTTTCCTTGACGACACCGCCGCAACCGGGGCAGTTGGACTGCAGTGTGGCGTAGTCACCGGGAATCGTGTCGCGGTCGTATTCCTTGGCCTTGCGCACCATACGCTCGGTCATGGAGGCAATCTCCTGCATAAAAGCGTCGCGTGCGAACTCGCCCTTCTCCATCTTCGCCAGCTTGTATTCCCACTCGCCGGTCAACTCGGCTTTGGACAGTTCTTCAACCCCCAGACCGCGCAAAAGCGTCATCAGCTGAAATGCTTTGGCGGTGGGAATCAGTTCGCGGCCTTCGCGCAGCATGTATTTTTCGGCCAGCAGACCTTCGATGATGGATGAGCGGGTAGCCGGTGTGCCCAGGCCTTTTTCGCGCATCGCTTCGCTGAACTCCTCGTCTTCCACAGTCTTGCCCGCACCTTCCATCGCACCCAGCAGGGTGGCCTCGCTGTATCGTGCGGGCGGCCTGGTTTTGAGGCCCTTGGCCTCGGCGCTGTCGGTGTTCACCATTTCGCCGGGCTGCACCGGAACCAGGTTTTGGCCTTTGTCGCCGTCCTTGGCGTCATCGACTTCGGCAGCGGCCTCTTTGCCGTAAACCGCGAGCCATCCCGGCTCCACCAGCACGCGACCCGTGGTTTTGAAATGGTGGCTGTCCGCTCCTACGTCCACCGTACTGATGCGCGTAGTGACCTGGTACTCGGCCGCCGGATAAAACACCGCGATGAAGCGGCGCACCACAAAGTCGTAGAGTTTTTGCTCGGCGTCGGACAAGCCGCTGGGCGCCTCCAAGGTGGGGATGATGGCAAAGTGATCGCTCACCTTGCTGTTATCAAACACCTTCTTGCTGGGCTTGATGTACTGCTTGCTGATCGCGGTGCGTGCGAAGGGGGCGAGATGCCCCATGCTGCTGCCCGCCAGCATGGCCATGGTTTCGTTCACCGTGGGTAAATAGTCTTCAGGCAGGTGGCGCGAATCGGTACGCGGGTAGGTCAGCGCCTTGTGCCGCTCGTACAGGCTTTGCGCCAGCGCGAGCGTGGTTTTGGCGGAAAAGCCAAAACGCCCGTTCGCTTCGCGCTGCAAGGTGGTGAGGTCAAACAAGCCGGGGCTGCTCTTGTTGCTGGGTTTGCTTTCTTCGCGCACGCTGGCGGCTTTGCCGCGCACCGCATCGGCAATCGCCTGGGCTTGGGGCTGTGACCAGAGGCGGTCTTCTTTTTTCTCAGCGTCATCCGCATCTTTTTTATGTGCCGGGTCAAACCATTTGGCGGCGTAGAGGCCCGCTTGTGCGCCGAATTCGGCGTGGATTTCGAAATAGTCGCGGCTGATGAATTTGCGAATCTGCTCTTCGCGCTCGACCACCACCGACAAGGTGGGCGTTTGCACCCGGCCAACCGTGGTTAGGAAAAAGCCGCCGTCGCGCGAGTTGAACGCCGTCATGGCGCGCGTGCCGTTGATGCCGACCAGCCAATCTGCCTCGGAGCGGCAACGCGCCGCATCGGCCAGAGGCTGCATTTGTGCGTTGCTGCGCAAGTGCGTGAAGCCGTCGCGGATGGCCTGTGGTGTCATGGACTGCAACCACAAGCGGCGCACCGGTTTGCCCAAGGGCTTCGCGCCACCGGCATATTGTTCAATCAAGCGGAAGATCAACTCGCCCTCGCGCCCCGCGTCGCAGGCATTGATGAGTTGGTCCACGTCTTTGCGTTTGGCCAGTTTCACCACCGCGTTCAGCCGGGTCTTGGTTTTGTCGACCGGCTTCAAATCGAAGTGCGGCGGAATCACCGGCAGGTGGGCAAAGCTCCATTTGCCGCGTTTCACATCAAAAGCCTCAGGGGCCTGAATTTCCACCAAATGCCCCACCGCGCTGGAGACCACGTACTGCTCATTCTCAAAGTACTCGTCGTGCTTCTCGAACTTGCCGCTCGAGGGTGTGAGCGCGCGCACGATGTCCTGCGCCACCGAGGGTTTCTCAGCAATCACCAGGGTTTTAACAGCGGCCTTGGGGTTGGCGGAATCTTTGGTTTTCATGTGACTACAATCCAGTTCTCGCGCGCCCGCAGGCGCCCGCTCACGCAGGTACGCGCACGCGCACCCATACGATTCACCATACCAAAGTTTTTGCCCCGTGGCCTCAACAGCATCGCGTGTGCGCACGCCACAGCCCCTTCGGCGCACCGAAGTGCGGGCATCGGGCGTGCATGGCAAAGGCGTTTTTGCACTGCGTGCGCTCCCCGCCGGGCAACGCATCATGGAATACCGCGGACAGCGCATCCATTGGGAAGAGGCCTTGCAACGGCACCCGCATGACCCCACCCAGCCGCACCACACTTTTTACTTCCATGTGGATGCCGACTGCGTGATCGACGCGCTCTTTCAGGGCAACGCGGCACGCTGGATCAACCACGCCTGCGATCCCAATTGCGAATCCGAGGTGCGCAATGGCCGCGTCTTCATCCGCGCCCTGCGCGACATCGCGCCCGGCGAAGAACTGAATTACAACTACGGCCTGGTGCTCGAAGCCCGCCACACTGCCAAGGTGAAGGCGGATTACGCCTGCCGGTGTGGCAGCCCCGCATGCCGCGGCACCATGCTGGCGCCCAAGAAGCGCCGGCGCTAGCGCATTCCATTGCATGCACGCCCCATACGGCAACGATGCACCGTCCTGGCCTGTAGCGGCCTTGCAGCGACAACTGCAACCCCTGCTAGCCGGGCTCAGCGTAGAGGTGATGGCCGAAGTGGATTCGACCAACAGCGAACTGATGCGCCGCATACGCCAAGGTCAGCATGCGCCGGTGTTGCTGGTCGCAGAGCGCCAAAGCGCCGGGCGGGGCCGCCAGGGGCGCACCTGGCTCAGCCACACCGATCCAGATGGCCAGCCACATGCACAGGCGTCGCTGACCTTTTCTGTGGGTCTGACCCTGCAACGCAGCGACCTCTCCGGCCTGTCGCTGGCCCTTGGGCTGGCGCTGGCAGAAGCCTTGCACCCAGACGTGGGCTTGAAGTGGCCCAACGACCTGTGGTGGCAAGGCCAGAAAGTCGGTGGCATCCTCATCGAAACCGCCAACCAGGGGCCGCAGCGATTCGCAGTCATAGGCGTCGGTCTGAACCTGATCCAACCCCAGGCCACTGACTTGCGCAACCCGGCAGCGGGATTGCAGCAGGTGCTCCCTGACCTGGATGCCGCCACGCTGCTCGCGCACCTGGCGCTGCCGCTGGTACAGGCGCTGGTGCGTTTCGAGGCCTCGGGCTTTGCGCCTGTGCAAGCCGCCTTCAACCGCCGCGACATATTGCGGGGCAAAGCGCTGGTCTGCGGCGATGGCCGCAGCGGAACCGGTGCCGGGGTGGATACGCGCGGGGCGCTGCTGCTGCATACTGCACAGGGCTTGGAGGCCGTGCTCAGCGATGAAGTCAGTGTGCGCCCAGCCCCGAACAGCCCCATGCCCCGACCCTAGCCGCACACCCCACCTGACATGTTGAGAAATCTGGTTTTCATCCTGCTGAGCGCCAACATCCTGTACTTTGCCTGGAGCGAAGGTCTGCTGCAAAGCTACGGCCTGTCGCCGACCTCAGGCAGTGAACCCCACCGGCTCAACGAGCAATTGCAGCCCCAGGCGATTCAAGTGCTGCGCGCGCAGGATGTTCCCGGTTTGGTGCAAGGGGCGACGGCACAATGTCTGCGCAGCGGCCCCTGGGACAAGGAGCAGGCGGCCGGTCTGCGTACCGCCTTGCAAACGGCCCTGCCGCAAGAAAGTTGGCGCTTTGATGCAGTCACGCCGGCGCCACGCTGGATTGTGTACATGGGCCAATTTTCGAACCCGGACACGCTCAAGCGCAAGCTCGCGCAGCTGGCCACTATGGACGGCGTCAAGACCCAGACGCCGCGCGATCCGGCCTTGGTACCCGGTATTTCTTTGGGTGGTTTTGATACCGAGCCCTTGGCCCAAACCGAGCTGGAACGCCTGAGCCGTCTGGGTGTGCGCACGGCCAAAGTGGTTCAAGAAAACGAGCCCCCCAGCCAAGAGATGCTGGTACTTCCGTCTGTGAGCCAAGACATGCATGCCGCACTGCTGGCCTTACAGCCCCTGCTCCAGGCACATACCCTGCAGCCCTGCGAATAAGACCCACGGCGCTCCGGCGCTCAAGCCGACGTTGCTGCGGGTTCCATCCCCGCGAAACGCACCGTGAAGCATGCGCCGGGCGGGCTGTGTCCGGGGCGGCTGGCGTCCACCGAGACTGAGGCCGCGTGCTGGCGGGCAATCTCCAGCACGATGGGCAAGCCCAGGCCCGAACCATCCATGCGGGTACCCAGGGCACGGTAAAAGGGTCGGAAAACCAGTTCGCGTTCGGCCTGCGCAATGCCGGGGCCGGAATCCTCCACCTGCAACACCACAGCCCGGCTAAAGGGATCCACCAACAGCCGGGTGGTGATCACCCCGGGCGCGTCGTGCGTCGAAGGTGTGTAGTTGATCGCGTTGTCGACCAGGTTGAGCACCATCTCCCGCAGCAGCGTGGGGTTGCCCCGTATGACGGGACCGGGCGTGCCGGGGTCAGGGCCCTCGTAGCCCATATCCAAAAATTTCACCAAGGCGCGCGGGGCGCAGTCATGCATCACGTCCACTGCAATTTGGGCCAGGTCACAGGGTTCGTGCTGCAGTACCACACCACTGCTCTCCGCGCGGGCCAGCGACAACAACTGGTTGACTGTGTGCGTGGCCCGGATGCTGGAGCGGCCAACCTGGCGCAGCGAGAGTTTCAGGTCCTCGGCGCTGGCACCTTCGCGCTGCGCCAGATCGGCTTGCATGCGCAGGCCCGCCAGCGGGGTTTTGAGTTGGTGCGCGGCTTCGGCCAAGAAGCGCTTTTGCGTGGCGATGGAATCGGTCAGGCGCAATAACAAGTCGTTGACCGAGGACACCAAAGGCATCAACTCGACCGGCACGGTCTGGGCCTCCAGCGGACTCAGGTCCTGTGGATCGCGGGCGCGGATCCGCTCCTCCAATCGGTGCAGGGGCTTGATGGCCTGCACCAGCGCCAGCCACACCAGCAACACGGCCAAAGGCAGGATCGCAAACTGCGGCAGCATCACACCCTTGACAATTTCTGTGGCCAGCAGCGAACGCTGGTCCAAAGTTTCCGCCACCTGCACCAGCGCCGGGTGCCCGGGTGCCACCGGCAACTGCACCCAGATAGCCGCCACCCTCAAGGTCTTGCCGTGGCTTTGTACCTCGCGCAAAAAGGGTTGGCCGCTGCCGTATTCCTCGCCAATGTCCTCGGGCTGGGGCAGGCTGCGATCCCCACCAAGTAGCGCACCGTCGGGGCCCAGAATTTGGTAATACGC
>Ga0209651_1000959_pt1 | contig 10279 bp, 12 predicted proteins | sample LauGreFBDMM110SN_2_FD_188216 | JGI IMG/M metagenome (GOLD analysis project Ga0209651, IMG submission 188216) | Freshwater lake microbial communities from Lake Michigan, USA - Fa13.BD.MM110.SN (SPAdes) (version 2) | ecosystem: Environmental > Aquatic > Freshwater > Lake | place: Lake Michigan... | reverse complement strand
TCATATTCCGATCCCTTGAGCGCTCAAACCCGTAGAACCATCTAAGCCACACATAATATTTGCGTTCTGTACTGCCTGACCAGCAGCGCCTTTACCCAAGTTATCAATTGCAATACTGACTATTGCACGTTTTGTATGTCCATCTACCGCCACTTGAAGATGCGCCGAATTGCTGCCGTATACCGAATGAGTAGCGGGCATTTCGCCTTCTGACAGAACTGAAACAAAAATTTCGCCTGCATAATATTGCGAGAAGTGTGTGCGAAGCTCATCGGTGGAGACAAATTGGTCAAGCTTTACTGTGATCGTCGCAAGAATTCCACGAACCATGGGCGCAAGCATTGGTGTGAATGAAATCCTTACTTCTTTGCCTGTCGCTTGAGAAACACATTGTTCAATCTCTGGAGTGTGCTGATGAACTCCCCCAAATTTATAGGAAGACATTGATCCCATAATCGCACTTGCAAGAAGGTTACTTTTGGCCGAACGACCTGCACCAGAAGTGCCTGAGGCCGCTACAACCACCACATCGTTCAAGTGCGCAAACTGCGCAAGAGGTGTCAGCGCAAGAGCCACGGCAGTTGCATAACAACCCGGATTAGCAATCTTCTCTGAATTCTGAATTTTTGCGCGCTGGCCATTTATCTCAGGCAATCCATATACCCAGTGGCCGGCATGATCTCCACCGTAGTACGTTGCCCACGAGGCGGGATCTTCTAATCTAAAATCAGCACCGATATCGACAAACTTCATGGATGGCACAACGGTTGCAATCGCTTTAACCGCAGCTGCAGATTCCCCGTGAGGAAGTGCCAAGAAAACGACTTCGCATGCCGCAAAGAGCTCAGGCGAGAAGGCCGAGAAACGTTGACCGCTCATTGAAGTCAATTGTGGATGGAGAGATGTAATGAACTCCCCCGCGTTCGAGTGAGCTGAGACCGCCTCAACTGAAAAAGTTGGGTGAGTGGAAAGTATTCTCAGTAGCTCTCCGCCGGCATAGCCACTTGCGCCCACAACACCAATTTTCATGAAATAAAGGGTACCTGATGATCTATAATTATGCAAAGATCTGCATAATTATGCAGTACGAAGAACTGCTCCCGTGGCCTTGGCTGCCGCAGCAACTGCAGACTCACGCATCTCTGTGACCTCTGCCCCGGTCAACGTTCGATCAGGCGCTCGGAAAACTAGGGAGAAAGCGAGTGAAATCTTGCCATCGCCCAATTTGTCGTAACGGTCAAAGAGAGTGATGGATTCGAGAAGTTCTCCGGCGCCAGTACGAAGCGCTGCTTCAACATCAGCGGCGGTGATACCAGCTTCAACAATTAAAGCGACATCTTGAAGGGCTGCAGGCATCGTACCTACAGTTGTAGGGCGAACTAGCTGTGAATCTGGAAGTGCGCTGAGTGCAACTGCAAATGCCACTGAGCGTTCAGGAAGACCGTACTTGGCAACTATTCGAGGATGAAGTTCACCTGCGTGTGCAACTGCCTTTCCATCGACGATCAGTTCTGCACAGCGACCCGGATGCCACGGGGCGAAATCTGAGCGCTTGACCGTCCACTGCAAGTTGCAGAGTGCAAGCACATCTTGGGCGTACGCAATCGCATCCTGCCATGTGTATGAGCGAGCTTTGCCTTGCCAATCTTCGGTCTCATTCTTTCCAACAAGCAGACCCGAAACGTGATATCCCTGTGGTGGAACGCTGGCGAAAATCTCATCAATTATTTTCTGATTCGGACGCTGAGCAAGATCTGGAGAGATAAATGGAACCAGCTTCTGAGAGCTACGGAATATGGATCCCATCTCAAAGATTGCAAAATCTTTTGCGCCACGGCTGATGTTGCGCGCTGCAACCTCAATCAATCCAGGAACTAGATGGACTCGCATCAGTGGGAATTCTTCAGACATTGGGTTAGCGATCTTGTAGGTAGCTGCCCTCTCCCCTACAAAGCCCATGAAATCAATGGTCTCTTGATTGGTAAATGGGAAAGTTTGAACTTCGGCTAAGCCGCGATTAGCAAGCATCTGCGCCACTGCTCGGCGTCGCTTCTGATTTGATGTGAGCGACGCGTGCAAGGGACGAGGTGGTAGAACAGAAGGAATCTTGTCATAACCGATCATGCGCGCTACTTCTTCAGCTAGATCTGCCGGTGTCAGAAGATCCCAACGCCACGATGGTGGATCTACTTCAAAAGTCTTCTCATCTACATCGCATCCGATTGCACGAAGTAGCTCAGCAATCTTCGCCGGGGTAATTTCCAATCCCAGAGTACGAGAAATATATGCAGGATCTAGCATCAGCAGAGGTGCGTAACGCGGCTTGCCATCCACCACAGTGGCAACATGTTGAGCTGAACTATGAGCCGTGAGAAGTTGCACAAAACGGGCTGAGGCAAATTCAGCCAGCGATGGATCAACGCTTCGCTCAAGGCGACGTGATGCCTCCGAAGACAACTTATGGCGACGAGAATTCTTAGCGATGCAGACAGGATCAAATCGAACAGCCTCTAGCGCGATTTCAGTTGTGCTCTCTGAAATTTCAGAAGATGATCCGCCCATTGTTCCGGCGAGTGCAAGTGGCTGATCGTCATCACAAACCATGAGGTCATCTGGATCCAACTGTCGAATCTGTCCATCAAGAGTCGTGAAGGGTTGCGCCTTTCCTGCGCGCTTGATGGTGAGGCCGCCCTTAATCTTTGCCTTGTCAAAAGCGTGTAGAGGTTGGCCAAGTTCGAGCATGACGTAGTTGGTGACATCAACAACGAGAGAAATTGATCGCATTCCCATCTTTTCAATACGTCGACGCATCCACAGTGGAGTTGTTGCCGATGAGTCAAAGTTGGAAACGGTGCGCAGGTAGAAGACTGATGCCGTTGATGGATCAGCGATCTTCGCAGTAACACCTTTACCGGTGTCAACAAAAGTGAGATCACGTAGCGCATCTACTGGATCGGTAAATGCAAGATTGAGTGATCCAGCCACTTCGCGAGCTATACCGCGAATACTGAGGGCGTAACCACGATCTGGATTTACAGCGATGTCGAAGATCACATCGTTGATCATCAGACCTTCAATGGCATCTTCACCAATCGTTACGGTTCCTTCAGAAAAAGTCATAATCCCGGAATGATCTTCGCCCAGACCAAGTTCGCGTGCAGAACAGATCATTCCATTCGAGGTCTTGCCGTAGGTTTCACGTGCGCCGATAGAGAACTCACCAGGTAGAACTGCACCTGGAAGTGCAGCAACGATGAAGTCACCCACTATGAAATTTGTAGCACCGCAGATAACAAAGCGGGTCTCTTTCTCACCACAATCGAGGCCAACATAACGCACTGGCTTTTTAAAGTCGGTGAGCTCTTCGATGCTCAGTACCTTTGCGAATACAAGTGGGCCGGTCAGATCAGCGCCCTGCTTAATAATTTCTTCTACCTCAAAGCCAACTCTGATGAGGCCATCAGAAATCTGCTCTGGAGTGACTGAATCCGGAATAGCAACAAACTCCTTGATCCATGACAAAGGTGCGCGCATTTAGAGTCCAACTCCAAACTGGCGGGTGAAACGAAGATCGCCTTCGACAATGTCATGCATATCTGTAATGCCATGTCGAACCATCAGAGTGCGTTCAAGACCCATTCCAAATGCAAAACCTGAATACAACCCAGTATCTATCCCGCATGTTTCAAGAACCTTTGGATTGACCATGCCACAGCCACCCCACTCGATCCAACGGCCGTTGAAGAAGATATCCACTTCAGCACTTGGTTCGGTGAATGGAAAGAACGACGGACGCAGACGCGTGGTGACATCGGGACCGAACATATGACGAGCGAAATTATCGAGCGTCCCTTTCAGGTGCGCCATCGACATTCCCTTATCAACCACGAGACCTTCAACTTGATGGAAGACAGGGCTATGAGTGGAATCGAGTTCATCGGCACGGAAGGTACGACCAGGGCAGATAATATAAATGGGAGGCTCTGAAGTGAGCATCGTACGAATCTGAACAGGTGATGTGTGTGTTCGAAGTACCACTCCAGATTCAACAGGTTCGACGAAGAATGTATCTTGCATGGTGCGAGCCGGATGGTCTGCTGGAATATTCAGGGCGTCGAAGTTAAGCCAACCCGACTCGAGCTCGGGTCCTTCGGCTACGGAGAATCCTTGTTCAATAAAGAAATCTGAAATCTCGTTCTTGATAATCGTGATGGGATGCAATCCACCTTTATGCGCACGTGAAACTGGCAAGGTGATGTCCACAACTTCATCGCGGAGAACTCGTTCGTTCCGTTCGTTCTCGAGTTTTGCTGTCGATATTTCAAGCAGAGCGGCGATGGCTGCCTTGCCCTCACCAATAATCTTGCCAACGGAAGCTTTCTGATCGGCAGGCAATGAGCCAAGACCACGACTTGCCAGCGCTATTGGAGATTTGTCACCCAGGTGCGCAAGGCGAGCCTCTTTAAGAGAATCCAAGTCAGTCGCTGAAGTGAAGGCCTTTTCAGCCGCTTTCACCCATGACGAAACCTCTGCCTGATCCATGGACCATATTCTAACCGTGCGAAGGTCGAGAAAGCGTGAACATTACGATCGAAGCCGCGGCAGAAAGATTGAGACTCTCTGCCTGACCTGACATCGGAATTGCAACTGTGCGAGCAGTGACCGCTAATTCAGCAGAGCTAGTTCCCGCCCCTTCATTTCCGAAGATTGCTACACATGGACCAGTGGCGCGGAAATCAACAATAGATTCACTTGCATGGGATGAGAGAACAATGCATTCGGGGTTATTTAACTCTGAGAGAAGAGCCGCTAACTCCATAGATTCAAATACTGGAATGTGCCATAGAGAGCCAGCAGTAGAGCGGACGACCTTGGGTGAATACATATCAACGCTCTGGGGCGAAGTGATTATTGCTCGAGCACCAAATGCATCGGCGGAGCGAAGAATAGTTCCCGCATTTCCTGGGTCTTGTATTCGATCTAAATATATAAAAAATGATTGGGACGTGATTGCGATGTCAGCTAAACGGAATCGTGGAATCGAGCAGACCATCACAATTCCCTGAGGAGTAACAGTTGCTGTCATCGCTTGCATGACCTCACCGCTTACTTCAACGACATTTACCTCTGTGACATCGAGATCTGAGATTCGCTGGGCACCCGAAGGGCTGAGGTAGAGAGTTTCAATTGCAGGACCTTGTTGGCAGGTCAACGCTTCTCGTAAAGCTTGAATACCCTCGGAAACGAAGAGCCCTGATTCACTTCGCTCTTTTACTCCCCGAGAACCGATAAGAGCCTTCACTCGCCCGACATGCGGGGAATGAAGGCTCTCAATCATCGAAATTGATTATCGGCGCAACAACAAATTACGCAGAAACTAAACTCTTGCGAGCTAGATCAACAAGGGTCTTAAATGTTGCTGGATCATTAATCGCCATATCTGAAAGAACACGACGGTCTACTTCGATACCAGCAGCCTTGAGGCCTTGGATTAAACGGTTATATGTCATACCGTTTTCGCGAGCCGCTGCATTAATGCGCTGGATCCAGAGCTGACGGAAGTCGCCCTTCTTATCCTTGCGGTCATTGAATGCATAGACCATTGAGTGTGTAACTTGCTCCTTCGCCTTTGTGAAAAGACGTGAGCGTTGGCCACGGTAGCCCGCTGCGCGAGCCAGAGTTGTGCGACGCTTCTTTGCTGCGTGGACACCACGTTTTACTCTTGCCATTTAGTGCACGCTCCTTACTTCAAACCAAGCATGCGCTTGGCTGTCATTGTGACGGTTGGCTTTGCTGACTTCTCTTGGCTAAGACGACGAGTGACACGTGAGGACTTGCGCTCCAAAAGGTGGCGCTTACCTGCACGCTCGTGCATGATCTTTCCTGTACCTGTGACGCGGAAGGTCTTCTTCGCACCACTGTGGGTTTTCATCTTTGGCATTGCTGTCTCCTGTGCCTACTCGGTTTTTACTTCTCTGCTTCTTGCTTTAGCTTCTCAGCGGCAGCTCGCGCTGCCTTCTGTTCTGCAACTGCTTCGGTCTTCTTTTTCGTCGGACCTAATACCATCGTCATATTTCGACCCTCTTGCTTAGGGGCGAATTCAACGAATCCGTGTTCTACAACATCTTCTGCAAGACGCTGCAATAACTTAAAGCCCATCTCCGGACGAGTTTGTTCACGTCCACGAAATTTCATCGTGATCTTTACCTTGTCGCCGCCTTTGAGGAATTTCTCGATTGCGTTCTTTTTAGTTTCGTAATCGTGAGCTTCGATCTTGGGGGTTAAGCGCACTTCCTTCACCACGATGTGGGTCTGGTTCTGACGAGCTTCGCGTGCCTTCTGTGCTGCTTCGTACTTGAACTTTCCAAAGTCCATGATCTTGCAGACAGGTGGGTTGGCTTCTGGTGCAATCTCGACGAGGTCGAGACCGATTTCATCTGCCATTGCTAGGGCTGCTTCGATATCTACAACTCCAACTTGTTCACCGGTGTAATTGATGAGACGAATTTGGGGTGTGCGGATTCGATCATTGATGCGCGGTTCAGTGGTGATTTCTGCTCCTTCGGTTGGTCTTTCGCATTTCTTCTGATGTAACGGAAGTTTCTGCAACAGGACACCGCAGGCAGTGAAGTGTGGGCAAACCCACGGCTCAATGAGCCATCTTCATCCGACATAACCAGCTCGCCGGGGCGAAGAAGGTGGGAGCGGTGAGCTCCTCTTGCAGTAACGAGATCCGCTACTGGTCTGGGGGAAGAATACCTGAGGAAGGGCTCAATCAGGAAATCGGGTGTAAGCGCTATTCGAGATCGATAAGAGCATTGGGAGCTGGCTCAGGACAGGCCTGGCCCGGTGCAATGACTCCTTCAAAATGCCACCATTCATTGGAATAGACCCGACATAACCCAAAACGAGAACCATTTCTTTCGAGCCACAGCGCCTCGGCACGTCCATCTGGATAGTTCACATCGATTGCCAACCCTTTGGGATGGTGTGAGAACTGTGGCGGGAGTACCCACTTAGACGCTTCTGATTCACTGCCGCGAATTTTTACTTCACGGTCAAAGAGCATCTGCTGGCGTGACAAAGATCTAAATCCGGATGTGAGTGAAAGTTCAACTCCATCTGCCAGTGCAAAAGATTGAGCTACGGAGAATCTTGTGGCGAGAAGTGGATGGAGTTCTGTTGCTTCTCCATTTGCATCAGTTATTTCTGTGAGCGGGCCATCCCCCAAAAAAAGAAATTCTGGAGGACATGACGATTCCGTCACGGTTAGCGTAATTCTAGATTGAACATCGAAACACACGGTTGTAGGAAGTTCTTGCGCCACAACAACAGGTGAGATTAAATCTTCATCCAATGGATTTGCGAGCAATCCAATTCCGATTGAAAGTGGGATTAGGACTGCAACAAGAAAAGCAATACTCTGCTTATGCACCCATCGCATGTAGCCCGCCATCAACGTGAATAATTTCACCAGTTGTCTTTGGGAACCAATCACTCAATAGCGCAACAGCAGCCTTTGCAGCCGGTGCTGGATCGGTGACATCCCACGTAAGTGGAGATCGTTCATTCCACACTTTCTCGAACTCATCGAAACCCGGTATTGATTTAGCTGCCATCGTGCGAATGGGACCGGCGGCAACTAAGTTGATTCGAATATTCTCGCTGCCGAGATCGCGAGCCAAGTAACGTGAAGTAGATTCCAAGGCTGCTTTAGCAACTCCCATCCAGTCATACTTTGGCCACGCAACAGCTGCATCGAAATCAAGGCCCACTATTGATGCACCATCCTTAAATGTTGGACGGCAAGCCATTGTGAGCGATTTTAAAGAGTAAGCAGAGACTTGAACTGCGGTGGCAACATCTTCCCAAGGTGTATTGAGAAAGTTTCCCCCGAGTGCTGACTCTGGGGCGAAACCAATAGAGTGCACAACGCCGTCAAGATGAGAAACGTGCTTGAGAACTTGTTCAGCCAATCCATCGAGATGGCCTTGGTCAGTAACATCAAGTTCGATAATTGGTGGAGTTTGTGGAAGGCGACCTGCAATGCGAGTTGTCAGGCTCAGTGCGCGACCAAAACCAGTAAGAAGAACGGTCGCACCTTCTTCTTGTGCGATCTTAGCGATGTGAAAAGCGATTGAACTGTCAGTAAGAACACCGGTAACAAGAATATTTTTGCCCTGAAGAATTCCCACTTAGTGCCCCATTCCTAATCCACCATCAACAGGAATAATTGCCCCAGTGATGTAACTTGCCTTTGGTGATGCAATAAAACTCACGACATCGGCAATCTCTTCAGCGCTACAAAAACGACCAAGAGGTATCTGCCCTGCGATATCGCCACGTCTCTTCTCATCTAAATCCGCTGTCATATCGGTTTCCACAAATCCTGGAGCAATTACATTTGCAGTTATTGCACGAGAACCGAGTTCGCGTGCGAGTGATCGTGCCATTCCAACTAATCCGGCCTTGCTGGCAGAGTAATTCACCTGACCAGCCGCTCCTACTCCACCCACTACCGAGCCGATGAAGATCAGACGTCCACGCTTGAGTTTAAGAAGTCCCTTGGAAGCACGCTTAGCAACTCTGAATGCACCGGTGAGATTGGTATCCATAACGGAAGTGAAGTCTTCTTCACTCATTCGCAAAACTAAGGTGTCCTTTGTGATTCCAGCATTGGCGACGATGATTTCGGGAATCCCCCACTGCTCCTCAATCGATGTAAACGCTGCATCAACTGACGCTTCCGAGGTGACATCCATCATGACTGACTTAAATCCGGTTGGGGCGCTACCACTGCGATAGGTGATGACAACATCGCAGCCGTCAGATTCAAGGGCGGCAGCTATAGCTAAGCCAATTCCGCGATTGCCTCCTGTGACCAGTGCTATCGGGCTCATATCGCTCATATGGCCAAACTTACCCTGCTACCTCTGCGTAACCTGCATTTGAAGTCGCTCTTCTGCCATGACAGACATACTCTTATCGCATGGCATCAACATCAGGAGCGGGTGATAACGAGGTTTATGACGTCACCAGTGCTCCCAAAGCCCTGAGTAGCGATCTCTCAGGTCGCCAGAAGAGATATTTCATCTCCATGATGATTAGAACCCTCTGTTTCATCCTTGCAGTAATTCTGCCAAGCCCCTTTAGATGGATTGCCCTCTTTGGAGCTGTGACTCTGCCGTATGTCGCCGTTGTAATCGCTAATGCTGGACGCGAAACCATCACACCTGGCGCGGCTCTCTTATCTAAGAAACCTCGCTCTCTTTCTTAACTAGAATCTCTACTGTGATTCGGTCAGGCGAGAAACGCGCGGTACTAAAAAGTCTTCTCGCTATCCTTCTTGTCATCGGCTGCTTGTGGGCTTCTCAGTGGCAATTTCATCGCGGCCAAGACCGTAGTGCGCGTAATGCAACTATTGAGGCACATATAGATATTCCAGCCGTTGATTTAGTAACGTTGAAATCTAGCGTCAAGGAAAATGAGTGGCGAGCAATAACCACAACAGGAACCTTCGATGCCGACCAGCAGATACTTTTGAGAAATCGTTACTTCGAAGGAAAGTATGGCTACGCCGTTCTCACTCGGTTCACAACTGAAAGTGGTGACGCTATTTGGGTGGATCGTGGATGGGTTGCAGCTGGAGCATCTGCAACAGTTGCCCCAGAAACGCCACCAGTTCCGACAGGGATGGTCTCGATCACCGCCAGACTTCGGCTAGATTCCTCTCTGCCCTCTGGATCATTCTTTGCGCTCCCACTTAATAGTGATGATGATCTGGTGAGCCAACTCAATGCTCAATCAGGTCTGGCATCTGAGGACTATTATCTTGATCTTATTTCGGGCTCTCTTCCATCATTGACACCAACTGTACCCTCAGGGATTCCATCGTTAAGTGATGGGCCACATTTGGCGTATGCAGTGCAATGGATTCTCTTTGCGGGCTTAGCCATATACGGACGATACTTAATTCGAAAAATGGATCTAATTAGCGGTGAGGTCTTGCCGAGCAAAGAGCTCTGAATAAAGACCACCCTTGCTAATCAGCTCTTCATGGCGCCCACGTTCTGCGACAACACCATTATTTATCACAAGGATCTGATCTGCTTCCATCACCGTACTGAGCCGATGCGCAATCACAATACTTGTTCGTCCCTTGAGTGCGTGTTTTAAAGCATCCTGAACGAGTGACTCGTTCTCAGAATCAAGGTGCGCAGTTGCTTCGTCGAGAATAACGACGGAGGGAGATTTCAAGAGTAATCGAGCGATTGCAAGA
>Ga0209651_1000956_pt1 | contig 10289 bp, 9 predicted proteins | sample LauGreFBDMM110SN_2_FD_188216 | JGI IMG/M metagenome (GOLD analysis project Ga0209651, IMG submission 188216) | Freshwater lake microbial communities from Lake Michigan, USA - Fa13.BD.MM110.SN (SPAdes) (version 2) | ecosystem: Environmental > Aquatic > Freshwater > Lake | place: Lake Michigan, USA... | reverse complement strand
ATATATATAAACATGGTGCTTGTGTGCTATGATGGGGGTAAAAAACATCCAGAGGATCGTAATAATGACGTGCTTACCATTTTTTCCAATTTTTGTATTTCTCATGAAAAAAAAGAATGGTTGAGTCTCCATCTTTGGGAAAAAAAAGGAGAGTGGAAGCTTTTTCATTCTGGATGGAACCTTTTAGAATTTTTAAAAATTATTCGACCAAACCAGCGGAACCATTTGAATATAATATTTTATATAAGGTCTACCAACAATCCAGAAACCTTGATTCCTATTCTTTTGGATCATTACAAGGGAGTGTCTGAAAATGTCTTGTTCATGGCGGACAATATTGAAATCCTCGCTAGAATTAAAAAAATTTCTTTTTTTAAAAACTTTGGGACATTTTATCATCCAGAGATACAAACCTATCCTTCCTGGTGTAATTTTTTAATAATGAACGAGGCGACTCTGGATCCCCTTCAAGTTTTAAAAAGTACTCACAAAATAATCTTTTATCCCAAAGAGTCTACCATTACGAATATAAATATATTAAGCTTCTTTTCCAGCTTCTATATGATCCTTCTCCCTTGTTAACATTTCTGGCGCATCCTCAATACATGCGGCGAGATCGAGTCCCAAATACTGGATAAACGAGTTATTATCATCGGGAATACCCGATTCTCTTCGCGCCTCCATGTATTTTTCCTTGTATTGATTGACAAAATCGGGCTCTTTTTCGTTGATTTCTTGAATCCTCTCGGTGGATTTTTTGAACGAATCCTTCATCTGTTCCATCTTGGATTTGGTTTCATGGTAAGTCCATACCAACTGCGCCCTCTTGACATTCTCTGTAATATACTCCTCGAAAATATCACGAGGCTCTCCTGCCTGGGCCCTCTTGGACTCGTCGAGAAGCGCCTGTTCCTTTTCCTTGATTTCTTTCATCTCATTCTTCTCTTGTTGCTTCTTGTTCATAATATCCTCGCTAATCATATCCGTGGTCTTTTTACGAATGTCAATCTTTTTAATATCAGAGCAGTATCCCTCCGACGTGGTGACAGGGAAAGGACGACCGACATAGGCGTGGAAAACCTCGTGATAAGAGTCCACATTACGAATCAGAAATTCAGCTCGCTCATTGGCCTCCTCCTCCGTAGCGTACACTCCGCGAACTTTCATCATTCCATAGATATTATCCTTATCGGGTTTGGCCCCCTTGGATGGTACAAAGGACACGAGCGCGATTTTTTGATTGGGTTGGTGAGGATCCGCGTAGTAGCGGTCTACCTGCGCAAAAGTAATATTTTTGGATAACACGTCCATTGCGGACTTTAATGAATCGGAAGAAAGCGGTTCCGTAACCGACTTTGGTGTATATTGAACCTCTTTACGATCAGAAGGAGACACTAGAGAATGCATTGTTCTTTTAGTACGGATTTTCTTTTTTTAAACCGCTGGCAACAGGAAACAAAAAAAATGAAGAATATTTTTTTTTGCTAATTGTGGCTAAACAATGCCTGAAGAACTCTTATTTAGTGATTTTTGGTTTCCTCGCAAGCCTTAACTTATGCCGAAACATACGCGCTATTAAAATTAAGATAGCAAACCTTGTCCTTTTTCTTTTCTCCATACAGTGGCGTTCCTATGGTGTAGGCGGGAATATTTTGTACCGGTTGTGGTGCCTGTTGGTATTGCTGCTGTTGTGCTTGTTGTTGTGATTGTCGTTGTTGTGGAAGTTGAATTCCTTGCTGTTGTTGTTGAGGAGTCTGATTGCCGTTGTAAGATTCTTTTTCGACTCTCTGTTGGGGTACGGGTCCATTCTGCGCGTCCATAAATGCTGTTTTCTTGACTTTCATATTCACATCAATAATGAAATCGCTAATGTGTTGAATATCATGCGGTCCATCGTAGCGTACATAGGGTGAACCATTCACATACAGAATGAGATCCGGTACATAGGTAATCGGTGCGATGGTATTCTTGGAACGCTCGACGACACCCATGTTACGACTCACATTCACCATGGCGAATTGACATCCATTCACATGGGTGGGGAGTTGTTTAAATTTATTAATGAGCGCCTCGCAATAGGGACACTCTGTAGAATAAAAAAGGACCAGGTTTAAACCTTTGGATTCATAGACCAAGGACAAGACCTGACCTTTGTCGCCCGATTGGACAATAAAATCATCGTTTCCTAAAAAGTGTATTCCGCTCATATCTTTTAATTTTTAATGATTTCCTTGTTTTTAAATTATAAAATTGAAAATTTCAGGAAAATATCTTCATCAACAAGTAACCAAATGGAAACCATATGGCCTCTTTTTCCTTCTATACAAGAGACTCTTGACATTTATAAACATATACTTCCCGACGCTTGTGGAAACGAGCCCGCCTGCTCTCCAAGCAAGGCCCAAGCACAGCAACAAGGATCGCGCTACCATATTAAACGAACCTTTGAGATTGAGTCCGAGAAACGACTACGAAATGTTTTCAAGGAGAGTTTCCGAGAAGCCTATGAGGTTTTTTTCAAAACTCATCCAAACTATGCCAACATTCAAGACGTTTACAAGATTATATACTGTCCTTCGACTCGGCTTCCTCAAACTCGATACAGATTCTATTTGGGGGTAGACGCTCATCTCTTTGGTTGGAATATCATTGGCCAGGTGTTGGAAGACTATTACTATTCTTTTCCACCCTTTTTTACCAAAGAATGGGTATACATGGCTCACTTGTGTATTCAAAACCTAAAATCCCAGCTATCGAGAGGGGATGATGTTGTCCAGTTTGTCGGAAAAACTCCACAAGAAATTCTTATCGAAATGAATCGAGGGGAAGAGATTTTTGAGAATCCACAGCCCCTCGACGACATATTTTCAAAATTCAATAAAGGTACTCTTGTCGATTTGGATCTTATCCACTATGAGTTTTATTATCCTCGCAATATTGCTCTTCTCGTGAGGAAATACATGGCTCCTTTTATCAACTATCAATTGGACTTTACGCTTCATAACAGACTCTATAATAGTTTTTTTAGACTTTTGGAAAAAAATCGGGATGTGGTCTATCATCCTCAACTTTGTTTGGATGACATGGTTAAACACAGGTTGGGAACACTCTATGCAGCAGATAAACTTTTTCTTTCTGACGTGGTCAAAACCGAGCTTGACGAGATTAAAAACCAATGGTGGTCGGATAAAAAAGTGGTCGAAGCGATTTCATATCTGCCCAACGTTTCTTGGGGATGTTCCTCCGTGTATGATGGAGAAGGAGAAAAAATGCTCATCCTTTCAGAGAATAATGAGCCCATTAGTCCTCTTTTTGTTTCCAATCTAGAGTGGCAAGACAAAAAATTCATGACGGTGGCTCATTTGGCCTATTTTAAAATGTTTGTAAAATTAGGGTCTTCCGACAAGGATGCCTACAAGTTAATCTATCAGGGGGGAAAAGGGTTTCTTGATTTTTATGCTTGCGACGTAGACTATCATATTGATTCGATGCTCTTCCAAAAAGCTCAACAGGTGGTGTACAATTCCATTCAAAACAAACTGAACGTGGACCCCGATTTTGAAAGGGAGTTAGTTTCGACCTATCCACATAAATCCATCACCACCCAGATTCCAGGAGATGATTTTCTCAGCACCACAAAAAACACAAACATCTATGGGGATCTTTTGGTACGTCTCCGTGAAAAAGCACGCGTGTCCAGGAAAGCGGCGTTTGACAAGTGGATCTTTTTATTATCTTTTACCACCGATAAGGAAGAGCTGAAATTTATCGAACGCTACTATGTTCATTTATACCATAGTTTTCACGTAGCTCATGAGGAGTTGGGGTTTGAGGGAACCAAAGACGCGCTCGTACTCCTTCTCAAGATGGTTTATCCGTCCTGGTATATGTTGTACAAGGCGACGTCGGCAACATTGACCGAATCCAACAAACCGATGTTTCACGAGTCGTTGGACAATAGCGCAAATATGCTCATCACACGTGTATTCGCTGCGGTCTTGACCTTTCATAGAAAAGCAATCGAGGAACCCCACGCGCCCAAACATTTTAAAAAAAGAGAAGACATTCTCAAAAAAATATGTCTCTTGTATTATTTCACGCCTCTAAAATCTGACAATACCATGGAATCGATTGAAAAAATCCTTACCGGGAAAACCAAAAAGTGGGCCGAGAGCCATATCCCCTTTACTGAGAATTACAAGGATGTCTTTAAGAAATACAAGATTCGTGACGAGACCATTCAGAAAAAAATGGCCACCCTTTCCCACTGTTTGGTCGCCGATTCCAGCTATCAGTGTTTTTAAAGCGGGTGGGATTTTTGATTTAAAGTCAACAAAACTAGATATATAAAAAAAAATGATAAATCCACTCCGATTTCTTTTATCGATAGTATTGATTGGAGTTGTAAAGTGCTCCAACCGAACCGTAATTATTGGTGATTCCATGTTTTGGAGCGGTTGGATGTATTTTGGAGGGCAACCAAGTCCTCTTGCCAAGTGGCTCGAAACATGGTCGGGACACAAGATTGAGAATCACGCTCTGGTAGGCGCATCGTTGGATGAAGGATGGGTGAAAAGCATACGAACCCAATACAAGGAACTTAAAAAACAACCCAATATCACCACACTCATTATGGACGGTGGAGGGAATGATGTGATGAGTCATCGTCAAGACTGTCAGGCATGGAACCAAAATTGTATCAATATGATTGACAAGTCCATGGGTATTGCCGCCAATATTCTCGCCAGTGCTGCTCAGGATGGAGTGTCAAACGTACTCTATTTGGGATTTTACTATCTAGAAGGACTTAAAAACGCAACGGACTATGCGGATGTCCATGTTGCGGAGATATGTCAAAACGCTACCGTCAATTGTTATTTTATCGATCCTCGCTATAATGCGACCACACAACAGGGTCTTAATACTCCCTCCATGTTGGGAAATGACAAAATACACCCCAACGAGGAGGGATACAAGATTTTGGCCGAGATGATTTGGAATACCGCATTGGATCATAATGTCCCGATTTAGAGATACAATGATCGCAAAAAATGTATTTTGAATCATTCATGTTTCAAAAATCATTCAAGTAACTTTTTTTTATATCCTTTGAAACGTATATAAAATACCAGATTCATGAACACGACTTCTATCAACGTTTCCAATACTGCTCTGAAGGCGTCCTAGATCAGGATCCTGACGATAGGAGGCAGGCGATAATTATCTCGTTGCCGAGCTTACCATACCCACAACATCCGCCACACCAGAGGCCGCCGCAAAGCTCTTGAAACGAAACGTGAGGAAAAGATGGATAATGCTGGCGATTAATATAAATAGTGCCAAACCAATCAAAAAAAACGAAATCACATAGGGAGGATTATCGCTTTTCAAGATGACATCCTTTGGGTTGGACGGATTGATTGAAATATCGATAGGGTTTCCCTTGACAAACGACGCATTATAGGTGGTTTCAACCGTTTTGGTGTAATTACTATTATTATATTTGTATGATAGCGTAAGGGCGGATTGTTGTAGAGGAATGTCATTGGACACATTGGTAATCGTGGCGATTCCTGGTATAGAATGTTCCTTTGCGTTGGCCAAGAGATAGATACCAATCGGTACAAGACATCCGGTGATGATCAAGGATACGATAATACCAATGACAGCGTAAATCCTACCAATGGTAGCAGCCCCCGTGACGCCTTTTTGAAGAATTGGTCGTGATGTTCGAGAGGGCATTTTTTTTTATTATAGCGAAAAAAAAAAGCGAATGCTTTTCACCAAAAACTGATGCCTATAATTTATTTTCTGGAGAAAATTTGAGTTTATTGTTCCAAAGACCTGGAAACTAATCTGTCTTTCTTTTAATTTTTCTTTATTACCATCCCAGTTACCTAATCAACCAAAACCAATCAACAGAAAACCAAACAATGTCTCTCCTCAAGAAGATTACCAAATCCATCGACGCCAGTGTGGCGGACTTTTGTGAAGCCATTGCTACTCGCTTTGATATTGACAAGACTGAGCTTCTCGAGATGTGGACCAAGACCAATGGTGGCAGCGGTGCCAAGAAAACCAAGAAACGCTCGGCCTATGTGTCTTTCTCGGTCCAGATCCGCCCTGTGGTGATCCAGGAGAACCCCGACCTCAAGTTTGGAGAAATTTCGAAGGAAATCAGCATGCGCTGGAAAGCCCTCACTACGGAGGAAAAGGCCAAGTACATTTCTACGGATGTCCCCGAAGCCCCTAAAGCCGATCCCAAGGCTGCTCCCAAGACCAAAAAGGCTCCTGTAGTGTCCCCCAAGGACAAGGAGGCTCTTCCCGATGACTCTCCTCAAAATTATAGCAAGATGAAGATCAAGGAGTTGCGTGACATGTGTAAGGAAAGGGGCTTCAAAACATCGGGGAACAAGATGGAGCTCATCGAGAGGCTTGTAGGGGACAATGTCGAGGACCATGACGACGACAAGTCGGAGAGCGAGGAATCGGGCGTGGGAACCCCCGAGTCTATCCTCTCTCTTGATGAGGTTGAGGACATGGAGGAAGCCGAGGAGGAGGACGTTGAGGAGGATAATGACAAGACCCTCAAAATGTCTCCTGCTGCCGCGTCTCCCATCGTTGCTGGAGATACCCAAGCCAATATCAGCGACTCGGAAAGTGGTCCCAATACCCCTGAGAGCCTTGTCGTGAATAGCCCCACCGAAGCCGACAAGTACGACAAGATGAAGATTAGCGAGCTCCGCGATCTCTGTAAGACCAAGGGAATCAACTCCAAAGGCAACAAACAGGAACTCATCGCCCGCCTCTGTCAATAAAAAATCTAAAGATTAAAAAAATATCGTTAAATAAAATAAAAAAAAAATGTCTCTTCCTTCTTATTCAACTTTTAATAACACATCTTATAATGGGGGATATATGGCCAATGTAGGATGGGAGGAAACCAATGATGGAAATTGCGAGGTTCAAAGCCTTTTTTCTAGTGCGATTTTGGAATCCATTAGTCAAGCGATTACAAGAAACCTTACCGGAGTAAACCCTGAGGGTCGTCCCATTATCGTGAGCCATGAAAATATAGCGAGTGTTGTTTCGAATGTGTATCGATTTGGTACAAGACAAAATGTAGGAGATATTCATAGTCGATATATTGTTCCCCAGGCTCAAGCCCGTTGTGATATGCGTTCCATTATTAATCAAACCATTAATATCATTACCAGTCAAATTAGAAATGAAATGGAAATGACTCAAAATAATAAAAAATTAACGGTATGGACTACCCTGTTGGGTGATTTTAACAAGGAGGGACTACGATCCCATGCTCCCATAAAAATAAGAAGAAAACATCCACAATACATGGCGTTTAATATGAACTATTAAGTTTGGCGATGCAAAATTTTCAAGCCAATGGCTTGAAAATACATTATGGTTTTCTTGAAAAAAGATAAATCATTGGAACCATCCAATTTTTCTAAACTCTTTTATATTTTCTTGTTCTTTTGAAAAATTAATAAAACGTTGAAACAAATGGTTTTCACATTCCGTAATGCGTAAATGGATATAACTCTTTATTTTTTTAATATAATTTGTTTTTGTTAGAGCTCTTAAGACCAAGGCGTTGGAGGAGAAGTCCAAAAATCATATTATTGACATGGAACTCCTTAATCAAATCCTCTATGATGCACGCAAAATGGAACGGGAACAGGGAAAACAGAATGAAAAAGATGGGATTTCATCTCGTGTTTTTGATGTCATTGTTTGTTTTTTCTTTGGCGCGAGTTTCAATGTTTTCTTGAGCTTGCGTTAACTACCAAGTGTTTGTCAGATGGGAGGACATGAAATTTTGTATAATTATTATACGTGAATAATACCACCAAAAACTGATGCTTATAATTTATTTTCTGGGTAAAAATTGAGTTTATTGTTCCAAAGACCTGGAAACTAATCTTTTGTCCTTCTTTTAATTTTTATTTATTACCATCCGCAGTTACCAAACCAAAACCAACAACAATGTCTCTCTACAAGAAGATTGCCAAATCCATCGATGCCAGCGTGGCCGACTTTTGCGATGCCATTGCCGCTCGTTTCGACATTGATAAGACCGAGCTCCTCGAGATGTGGACCAAGACCAATGGAGGGAGCGGTCTTAAAAAGACCAAGAAGCGCTCGGCCTATGTCTCCTTTTCGGTTCAGATCCGCCCGGTGGTAATCCAGGAAAACCCCGACCTCAAGTTTGGAGAAATCTCCAAGGAGATTAGCGCGCGCTGGAAAGCGCTCTCTGCGGAGGAAAAGGCCAAGTACGCTTCTGTGGAGGAAAAGGCAGCGGTATCCCCTGAAACCTCTCCCAAGGCGGCTAAAAAGACCAAGAAAGCTTCCACCAAGCCCAAGAAGACCGATGCTTCACCCAAGGAAAACTTACCTGCCCTCCCCGATGGCCACTTTAGCAAGATGAAGATCCAGGAGCTGCGTGACCTGTGTAAGGAAAAAGGCTTCAAGACATCGGGGAACAAGATGGAGCTTATTGACAGGCTGGTAGGACCGGCAGAGGACCACTCTGACGCCGAAGACAAGTCGGAAAGCGAAGAGTCAGGCGTCGGAACTCCCGAGTCTATCTTATCCCCTAATGAGTCCGAGACGGAAGTCGAAAACTCTCCTAAAAATGTCGTCGAGAGCCCCGAGAATGATGAAGAAGTTGAAAACGACGCGGACGACACCGACGACGACCAAGACGAAGATCTGGATAATATGAAGCTTGGAGAACTCAAGGAACTCTGCAAGTCGAGGGGGCTCGAGGCCAAAGGGAGCAAGAAGGACTTGATCGCCCGCCTACGTGAATAAAATTTTTTTGAAAAGTGATTTTTTTAATTTTAGAGATTTTATATAATTTAATTGATAACGAATAATGTCTCTTGTCCAAAAAAAAAAGTGGGTAGGAATATTGAATACCCAACGATCTCTCATGTATGGAAAATCTTCTACCGGAAAACCAATCTATAAAATACATCCCATTGGATACCCCGACCAGGTCTATAAAATAACCTATGGTGGGCAAAAGAAAGGAAAATTGGTCATTGTTTTTAATCAAATTTCAGAAACCATGGCAGAAATTTGTCATGTCATTGGCCTCGCTACCCCTGAAAATCTTTCTTTAACCCTTCAATATCGCTATCACATTTATCGCAAAGACTTGAAAATCCTCCCGGAAATTAATCCTTTGGAATCGACCATTCAACGCATCCAATATACTTCTCTCCATATTTTTTCAATCGATCCCAAGGGTTGTATCGATATTGATGACGCCTTTTCGTTTGAAATAAGACCCAATGGTGAAACCGTCATAGGAGTCCATATCGCTCAACCCATTTACTATATAACCCTTGAAAACGCTCTTCAACGACTTGAGGTGGCGTTTTCGACCCTCTATACCGACAATAAAATGATTCCCTTGTGGTCGGAAGATATACAACGACAGTCTTCCTTGCTACACGATGAGGATCGACCCGCGTATTCCTTGTTTTTTACTTTTCAGGGCAAGGAGCTGGTCGGTGTGGAACATCATCCATCCTGGATTCGTAATCGTAACCCCACTAGCTACGAGGAAGCCCTTTGTGATGAAACGATACAACAATTTTTCAACTTTTCTAGAGGGCTTACAAACGGCCCAGATGACACCCACGCTCTAGTAGAATACTGGATGTTAAAAACCAATCTATGGATTGGACAACATTTTCAAGGGATTCCCTATCGCGTCCAATCGGGTTTTCCGGTGCTCCCCGACGACGTAGAGGATGAGATTGCTCGCGTGTTTGCTCAGCGGAATAGGGAATCCGCGTCTTATTCTATGGAGAGCGATTTCCACACTAGTCTCGATGCCCATTGCTACTGTCACTTTACCAGTCCTATCCGTCGAGGAGTGGATGCTCTCATTCACTACGCTATTACCTACCATGTGAATGTCCCATGGAACCTGGAGCGTCTCAACGAACTTGATTCCATGACTAAAAAATTTCATCGACAACTACAAGACGCAACCGCAATCGATCAAACACCCGAAGGTCCTACCATTGGATACCTCTATGAAAAAACCGCGCTGGGGCAGTGGATTTTGTACTTTAAAGAATTCCATGGGTTCTTGAAAGTAAAGGTCGTCGATCCAAAGCTGATTCACTTGGTGGATCCCGAGCTGGAAGCCAACTATGAAGTAGGAAAAGGCTACCCCTTTTCACTCTACAAGAAAGAAGGGTATTTTCCTAGAGAAAAAATCTTTGCGGTACCCGGATTTTCTATTATGG
>Ga0209651_1000954_pt1 | contig 10298 bp, 9 predicted proteins | sample LauGreFBDMM110SN_2_FD_188216 | JGI IMG/M metagenome (GOLD analysis project Ga0209651, IMG submission 188216) | Freshwater lake microbial communities from Lake Michigan, USA - Fa13.BD.MM110.SN (SPAdes) (version 2) | ecosystem: Environmental > Aquatic > Freshwater > Lake | place: Lake Michigan, USA... | reverse complement strand
ATGCTGTTATTCGTGCTGTAGTCCGCAAAGGCGTAAAAGAGTACGGACATGAGTTTGTTGGTTTTCGCGATGGCTGGAAAGGCCCGCTAGAGAACTACACAATGGAGCTCAACCTTGAGACTACTCGTGGCATCTTGCCTCGCGGTGGAACAATCCTTGGATCCTCTCGTACCAATCCGTTCAAGATTGAAAATGGCGTGGAGCGCATCAAGCAGAATCTTGCAGATCAGGGAATCGATGCCCTCATCGCAATTGGTGGCGAAGATACTCTGGGAGTTGCAACAAAGCTTGATGCACTCGGAGTTAAGGTCATCGGAGTTCCCAAGACAATCGATAACGATCTCAACAATACCGATTACACATTTGGTTTTGATACATCAGTAAATATCGCAGTAGAAGCAATCGATCGCCTTCACACCACTGCAGAGTCACACCATCGCGCGCTGATCGTTGAAGTGATGGGTCGCCATGCTGGTTGGATTGCTCTTCACTCAGGTATTGCTGGCGGAGCTGCCTGCATCTTGATTCCTGAAGTTAAGTTCTCTGTCGATAAGGTCTGCGAGTTGGTTGAATCTCGATTCAAATCTTCTTACGCACCAATCATCGTTATTGCAGAAGGTGCCATTCCACAAGATGGTGACATGATTACAAAAGATTCAGAGCTTGATGCATTTGGTCACGTGAAGCTTTCAGGAATTGGCGAGTGGTTAGCTCAAGAGATTGAAAGAAAGACCGGCAAGGAAGCGCGCACCTCTGTTCTCGGCCACATTCAGCGCGGTGGAACACCGTCCGCATTTGACCGCGTACTTGCTACTCGCTTTGGTCTTCAGGCGATTACAGCAGCATCCGAAGGCGACTGGGGCAAGATGGTTGCACTCCACGGCACAGATATCGTACGAGTTCCGTTGGCTACTGCTACCGAAAAGCTCAAGACCGTGCCTATCGAGCGCTATAAAGAGTCTGAAATTTTCTTCGGATAATTCCGGTACGAGAACTCGCTCACACCTTCTATCCTTAGGACCATGATGACTTCACTTGACTCACTCTTTGACGAAAGCCTTGTGGCTGCCCAGCAACCACAGTGGCCCGGCGGAAAAGATGGAGAGCCCGTTAAGGCTGCAGTCACACGTTTGAAAACGTTGCCACCTCTGGTCTTTGCTGGAGAGTGTGATGATCTCAAAGCAAAGATTGCAGATGCTGCTGCAGGTAAAGCATTCTGGCTTCAAGGTGGAGATTGTGCAGAGACATTTGCTGCCGCAACAGCTGATTCAATCCGCAATCGAATTAAGACGATTCTGCAGATGGCAGCGGTTTTGCAGTACTACTCAAGTCTTCCGGTTGTAAAAGTCGGTCGCATGGCTGGGCAGTTTGCAAAGCCCCGTTCTAATGATTTAGAAACGCGTGGCGATGTCACACTTCCTGCCTACCGTGGTGATGCGGTCAATGATCTTGAATTTACTTTAGAAGCCCGTACTCCTAATCCACAGCGTCTAGTCGATGTTTACAACACATCTGCTGCAACCCTGAATCTAGTTCGCGCATTTACTCAGGGTGGTTTTGCAGATATTCGTCGCGTCCACGAATGGAACAAGGGCTTTATCCGCGATTCAAGCGTTGGGGTTCGCTATGAAGAGATGGCGAAGGAAATTGATCGCGCTCTCAGTTTCATGAAATCAGCGGGCGTCGATCCTCAATCATTTAAGAGCGTAGATTTCTATTCAAGTCATGAAGCTCTCATTCTTGAATACGAGAAGTCACTGACTCGTATCGATTCACGCACTGGAGATCCTTACGATGTCTCAGCGCATTTCTTATGGATCGGAGAGCGCACTCGTCAATTAGATGGAGCACATGTAGATTTCGCTTCAAAGATTCGCAATCCAATCGGCGTTAAGCTTGGACCGAAATCAACTGTTGATGATGCACTTCGTTTAATCGATCGCCTCGATCCTAACCGTGAACCAGGTCGACTTACATTTATTACACGTATGGGAGCTGGCAAAATTCGCGAAGCACTCCCTGCCCTTGTCGATGGTGTCACCAAGTCAGGTGCTCAAGTCTTGTGGGTTTGTGATCCTATGCATGGAAATACATTCGAAACGGCCACCGGTTATAAGACCCGTCAATTCGATGATGTCATGGATGAGGTAAAGGGATTCTTCGAAGTACATAAATCATTGGGCACGCACCCTGGCGGCATTCATATCGAACTCACCGGCGATGATGTCACCGAGTGTCTTGGTGGTGGAGAGAAGATTTCAGAGTCCGATCTCGCTACACGCTATGAGAGCGCCTGCGATCCACGCCTTAATCACTCTCAATCACTTGAGCTTGCATTTCTTGTCGCTGAGATGTTGCGCGATCGCTAAAGCGCAGTACTCATGGCCCTACTGATTACTTCAACAACAACTCCAGTAGGAACGCTTAATCTCATCGCAGATGGTGAGCTATTACTCGGTGCAAACTTAAGCTCGGTAAGAGCGCTCAAAGATGGGCTCGATTCAATCTATCGCGGCTCTGATTTTAAAGAAGTTAATAAAATCCCAGTGATCTCGGATTTAATTGTTGACTACTTTGATGGAGATCTGTCGGCAATTAAGGCAATCAAGGTGAGTCAGCCTGGCGGTTCATTTTCGCAAGCGGCATGGAAGGCGATGCGACGCATCCGTGCCGGCAAAGTACTTTCATATGCTGAACTTGCCAAGAATTCGGGAAGCCCAAAGGCGGTACGCGCTGCCGGCAGTGCGTGTGCCAAGAATGCGATCATGCTTGTAGTTCCATGCCATCGCATCGTTAAAACTGGGGGAGCGCTCGGAAATTATGCCTACGGTGTCAACAAGAAAGAGTGGCTCTTACGCCACGAGGGTCTTGCGTAATATTTCTATCGCTTGATCACACTGTGCATCATCAAAGTCGCGATGTGTCACAAGGCGTGCAAAGTGTGGGCCGAGAGCTCCGATCAGTAAGCCAGCCTCTTTTGTACGTGTTGCAAGTTCTGCAGCAGTGATTCCCACAGCTTTGAGATCAAGTCCGACAATGTTTGTTGCAACCGATGATGGATCAATGAGTGAAGAATTAATCTGAGATATGGCCGTTGCCAGAGCCTTTGCTCGGCGATGATCGTGGCTGAGATCACTCATGTGATGTGTAATGGCGTAGTCGGCTGCTGCTGCCAAGATTCCCACCTGGCGCATTCCACCACCGTATCTCTTGCGCCAAACTCGAGCCGAAGCAATACGTTCGCTTGTTGAAAGAGCCATAGAACCGATAGGCGCTCCTAAACCTTTAGAGAAACAGACGCTTATCGTGTCGGCAACTTGGCCGTAATCAGCAAGTGAGACACCGCTTGCTACATGGGCATTCCAGATACGTGCTCCATCGAGATGGATAGCAATCCCCATGGCGTGTGCCTGCTCGTACAGTGATTTCATCTGATCAAGAGGCTGAACTGTGCCGCCACCAAAGTTATGAGTATTTTCAATTGCGATGGCAGCGGTTGAGACTAAATATGGCCCCGCATTGGGTGCGGCAATTGCCAGCGGATCAGATGCGTGTAGTAACCCTGATGGTGCCAGCCATGTTCGTGTAGTAATTCCCGAAAATGTTGCTGCTGCGCCAAGCTCAGCACGCACAACGTGAGAGTTAGTTTCAGCAAGAATTTCCTGACCAGGCTGTACAAGAGTGCGCATCATCAATTGATTTGCTAGCGAGCCAGTAGGCGTAAATAGGCCAGCTTCTTTCCCAAAGAGTGCGGCAACCCGCTCTTCCAGTGCATTTACAGTGGGGTCATCGCCGTAAACATCGTCTCCAACGGGAGCCTTTGCAATCACTTCACGCATCGCTGCAGAGGGAACTGTGACGGTATCTGAACGAAGATCAATCATTTGCGGGATCCTTTATGACAATGAGATACATCGCGGTGAGCAAGATAATTCCACCGAGTGCAACCTGGAAGCTCATTGTCTCGCGTCCAATAGTGATTGCAAAGAGAGCGGCAAAGACAACTTCCAAGGTCAAAATTACTGCCACCTTCGTTGGTTCGATGTGAGCCTGAGCCCATGTTTGAACAATGAAACCAAATGCAGTGCAGACGATCGCGGTAAAGATGACAACTGCCCACACACCGTAATCAGGTGGGGCTTGATATCCCTCAGCAAATGCGAATCCACCGGTGAGAACCGTGACGGCAAAGAGCTGCACCGTTGTCATTGCATAGACATCACGCCCAGCGCTCCACTGGCCGAGGGCGACAATGTGTGCGCCAAATGCGATTGCACAGAGAAGAACGAGAAATTCGCCAAAGCCCATTGACCAACCACGAAGAGAGAGCAGGGCTAGACCTACAGTGGCAAGTGCTACACATCCCCAGGTGAATAGAGAGATCTTCTTCTTTAAGAGAAGAGCCGAAATCAGCGGTGTCGCAACGACATAGAGCCCTGTAACAAAGCCGGTAATCGCAGCACCTGTTCTAGCAAGGCCCTCTGTCTGCAATATGTAGCCCGCACCAAGAAGGAGCCCGGCTGCGAAGGCCTTGATAAAGAGATCTTTTGTAATCTTCCGAAAGACCGTTGGTTGGAATGCAACGAGAAAAAGGACAGCACAGAGAAATCTAGTAAAGAGAAAGCTATTGACGCTCTGTCGCTCAATTGAATCCTTCATAATCACAAATGCAAGACCCCAGGAGGCTGCCAACAAGATAAGGGCAACGGGGGCAAGGCGCATGCGTCCAGCATGAGTTTTCATCATGGTTGGCTTTATCCTTTTCGTAACTTCTTCAAGAGAGCAATCTCTTTTCCATGTTCTGGTTCCATGCCCGGTGTTTCAAGAATGAGTGGAGCGTTGACCACTGCAGGGTGAGCTAATAGCTCTTTAAATGGATCGGTACCAATAAAACCTTCACCAATATTCTGGTGGCGATCTTTGAGCGCTCCACAAACATCCATCGAATCATTTGCATGGATTAACTGAATGCGTTCTGCCCCTGCCACCTCTACAAGTAGATCGAGGGTCTCTTTCATTCCACCTTTTTTAGCAATGTCATGGCCTGCGGCAAAGACATGGCAGGTATCAAGACAGATGCCAACCTTGGGATGGTATTCGAGTGCTTTCAAGTAGTGCTCTAAATCTTCTAAACGCTTAACAAGGGATTGGCCTTGGCCAGCTGTGGGTTCAAGGAGTAGATAAGGAGCATCACTTGATAGCGCATTAAGGATTGGCATCATTCCTTCATGAATCTGTTTCCAAGCGCTATCGATAAAATCTTCATTCACTGCAGAACCTGTATGAACAACGACACCTAACGCACCAATTTCTTGGCCTCGCTTAAGTGAGTAGGCAGTTGATGCTAAAGAATTCTTATATGTGCCTTCAGTAGGTGAACCCAAATTAATGAGGAAGGGAGCGTGTACATAGACTTCCAAATCTAACTCATCTGCTCGCTCACGAAAGAGCGCATCTGCCTCATGATTTGTTTCCGGCATCGCCCATCCGCGCGGATTTGATGTGAAGACTTGGATAGCTTCGGCCTCAGTAATACGCGCGTATTCGATTGAACGCTTAGCCATTCCACCGCTTGTAGGTGTGTGGGCTCCGATGCGAGGCAGGGCTGCTTTTGGCATTTGCCTACCCTACTGTGAGAGTCACCGTACTTCCACGCTTAACCTTGGCGTCGACCTTAGGGTCTATTCCAATCACCAATTTGCCACTCTTTGTTACCTTCTTCACGACAACTTTCAGCCCTAAATCTTTGAGAAGTGCAGTTGCACGATCTTGGGCGAATCGCATCACATTAGGTATATAGACATAGGCAGTCCCCTTGGAGACAAATATTTCTACCGCAGTTCCCTTAGGTAGCGCAGCTCCTGCGGCGGGTTGTTGTGAAATTACTTCACCCGGCATGACCTTTTCATCGAATGCATATGTCACCGTTACGTTAAATCCAGCATCAGTTAATTCGTTGAGGGCTTGTTCGCCATTTGTTCCAACCAACGAAGCGAGACTAAATGTTTCGACTCCCTTACTGACGACCATATCAACAATGGTCTCTCGCTTCACCCGTGTTCCCGGTGCAGGATTTGAGGAGATAACAAACCCCTGTGGAACTTTGTCGTTGAAAACCTCGGTGATCTCACCAACCGTCAGTGGTGATTTTGCTAGGAGATTCACGGCAGCCTCCGGAGTAAGGCCAATAAGAGAAGGGATCGTGTATCGCTCTGCTCCCTTTGATACAACAAGATTTACTGTTCCACCAAGTGCTATCGAATCTCCTGCAAATGGATCAGTCGAAATAACGCGACCCTTCGCAATATCTTCATCAAATCGTTCTTCTACAGTTATCGTTTTTAAACCAAGAGCGGTGAGCGTGGAATTTGCTTGCTCTGTCGTTGCCCCCACGACTGAAGGGAATTTCACTGATGCACCTGGGCCGATAAGCACCCACCACGTTGTAATTCCTAGAAGAACTGCAAGTCCTGCAGCTATCCAGCGATTGCGACGCACTCGCTTGCTTATCTTCTTACGCTCGCGTACCTGCACGGTGGTCTCTTTTGCGGCAGCAGATGGAAGTGTCAGTGAGATTTTCTCTGTGACCTGAGTAAATTTCCCACGCGATTTCTTCTTCTTAGTTTTATCTCTCATTGGTGCGATAGGAATATCGAGTTCAAGACTCAATTGAGGTGCAGATGGGTTGAGCGCCTGCGAAATTGCAAGAAGTTGACTGTGGAAAATCTGACAATCGCGGGGACGCTCATCTGGATCGACACTTGTCGCAGCAAAGATGAGATCGTCCAGTGCCTTTGGAATATCTGGAATAAGTGAGCTGATTCGAGGTACCCGTGAATTTACATGCATAAATGCAATTTGGATGGGCTCATCACCTTCGAAAGGTTTGGTTCCAGTAAAAATCTCAAATGCAGTAATCGCAGCCGAATAGACATCACTCCGTGAATCTGCAATTCCTCGCGAAACTTGTTCGGGGGAGAGGTAGGAGACACTTCCCAAAATGACGCTCGATTCGGCCGTCATAGTGCTGCCGATCATGGCACCCTTTGCAAGACCGAAATCTGTGATCTTTATTCGACCTTCTTTGGATACGAGAATATTTTCTGGCTTTACATCTCTATGAACAATTCCTAAACGATGTGCCGCACCGAGTGCGCTAAGAACTGGGAGTAAAAATTTGATTCCATCTGCAGCTGCGATCTTGCCACGCTCATTGAGATACTCACGCAAGGTGTGTCCGTCGACAAGTTCCATCACAATAAAGACTGCAGGAATTCCGCTCTGGTTCCAGCCCTGATCTTGCACAGCAACGATATTGGGATGACTGAGCGCTGCTGCAGCTTTAGCTTCACGGATGAAACGTTCAACGAACTGTTCATCTTGGGCTAGATGGGCGTGCATGATTTTTACTGCCACTCGTCGATCAAGGCGCGTATCTATAGCCTCATAGATTGTGGCCATTCCTCCAGCATCCATCTGGCGTAAGAGCTGATAGCGACCATCGATGAGGTTTCCAGTGAGGTCGGACATGGTTGAATTTTAGGTTGAAAGAAGGAATTCGCAGCGCTCTTTCGTCCTATCTGCTGCAAAGTGTTGCTCTTGCATCACAAGCCATTGCGTCATCTCTCGGGAAATGTTCTCACCATCTCGGTCAATCACTCTTTGATATCCGACTAACGGATCCAGATCGAGCCAGATCGAGGTGGCCAAACTTTCTTCGATTGCAATCTGTGCGCTGGCCACACCCTCAAGAATAAGTAAGTGGGTGGATGGGAGAGATTGTGGCTCATGAAATTCATCGGTAGCCCAGTTAAATGATGAGTAGAGCAGCGGCTTCTTCGCTTTATGGCATGAAGTGAGCCAGGTCAGGGATTTTGATAATTCGCCACCGAGCGCGCTCTCCCAGCCAGGGTAGAGCTCATCCATATGAATAACTGTTGTGCTGATGTGTGGCGAGAGCGCTAAGAAGATTGTCGATGCAAGTGTGGTTTTGCCAGCTCCTGCTGGTCCATCAATTGCAATGATGGGTTGGTCAACTCCTTGTGCAATCTCAGCTAGTGCGTCGATAAGTTGCATACCAACTCCTCCAACCCACAGCTGCTACGACAGTAAATACAAGATAGAGCATCGATGTGAGATAAAGCTCTTGGCTGAAGTAAAGCGCGGTATATCCAAGATCAACCACAAGCCAGAGAATCCAGGTTTCATATTTCTCATAGACCATCAGCATTTGCGCTGCAATTGAACCGAAGAGAAGAATGGCATCGGCATATGTTGAGGCTGCACCCAATCGATCAAGGATGGGTGCTAAAGCAAGAGTGGCGAGAATAATCGCAACCGCTGTGTAGATGCGGTAACTATTTTTGAGTGGTCCAGGGATTGCACCTTTCTTGCCCCAACCAAACCACCCTGCGACTGCAGCAGCAATAAAGACAAGTTGTAAGGCTGCACTTGCAAAGAGATCCCATTGGATGAAGAGAACTCCATAGAGAACGCTGCTCACAGCCCACCAAGGCCAGGTAATTCTCTTTCCAGTGACACCGAGTGCGACACCGATAAAAGAGATGATCGCTGCAAAAATTTCAAGGGTAGACATAAGTATTTCCTTTCCACATCCGCATTACCGGACGGGTCTAGCGGTCGATCTCACGTTGAGATCCTCTCAGCAGCGTTACAAGTAACGCATGTGCTCCCGCGTTATTAGTCTAGCGCACGCCTTGCAGAAAGTGCCTGAATGTAAGCCTTGCCTGCAACGCGAAGTCTGCGTGCAGTAGAAGTTTTTGCACGCTTGTTAAAGATGTCATAACCAATAGCTTCGACCTCATCGACGATTCCACAATAAAGTTCGCTCGCTGCGCGGATGCAAGGCCGGCTTGTCGCATGCAAAAGATCAATACCTGGAGCAGCTTCGGCCTGTAATTGTCGAACACGAGCGATCTGAAATTTGAGTGCCTGAATAATCTCTGGGGTCAAAACTCTGGCATAGAGCATCTTCTCGTCGACCCCATGAGCCGCAAGTTCATCTAGTGGGAGATAGATGCGTCCACGATCAAGATCTTCGCCAACATCGCGGATAAAGTTGGCTAATTGAAAGGCGATTCCAAGTTTCTTGGCACTTTCGTAGGCATCATCTGAGAGCGCGCCAAGAATCGGAACCATCTCAAGGCCTATCACTGCAGCAGAGCCATAAACGTATTCACTCAGCGCTTCATAAGTGGCATAGTTCGATACGGTGAGATCCATCTCCATTGAATGTAAGAAATCAACGAAGTGTTGGTGGGGGATATTAAAGCGAGAGACGGTATCTACAAGGGCGGCTCCCACCGCATCATTGCTTTTTCCCGCAGAGAGGTCAGAGAGAACACCAGAGCTCCAGGTTCGCAATACATCCGCTTTTTCCTGTGGTGTCAGAGTTGATGAGAGATCATCGACTATCTCATCGGCATAACGTGCAAAGCCATAGAGTGCATGAACAAATGGACGCTTAGCAGATGGGAGAAGGAGCGTTGCTAAGTAATACGTTTTTCCGTGCAGCGAATTAAGTCTCTTGCACTCGGCATATGATGCGCGCAGTGCAGGATCAGTAATCCCTGCTGCATCAAGATCATTCATTACTTCACAGGTCCAACAATTCGTTCTGCGGCAAGGCGACCTGAGATAAGAACCATCGGAACACCCACTCCAGGCTGCGTACCAGAGCCAGCAAAGACGATGTTTTCAAATCCCGCTGCAATATTGCGAGGTCTAAATGGCCCTGTCTGGAAGAAGGTGTGTGCGCTAGCAAATGGTGCACCGCGCATCATTCCTTGATTCTCCCAGTCGAGAGGTGTTGTCATTACCTCTGTCTCGATACTGGCTTCAAAGTCTGTGTATCCGCGCTCTTCTAGCGTTTTGACCATGTGATCACGGTAAGGACCAGCCTGCTTCTTCCAATCAATATCTGCATCCAAGTTAGGAGTTGGGTAGAGAATGTAATACGACTCTTTTCCTGCAGGAGCTAGAGATGGATCATCCTTACTTTGAATCGTGACAAGAATCGATGGGTCTGTCATCAGAACTTTCTTTTTGATTAATTCATCAAAGACCCCACTCCAGGACTCACCAAAGTGAATATTGTGATGTGCGGCGTGCTCATATTTCTTCGATGACCCGACAAGCAAGGTCACGCAGGAAGGGGAATATTTCAATCGCTTAATGTTCAGTGGAGTCTTACCCAGAAGGTCGCGCCAGACGACAGGTAGATCTGGATTCATAACTAGGGCATCACACTCATAGCGCTCACCGTTTGAGGTTGTCAC
>Ga0209651_1000953_pt1 | contig 10299 bp, 9 predicted proteins | sample LauGreFBDMM110SN_2_FD_188216 | JGI IMG/M metagenome (GOLD analysis project Ga0209651, IMG submission 188216) | Freshwater lake microbial communities from Lake Michigan, USA - Fa13.BD.MM110.SN (SPAdes) (version 2) | ecosystem: Environmental > Aquatic > Freshwater > Lake | place: Lake Michigan, USA... | reverse complement strand
CTGCATTCGCAAACCAAAAAATAAGATAATCGTATTAGATGCGTTGATATCCCCAATATAATTTAGGTAGAAGAGAGCACCTAATAGAATTATCATGGCGAAGCCCGCGAGCAGCGTTCCAATTTCACCAGATTTAATACGGCTACCAACTCGCAGGAAATTATCAACTTTAATTTTATCTTTTTGAGCTTTCGCAAAAGTTCTTTGGATTTCTATTTGCTTACTAAATAATCGGCCAAGAACTTCGAGCACAATTAAAATGATCAACAAGTCAAGTAACGCAAAAACCCAATTAAAATAGAAGAAGAAAAGCAAAACTACACCAACCTGTGTTAACACACTTGATATATTTGTCATTTCAAAAGCTTGGGACCAACGCCAGTTTTCTTTGCCAGTTGTTAGCTCTACATCATTCGCCTTAAAAGCGCGATCAAATACTCTGACTCGATAAATCCGCTGCGCAAATTGCCCAGCGCGAGTAAGGCCATAAAAAAGAAAAAAACCGACCATTAGTAAAACTAGATATGACTTATCAATTTCTCCTTCATGCAGAATAATCTGAGTAAATAACTTAGCTACGAGTAGTTCAGATACTGAGATAGCTGCAGCAATGAGAATTAGGCCGATCAGAATTAGGCGATATCCTCTGGTTGGAAAGAGCTCTATAAGACTCTTACGCAGGTGCCACAAGATAACTTTCATAGGGGCTCCTTTAAACGACAATAAGGTGAATTTATCCTATTTGCCCTATAAATTAGTAGGATTCTCCAATGACTGAACCGCTAATCCGTGCTCGTGGGTTAACAAAAACCTATGGTGATTTTATTGCCGTCGATGGCATTGATTTTGATGTTGCCAAAGGTGAATCATTTGGTTTATTAGGACCTAATGGAGCTGGAAAATCAACAACAATGCGAATTATTGGTGCGACTTCGGTACGTACTTCTGGCACTTTAACAATTCTGGGTAAAGATCCTGAAGTTAATGGCCCTCAGATTCGTGCTCACTTAGGTGTTGTGCCACAGCAAGATAATTTAGATAACGAACTTACCGTCTCTGAAAATATTTACATATACGGGCGCTATTTCGGTCTCTCATCCAGCTTTATAAATAAAAAGATTCCTGAACTGCTTGAATTTGCTCAGCTCGAAGAGAAGAAAGATGTGAAGGCTCAGGCGCTCAGCGGCGGTATGAAAAGACGCTTAACTATCGCTAGATCACTAGTTAGCGAGCCTGACATTTTGATGCTGGATGAGCCTACAACGGGCTTAGATCCACAAGCACGTCACATTCTCTGGGATCGCTTATTCCGCCTGAAAGAACAAGGTGTGACGCTTATTATCACAACTCACTACATGGATGAAGCCGAACAACTTTGCGATCGATTAGTCGTGATGGATAAAGGCAAGATCATGGCTGAAGATAGTCCAGCCAAGCTGATTAAAGATTACTCAACCAAAGAAGTGCTTGAAGTTCGCTTTGGCTCTGACCGCAATCAAGAAATGGTCGATGTGCTTCGCCCACTTGCTGAACGTATTGAAGTTCTTCCTGATCGAATTTTGCTTTATGCCGAAGATGGCGAACAGATACTTGAACGCATTGCCGCAAAAGGAATTCACCCAAATACATCACTAGTTAGGCGTAGTTCTCTAGAAGATGTATTCCTTCGCCTCACTGGTCGTACGTTGGTTGAATGATGAGCTCTAATATTCGCAAGGTTTCTAAATACGGCTCATTTCATGTAGCCGAGGCTCGAATTCGCAATATGGTCAAGTGGACTGGCATTATTTTATTTGCAGCCGTTGTTAATCCAGCGCTCTATCTGGTCTCTATTGGTATAGGTGTTGGGTCCTTGATTGACGCGAACAACGGTGTAAATGGCGTTAGCTACTTAACTTTCCTCGCGCCAGCATTGCTAGCAAGTGCAGCAATTCAAGGAAGTAGTGATGAAGTAATTTTCCCAGTTATGGATGGATTTAAGTGGAACCGCACTTTCTTCGGCATGCGTTCTACGCCAATAACAGCTCGACAAATTTCTTTGGGAATTTTTATTGCGGCTATGGTTCGCACATTCGTTTCCGTAGTTATCTATTGGGTCATACTTTATTTATTTGGCGCGCTTGAGTCAGATACCGCTTGGTTGGCAATACCAGCAGCACTGTTGGCAGGAGCAGCGATGGGAGCTGTAATGCTGGCTTTAGCCGCAAAAATTGAGAATGAAAATTTCTTCTTTACCCTCGTGGGGCGATTCGTCATGATCCCGATGTTCTTGTTCTCAGGCACCTTCTATCCGCTCACACAAATGCCTATTTACTTGCAATTTTTTGGCTGGATTTCACCGCTTTGGCACGCTACTGAACTTGGTCGCTATCTGACTTATGACTACCCATTGTCTGGGTTGCGACTTTTCACGCATATCAGCGTATTAGCGATCATGATCGTAGTTGGGTTGTTCTTATCCGCTCGCATTTTCGATAAAAGATTAGAGAAGTAAATGACTTCTGATGCTGTTCAGCTATCTGAGCGCCGACTAGGTAAATTTGGCGATAAATATTTTGCCGGCCGTCCTCAGCAAGTGTTGCTGAGAAACTGGCTGTCGTTTAAGTCTTCTGCCTGGATTGCAGTAGTAAGTGGTTTCTTTGAGCCAGTTCTTTATCTACTCTCTTTTGGGTATGGCATCGGAGAACTCGTTGGCACTATTTCTTCAAATGGGACTGAAGTTTCATACGCCGCCTATATTGCACCGGGCCTATTAGCAACAAGTGCCATGAATGGTGCGATGCTCGATTCAACCTGGAACGTATTTTTTAAGCTTAATGAAAGCCGCCTCTACAAGGCCATGTTGGCAACTTCACTTGGACCGCTTGATGTGGCTCTCGGTGAAATAGCCTGGGCGCTATTGCGCGGTGGGTTATATGCAACAGCCTTTACGATAATAATCGCAGCTTTAGGTCTTGTTACTACGTGGTGGGCGCTCTTGGCGATCCCGGCGGCAATCATCGTGGCATTTGGATTTGCCTCATTCGGTATGGCTATTACCTCTTATATGAAGTCACATCATCAGATGAACTTTTTCGAAATTTTCTTACTGCCTATGTTCTTATTCTCTGGTGCGTTCTATCCGTTAACTGTTTTCCCAGGTTGGGCGCAAGCAATTATTAAGGCACTACCACTGCGACAGGGAATTGAATTAGTTACCCGAGCAATGTCGGGTGATTTTGGCATGCCAATATTAGTAAATGTCACATACTTCATCGTGATGATTTGTGCTGGGTTATTCTTCACAACCAAGCGCTTAAACGCTTTGTTCATGAAGTAAAACCTTTATAAATCAATAGTTTTAGAGCCAGCTAGTTAGGTCTACTCCACGCACAATTTGAACGACCAAGAGAAAGATCAGAACACCGAGAATTCGGTATGCGATCTGGCCGTTCTTATCTGCGTGCCAACTCTTCTCTGGCGCCTTGGCAATCCAGCCTAGAATTGCGAAGAACACTCCTGGGAAAGTTAGAATTACAAAACTCCATTTAAGGAATGTTTGCGGATTGAAATATCAGAAGCACTTGGCACCATGAATACATCGTCATAGGTGAGATCGTGAGTTGGGTTATTTATAAATTTTACGTTGCCAAACTCTATTAGTAGTTAGGCCGAAAGGGAATTCAGGCTCGCAAGCTCAGCGTCGGTTAGCTCGACAACCTGGACAATCTCTTCGAGTTGTTCCACCGTGCGCGCACTTGCGATGGGTGTGCTGACCTGCGGGTTTGAGCGAATCCAAGCTAATGAGATGGCACCAACTGGCACGCTGTGATCTTGTGCAATTTCGCGCACTCGATCTAGCACAGCCCAGTTCTTATCGTTATAGAACTCAGCGACACCTTCAGCGCGAACTGATTCAACTTTAACGCCGGGACGATATTTTCCAGATAAGAATCCGCGCGCTAATCCGTAGAACGGCATCGCACTTAAATTGTTATTAGCAAGTACTGGTTGTTGTTCAGATTCAAATGGCTTGCGATAAATCAAGTTGTATTGATCTTGCAACCCAATATAAGAAGGTAATCCGTTGGCTGCTGAGATATCGAGTGCTTGTTGTAAGCGTGCACCGGTGTGCTGTGAAGCAGCTATGTAGCGCACTTTTCCGGCTGCGATTAATTCAGCGTAGGCACCTAGGGTTTCCTCCATCGGGGTCTCAGTTATATCGCGATGTGAGTAGTAGATATCAATGTAATCAGTCTGCAATCGGCGTAATGAGTCATCGCAAGCAGCCAAAATATTTTTCGCTGATAACCCTGGACGAGTGTTTAGCATTGAAACTTTGGTAGCAACCACAATCTTGCTGCGATCGCGCTTGCTTAACCACTTACCGATAATCGTTTCTGACTCGCCACCTTGATTACCTGGTTTCCATTGCGAGTAAACATCGGCAGTATCAAGAAAATTTCCACCATGTGCGGCATAGGCATCGAGCACTTGATGTGATTCTGCTTCATCAGCACTCCAACCAAAAACATTGGTTCCTAAACAAAGTGGATGGACTACTAAATCGGTCTCTGGAATCGTGATCATGGTCAGAGTGTATCCAGTGCCGTTAGGAAGCTAAGCGCTTGATTCCTTCTTCAATAATCTCAGGTGAAGAAGCAAAATTTAGGCGGATATACGCGCCATATTGAGTGCCAAACTCGGTACCTGGATTAAAAGCAACCTTCTTGTTTTCAATTAGGTATTCAGAGGCGTTGTCGCCCAGGTTCAGGCAAGAGATATCAATCCAAGCTAGATAAGTGCTTTCTGGAATTACATACTTAGCGGCCGGTAAGTATTTGGCTAGCAACTCTTTAACCAACTTTCGGTTGTGATCAAGTTGGGCCAAAGTGTCGGCTAACCACTTATCACCATCGTTAAAGCATTTAGCCATTGCAAAACCGCCTAATAATGAAGCCCGCCAATGGTTTGCCTCAGGCATCGCATTTAATTCTTCAAACATTTCTTGGTTTTGAGTAACGATAATTGCGGCCTTTAATCCAGCCAAACTAAACGCCTTGCTCGATGATGTAACGACAATTCCACGGCGTTGCGCTGCCGGAATTGAAAGGTAGGGAACAAAATTTTGCTCACCATAAATTAACGGCGCCCAAATCTCATCAACTACAACATAGGTATTGTATTTATTGGACAGCTCAGCAATTGCGGTTAGCTCTTCGAGGGTGTGAATTCTGCCAACTGGGTTATGCGGGCTTGATAGCAAGATAAAGCGAGCACCGGCCTTAAATTGTGCTTCGATTGCCGCTAGATCAAGTCGCCAAGTATCGCCCGCCTGAATCAGTGGTGCGTCAACTGTCGTTAAATGTAATTCATCTAGCCACATATAGAAGCTGTGATAGACCGGTGAATTAATAATTACTTTATCTCCGGGCTTACTAAGTGCGCGAATAACTTCAACTACACCAACACCAACATCAGTGGTCATGCGAACCTGAGCAGCATCTGGTGTCCAGCCCCAGTGGCGTTGTGCAAAACCAACAAATCCTTCGGCAACTTCTGGAATTGGCCCTAAATAACCGAGATCAGATTTGGCAACCATCTCTGTAAGCATTGCGCGAACACCAGGATCAACTTCGAAATCCATTTCTGCAACGTGCATTGGTAAAACATCAGCCGGATAGCGCAACCACTTTGAACTATGTAGTTTTCCTAGTTCTGTTAAATCGCGCACAACAATTCCGATCTTTTGATTAGTCCCTGCGTGATGCTACCTCGGCTGGGTCGGCAGGTGTGAATGTGTTTCCAACTGGACCTTCACGTAAAACCAACATCAAACAGCCCTCTTTGCTATACATCGGGCCATGCTGTGTATCTTCACCGCCTGGGTGAGATAGATAGGCGCCACGCTTCATTGTGCCGAATGAGGAAATAATGCTTCCTTGAACGATCAAGATCTCTTCGCTAAATGTATGCCACTCGTAAAAAGGCGAATCCCACTCAGGCAAAATGCCCAGAACCGCCGAACCAAACTCATCATGATCATAAAAGGCTTTTCTTGCTGCCCCGCCAGGAAAATCTGAAACAACTGGTGAGCGCCAGACTAGATCTTGCATGTGTTTAATAACTATTTCTTTATTTTTTGCAGTTGCAGAAGTAATTACATAATCACCGTCGAAGGAAATAAAAACTCGAGCTTTGCCGGCCGATGAAAGAGTGGGAACTTGGCTGCCTGCAGGTATTTCAATGTAGGTGCGTTCGTTATTTTCTTTACCATCAAGGGTGATACTTCCTTCAAAGACAAAGGCACGAATCATTACTGGTGCTTCGTGCGTCAAAATAGTTGTGTTTCCATCGAGTTCGAGCATTATTGAGCGACCTGGTGCGATTACCGGTGAATTGTGTCCTTCGTTCTTGGTCGTTCCGTTTGCAAATTCGCGGAATTTATAATTGCCGTATTCATTGCTACAACTTTGTACTTCTTGCTTATCGATATTTATGAAATCTACCCATGGACGTGACATTTATGGCCTCCAGATATCGGTGCGATCTTTAGCCCAAGTAGCTAAATGCCAATCAGAAATCTTTGGTGCGCTTGCAATTAATTTCACTTTATCAGCGCTAAGCAACAATTTAGTTAACTGTTCGCGCGAACGTGCTCGCAATAGTGAGCGGTGTGCGATAGCTAAATACTCTGGGTCAATTTCTTTATTAGTAAATTCAATTGCATTGGTGTTCTTAGCTTCAAACCACGGCCAGAAGAATTGTCCAGCACGAACTACTTGCCAGGCTCTAGTTAAGTAATTACCGTAGCGATCGGGAGTTAAATCAGGTTGTGCTGCCTGCCAGTTATCGCCATCAACTGGAATATGAGCGTTCGTTGCACAAACGCACTCTGCCCCTATTGTTTTAGCGATAGCCAGTGCTAGTAGCGCTGATATCTGATCACCTGATACACAATTAATATTCGCTGCGCCGAGATTAGTAAGGGTCACCTTTATGACTTCTGCCCAGTCAGCAAGTGCTGCTTTATCGCTGATATCACCTGATAATCCATGACCAGGTAGATCAATTAGTAATGATCCAGAATCTTCCAACATTTCAATTGATTCACCAACGTTGTGGAGGACTAACTTTGTGGCGCTTAAGTTTCCGCTCCACTGAATTACGCCATCAAAGTGCTTAGTTTCAACTGGCACAAAGCCGCGATCCGCATCCGCCGCAAACGATTCATATATAGGAGCTGGATATTTCTTGAGGAAATCTCCGAATAAATCTTCAAGCGCTACTGGGTTTTCAGCACTGCCGGTGATCCAACCAGCTGGCATTTCAGGCAAGCGATCAAGGTGAATCAAAAGCGGATCACCTTGGTAGGTGGCAATAAGGACTGGGTTATGTTTTTCAGCAGCTGCCGGAATATCACTTGGCGCAGATAACACAGCGCGATATCCGTGCTGGTAGTTATCGCCAGCATCAAGTAACTCCATAACTTGTGCATGCACGCGAGCAACATCATTATGTGCATTGCGCATACGAGTTGAACTTTCAGTCTTAAACCACGGAAAGAACCAACTCTGCTCAAGAATGCGAGACCAAACCCAAGTTAGGTGTTCACCGTATCCAGTTGGTTTAAACGAAGGCAAGTAACCGCTGGCGAAAAGTGCCATCTCGGCATCTGTCCAGATCGGATAACCACCACATGCAAGAGCTGTAAAGCGCCCTGGATTGCGCACATGAGCGTTCAGTGCAATTGCACCGCCAGAATGGAAACCGTAAACCGCCACTTCTTTAACGCCAAGGACATCTAGGAATTCAATTAAGCCATTACCGAATTCATTTATCTTCGGAGATTTCAGATTAAGCGGCTCAGATTGACCATAACCTGGAGAATCTGGGGCGATACAAGTAAATGAGCTTCCCCATTTGAGCATCAGTTTTTCATACTCAGCTGACGACCTTGGGCTTTGGTGAACCATGATCAGTGTTGGGCCACTGCCACACTTTCGATAATGAACCCGACGTCCATATACATCAAGGAAGTGTCGAGTGATTTTCATGTGCTTAGCGTCGCGCGTGAGGCCAATTGCGTCAATGGTTAAGTTTCACCCATTAGAACTTGTTGATTTTTTGTAATTAGGAAAATGCTGTGTGCGCCCGAAGGGATTCGAACCCCTAACCTTCTGATCCGTAGTCAGATGCTCTATCCGTTGAGCTACGGGCGCTTAGCGAAGTGGCAATGATACCTGCTTTTTACATCCCACCCAAACGCAGTAATTCTTCGCGAGAAACCGCTTTAATACGCGGTTTTCCATGAGGTTCACCAGCTGCAATTTCAGCAGCATTTATTGATTCCCAATGACTCTGTGAAATCACTTTATTGGTTGTAATTAGTGAAATTAATTCTGTTGCCGGCTTTGGTTCTCTCATGTCAGCTACTAGTAAATTCATTACATCTGCAGCATCTGATTTATTCGTGCCAATAACACCTGACGGTCCACGCTTTGCCCAACCAACGACATAAACACTTTCTCCTACACGGCCATCGGTGTTTAAAACTTTACCTTTTTCATATGGGATTCCGGCAAGTGGTTCAGCTTCATAACCAATAGCGGTAATAACTAAGCCACACTTAACAATTTTCTCTTCGCCGGCGCTTGTTGTAAATACAACTTCTTCCACTTTTCCGTTACCGCGAAACTCAGTAGGTGTGCAGAGGAATTGAAACTCCATGGTGCGAGCGTGCTTGCCTTGTTCTAGCTCAGAAATAAGTCGCATCGCTTCTAAGTTATTGCGGACTTCTTTCTCTGGTTCAGCTCCTGCTCGCTCAAGTGCTGCAGCGATATCTGCTGGATACATTAAAACATTGGTATGTTCGAGCTTTGGAAGATCGCGAAGTTCAGGAGAAGTGAAGGCTGCGTGCTCTGGCCCGCGACGTGCGCTAATTACAACTTTACGAATATTTGATTTGCCTAGCGCATCAATTGCATGAAGCGCGGTATCGGTTTCATCTAACTCTGTGGGTTCAAGCGCTAACATACGTGCAACATCCATCGCTACGTTTCCCGCACCAATTACAACAGCGGTATTGCAATCTAACTCTGGGTTGAAGTTTGCAAAATCAGGATGCCCGTTATACCAAGGCACAAATTCAGCAGCCGATATAGAGCCAGGTAGATCTTCACCAGGGATACCAAGTTTCTTTCCAGTTGCAGATCCCGTAGCGATAACAACAGCGTCGTACTTTGCTTTCAGCACATCGATTGAGATATCTGTGCCGAGCTCAACATTTCCATAGAGGCTAAAACCTTCAGCTGTAGCTACCTTTTCAAAGACTTTAGAGACAGTCTTAATCTTCGGATGATCAGGTGCCACGCCACTTCGAACTAAGCCCCAAGGTGTTGGTAGGCGCTCAATCATGTCGATTGCGAAGGAAAGGTCAGCGGTTTGTAAGTTTTGTAGAGCCTGGGCAGCAAAATAACCGGCAGGACCGGCTCCGACTATCGCTACTTTGTATTGAGGCACAGTCGTAGTCTAATAAACATTACTGTCAGTCACCAACATTAATTCCAATTCCCGCGCAAGGAATAAAAATTAAATATGTACAATCTATGTATGAAGTCATTTGCTTTAAGCGACGCTAACCAAGATTTCTCTTTGCTGATAGATAGGGCAGCCCAAGAACCAATTTTGATCACTCGCCAGGGCAAAGAAGCGGCAGTGGTGATCTCTCCTTCTCTCTATCAAGAGATGACCGAAGCAATGGAAGATCTTGAAGATATTGCTGCTTACGATGCGGCTAAGGCTCGCAAGGAAGATTCGGTTCTTTGGCAAAATACTCGTGGTGCTGATCATTGATATCGGTCATCGTCGCGAGATTTATCGTTAGGTTTTTCCCTAGTATTACTACTTATGCGCCCAACTAAAACTTTCCAATACTGAATCTAACCAAATTCCTTAACCCGCCAAATTTACGCAAATTCTTCAGGTAGAAAGCTATTCGGATTAACGGAGCTCTATCGCCAAAAACTCGTTGAAATACCTCGGCCCTAGCTCGTAAATCGGCATCTGATCCCCAACGACTTCCGGAACTTACAAGTGGATGAATTGCAATTGTTAGCGGTAGAAATACACCCGCTCCACCCTTATCAATCAGGTCAGCAATGAAAATATACTCATCTCCTAAGTAATTATCTGCGCCTGCGCCAAATCTCTCATCAAAAGCGACACCTTTACTTTTTGCACTATCAACTCTTACGATCATTTCATAAGTTGCTGCTTTGGCAGAATTAAATTTAGTTAACTTCTTTACTCTTTTTGGAT
>Ga0209651_1000948_pt1 | contig 10308 bp, 19 predicted proteins | sample LauGreFBDMM110SN_2_FD_188216 | JGI IMG/M metagenome (GOLD analysis project Ga0209651, IMG submission 188216) | Freshwater lake microbial communities from Lake Michigan, USA - Fa13.BD.MM110.SN (SPAdes) (version 2) | ecosystem: Environmental > Aquatic > Freshwater > Lake | place: Lake Michigan... | reverse complement strand
GCTTCTGGCAGTCCCAGGAGAGTGGCAATACCCGCCACGATATTGTTGGTACTTTTGGGCTAAGTGCGGCTCCTGACTCGAGGGGTGCTTTGTCTGAGGCCGACGAGGCTTTGCGGCGTATCCGAGAAGGTCGAAGAGTCCACGGGGCTATCCCCTGCTTGTATGACCCTCGTGAAGCCGTAATGCGGAACGGGAAAAGAATCCTAAACATTTCCAAGACCCGCGTGATGCAACCAGAGGAGAAGTCTGGTGCTTGGGGTGAGAACTTTCCTTGGTTAGCCAAGTTCCTCGACCAAGCCATCGATCCGATTGAATCCCTTCCCTACTTGATGGCTTGGCTGAAGCGGTTCTACACATCAGCTCTTGAGGGGAAACTCCTACCAGGGCAAGCGGTGTTTATCGCGGGACCAGTAGGCCAAGGCAAAACGTTCTTTGGAACAGAGATCGTGGCGAGGTTGATGGGTGGTGGATGCGATGCATCCGACTATCTAGTCCAAGGGTCGTCCTTCAACGCGGAGCTTTTCGAGGTCGCTCTGTGGAATGTCGACGATTCTTCTAGTGCCGATTCTGCTGAAGCTCACAAGCGGTTCAGCCGGATGATTAAACGTGGCGTGGCCAACACCAAGCACACGTACCATCGCAAATTCCACGATGCCGAAACCGTCAACTGGAATGGACGAATCATCGATACCCTCAACGACGATCCAGAATCAATCCAAGCTGTTCCCCACACCGACGGATCGATTCTCGACAAGATCAGTCTGTTCAAATTCCAAGGGCACAAGCTCTTTGAGAATATTGGTTATCTCGAGCTCGAAGCCACCTTGGAGAACGAGCTCCCACACTTCGCAGCGTGGCTACGGGATTGGGAGGTTCCTGAGGAGTTTCTGGGATCGAAGCGGTACGGAGTTAAATCCTACCACCACCCGATGCTCCTAGCCGAATCTCGTGCATCCTCGAGCGTCAATGGCTTTAGCGAGTTCCTAGAATTGTTCCTCCGCAACTATCGTGCGGACAACCCAAAGGCAACTGATTGGAAAGGCACGTCGACTGAATTGCTTCTAGCTCTTCAAAACGATGCTTCCCTCCAGAGCTCGGTAAAGATGTTTGTCAGTAATTCCCGATCGCTAGGTCGGATGCTGGCGAGCCTTGCTGCCACAGGCGACAAGGTAGAACGGAAGACACACGATGGCGTGACTATTTGGAGAATAACATTATGAGCGTGAAAAGATTGGGTTGGGTTGAGGAAATATTGCGCCGAGCTATCGGAAGCATTGAAAAGGGAAATTTAGACATGGCAAAGACGAGGGTCGGAATGGCCTTACACATCACCAAGGAACTTTCCCAAAGAGCAAAGAAATATCAGAAACTGGATATGGAAAAGAAATGCCAACGCTAAACGAAAACATACCCAACTTTAAGGGGCTGGTGCGGAAATCATACTTCACCAAAAACCAGGAGGACAAAGAAGAGTTCTACAATGTGTACGTCTTCGGTCTGCAATCGTGCAGCGGAACAATCCTCACCTTCCACGTAATGACCGATACTGGGATGGTGCGATCCCGCGTTCCGCTTTCAGAAATTTATCTGGATAAACCCACCAACGATATACCTTTCAACTACAAACAATTATGGGACTGCTTTTCCGAAAACGTGGTCGTGGTCGAATATAAGTTCCTAGCGTACCACCGGGCTCAGATTGTTTTGCGGGATGGCACGAAGGTTTGGGGTACCTATATGTTTACTGTTGATTGGTACGATAATCCTTACAGCGACGAACCTTCGGATTATAAATGCGGGCACATCTTTTCCGCAGACGATGGCTACCTGATGTGTATGCCGAATAACCGAATTTTCTGGAAAGATTCAAATTGGGTAACCAAACCTCTGCCCGAAAATTTGAAGCAATATAAAGTCGATACAGAGCTTCCGTCTGTCGAGAACCAGGCTGACCGCTGGGTCAGTGAGGACAGCGATAGCTTCTATTACAATATCATTAAGGGTTGACCTTTTCTTTTTCAGATTACATTCGACTTATGGCCGCGAAAAAACAGAAACCAGTTTGTATTCACTGCCTAGCCGCGATTTACAACGGCATGGATCAGTGCAACCAATGTTTCATTCGTTCTACTGGAAAAAGAATCAAGTCGCCCGTGCCTGAGCAGAAAAGCAGATTTGGGAAATGGAAGACGGCGAAGTATGGACAAAGGGACTGATGATTCTGATCTTGGGGATGTGGATCTCTCGGATCTTGAGCCCAGCATCGCTTACCTGACCAACGAGGGGTTCATCGAGTGGTACTTTGATAAGGATGGCGAGCTGTGCCTACGCTTGAGCGAAGCTGCAATCGAGATGGATTTCTAGGGCTATTGACAGAAATTTAATTTAACTAAGATAAATATATGTCCGAAACAGTTTCCCTAAACACCGACAGCGAGAACCAGTCGCTACGCAAAATTGAAAAAGATTCAAGCCTTTCTCTAGGCCAGTACGGCGCTGTTTATAAAACTAGTGCTGCTGCCCTAGGTGGTGGTCCTTGGGGTGCTATCCAGGCGACGGCCGCGGCGGTCGTCAGTGTAACCGCAAGCAACTGGACAAATAGTGACTCGACGGCATCCGGTGTGACATCGGGTGTTGATATCCCGGCGGGGGCAACGATCTTTGGTAACTTTACCGCAATCACGCTCACCAGCGGCAAAATCATCGCTTACAAAAGCGCCTAAACTGCCATGCCGAAACTCGGCGTAGGCTTAAACTTGTCGGTTCCTAGGGTTGGTGCTGCTGCGCCTAGCGGGATTCCTGTGGCGAGTACGGCTTCTGTAACGGTGGCTGGGTTTACTGGTGGGAATACACAATATAATGGAACTTATACTAAGCAATCAACAGGCTATTCCTTTAGCAGCGACTATGCATATGAAATAACAATAACAGGCATTTCTTATATATTTGTGGCTAGTTCAGCAGCTAAACTTATTCTCTTGCCGCCCGAATCATCAATTTTTGTGGATGATGGCTATCCCACCACAATTTCAGCATCTGGAACTTGGAGAATTGGAAACATTTTCACAAGCAATGAAGGAGAGTATGTAACTTATGGTCTGGATTATGATCGGGGTAACCCAGCCTCCAACGCCTCTTCCAACAACAATTACATCCCCACAACTGGCTGGTCTCCTTCTGTCACCATCACTGCCGCTTGATGCTGCCTTTGCGTTGTAACCACAAGCCTTTACAGCTAAGAAAAATACCCTATTTGCGTAAGTGGTTAACGCATAGGGCTTAACGGAAAGTGGATTAGAGGATCAAAAAAACATATCGCGGCCATAGAAAAACAAAATGGCCTTGGCAAAAATAAATCTGCAAACCAACGATATAAAAATAATCCACTTTAATCCTACTTAGCTGTAAATATATAATAATAAGGTAGATACCAAGTGGATTAGACAAATTTGGTCAAAAATAATCCACTTACAGCTGTTACCCACTACCCGCCAAGGACTTACCGACTAAGAACTAGTGATTCTTTGTACGGCTCCTCTTGTATAGACGACGGTTATATAGCCCTTTCAGGATAAGGTCGTAGGTGGTGGCTAGGATCAACCAGGTTACGACTAGGGCTAGGGTGACTATTGATATCCCGACGACCCATGCTGTGAGCATGAGCAGATTGTATAGGAGGCCATCAATCATTTCGATACGTTCCGGCGGCTTCGCCTACACGTCCTTTGAGACATAGCCCAGGAAACATGCTTTCGTATGTGTATGCGCTTCTTTTCTGCTCTAGACGCCTTCATTTACCGCCTCCCTCCACCCGATCATCGATCTTGTTCTTATCCTTGTCCTCGAAGTCTAGGGGATCCCTTGCAAATACGGCTCTAGCCTCCAAGAATTCGAGCATAGCGGCCTCTTCCCGAGCCTTTCGCTCCTTGTCTTGGTCAGGAGTGGTCAAGACACCCTCAGCACGACCAGAGCACCTTACGGGACCAGTAGTTGGCAGACAGCTTGCCATCCCCACCCTTGATCCCTGCTGACCTAGCACAATAGCTCTTCCGACGCTTCTGGCTGTGGTGCTGACGGAAGTCTTTCATCGAGCTGTCGCCAAAGTGGACTAGGCGTTCCTTGCCGTTTGCACACGCCTTCACCATCTTCTTTTTGCCGGGGCGCGTGCTTTTGCGGGGCACGTTACATTTCATGTTCGCTTTACCTAGTGGCATATTAGTATCTCCCTAATCCCTTTTTGTTTTTCCAGCTTATGGGTTTTGAGCTTTTCTTTTTCCTAGCTGACGAGTTACACATTGCCTTTGTTGGGCGACAAGCCGGGTAGCTGCCACCTTCAGATGCGCTCTTTCTCCCACACGGACCGCCAGTCTTGCAGTTGATCCACCCCTTCCCGTTGTTCCTAGCAAACCAGCCGTGCAAACCCTTTTTCTTTTCCAACTCAAAGCCCATCTTTATTTTCCCTTGTTACCCCAATTGGCGGCACCGACCTTGCGACACCGAACCAAAGCACCACTTGCGTAGGCCGACGGCCAAACGGTGTACCGGGCCTTCACCTTTTTGTAGCAAGCGTCTTTTGATTTCTTTCGGTTCGACTTTCCTAGGGGCATCTCATTTCCTCCAAGAGTTGTTGTTACGGCCACGATTCAACCCGCGACCCACGACCCGCAGATTACTGGGGCGATTGTTCATCGGGTTCCCGTCCTTGTGGTCGATGTCTTTCCCATCGCCCTTTCGGACTTTGCCCGCGGCCATTGCTTTTCGCCTAGCTGCATTTCTGTGTGCACGCGCCTTTTTCGCTTTTGTAGAGCTCTGGTATTTTTCGTACTCCATCTCGTAATTGCGGCCAAGGGGCATCAACCGATTGTAGTCTGTCCGGCGTTTTGTAAAGAGGGGGCAAAATTAAAAAAATAATTTTTAATATTACTGCCACGTGATGCATAGCATTATAAGGGGGGTATATACTAGGGGAGGGTAGCCTTAGTAATCTTATATATTATATGATCTAGGGTTCAAAAAAGCCTTCGGCTTTTTTGGGGTGGGGGTCGATCGGTTTTTTTTCGGTCGTTTCCGTTGGGTTTTCGGTCAGCGGAACGATAGTTCTGCTGATTCATCATAACTATAAATAAGAAAGGTATGTAATATATGAAAGCACTCACTAACTTGGTTAAATCATTGGTTGGTAATTGGGGTTCAGTAGCATTCAAAGATGGGGACAAAGATTATGTGGCCTTTGTCTTTAGTGGAGATTATCTCCGAAGCCATAGTCAAACTGGTGATACTGGTTGGACTAACCTCACTCCCTTCTCCTTATCTAAAATGGGTCAGACCATTGATACTGGAACAAGGAAATACTTTGTGAGGATTGGTATCTCAATTCCTCCAGCTAAATCTGCCCCTTCCAAACCATTGAAGGTTGGCACATTTACCGAATCGTTGGTCTAACCAACATTCACCGAAGCACCAAGGGAGTTCAATCCTCCCTTGGTGTTTCTTTTTTTAACCTTTAATCCTGGAGGATATATGAATAATTCTTTACGACTACAACTTGTCCAAGCTGGTTACGAAGATCGTTCCCTCAACAATTCCCTTACTGCTGGTTGCAAGCCTTCCCCTACTCTTGATGCTTGTTACCGCCTTGAGCTTTACTCTGACCGCAAGACTCTTTACAGCATGAAGAAGAAAACCATTAAGAGCCGGGACTACACCTATTGCTACGCAAAGGTTTCCAAATCAAGAATTGCCAGAGCTATGGCATTCGAGGAGCGGTTCCAAGCTATGCGGAAAGCTGATCGTGCTCTCAAGCCGTATCGATAATCCATCGGGTCTCCAACTCAATTTGCTTCTCTGTAGGACTAGATGTCTTGACAATTCTTGACAGGCTCTGGTTCTACAACTTGTTGAAGCACAGCGATGTTGATTAAACTGCCCTTTGTTCCAGATCCTTGGTCGGTTAGGCCAAAAGCTGGCCTAGCAATACGATCAATCTTACCCAAAGCCTCGAAATGCTGGTCGACTTCCTTGGTTGTGGCTGGTTGTTGAGCTTCCAACACATCCAACCCTCGGTCGACTTGCTTTACTACCCTTTCAAGATATCCAGACGCTTTATTCGTGAGCGTTTGCATAGTGTTTTGTGTCTGCCGTGCCTGAAGAGATTCCCTTAATGCATATCTCTTTGTAGACCACCCTCCCCTACGAATCTTCGCCGTCAGAGTGGATGTCTTAATGTTGTATAGAGAACAAATATCTACCGGGCGAGTGCCCCTTAGATAGTCAGCCTCGATCAATTTCCAGTCGATGCCCAAGTCCTTCGGCATTGGCTACTTATAACAGAAGGACATAAAGGAGTCAAGACAATGAGCTACAACAACCTCGGTCAATGGAGAGATAACAACAACCTACGGACAACCCTCAATCGGCTTCGCCCGAAGACTGATTGGGTTGTCTACCGAAACGGCAGACCAGTATCTGGTTTGTGCCACAAGACATTCGGAGATTGCAAACAGGAGTTCTTGCATTGGGCAAGGATCGTTACGCAATTCCCTGACAATAGTAAGCTCGGTGTAATGGCTAGCGATGGGACTTATGTTCCCCTCGCCTCGACGAAAGCATTAGCTCGTCACCTTGCTGACTAACCCGCCACCTACAAATGATCTATGCAGCAAATGAGATCATGTCGGTGCTGTTACCCAAACTCGAACAACATAAAGGAGGACACCTTGACTTGCCCAAGATGCACTACGAGACCGATCGAAGAAGGCAGAACGCAACTGGGGTTAGCTTATTGTCTGGTTTGTGCCACGACGAAGCCGACTCCTCGTTACAAGGGAGCAATGATCTACGCCCATAAGACTGGGGCAGAGATCCAAGTGATGGCACCGACAGACTACGCCAGCTACAAGCGACACTCCCGCAGAGTAGGTCAACGATCTGCTCTACGGAATGTATTGTTTGCCGCGGGTCGTGCTGTTTAGTGTCTTGACAATAATTGGGAAATAATGGAAAACACAAAACCGAAAGGAAATACATCTATGAAAACAAAGACAGAACCAACCACCGATAGACGAGGACCAGACTTATCAGATCGGCTACTTGCTTTCACCTCGGAGGCAATCGAGCTGGCTAACTCCCTGCCAACGGATCGAGCAGGAACAATGTTAGCTACTGCCCTACTAGGAACAGTTACCCAAAGCTACTACGCCCACGGAGAGGCTGAAGGTTCGCCGTCTGCCAAAGACTTTGCCGATAAGTTCCGGGAATGTCTGAAGCATTTACGACTGACCCGCCGAACCCTCTATCTCGTCCAGCCTTTAGCTAAGGACAAGAAAGATGTCTTCAAGCTACTTGAGGATGCGGACATACTGATTCGGATATTCTTCTCAAGCGTTCGGACGCTTGAAAACAAGGCAGGTGTATGAATCAAATAGAAGTAACCGACTCCGACATACTTAAGATATTCGGATTGATGTCCCTCAGAGAGTTTAAGAACCCGTGTCTTGGTGCATTGCTGGGTTCTCTCTCCGATATTGCAAAGAACGACGAGCCGTTCTTTCAAAGAACCGTTCGGACACTAGGTGCATTGGCTTGTTCTTACATCGACGATGTTGAGTTTCAAACCAAGGCAGCAGAGATGGAAGTTGACGCCGACTTCCTGCGGGAAAGAGCGGAATGGAAAGACAAACGCTTGGATAACCAGATTAACCGAGCGTCAATGCAGACTTCTTGACAGAAACTAAACAATACAAAAGGAGGATACTACAACCATGAGCACAAAGAAAACCACAACGAAACCGAAACAAACCAAGTGTTGCTGGGCAGATGTTGACGACGCCCTTAAAGCAGGTGTCAATCGACTCGTCCTATACGGACCTCCCGGAACTGGTAAGACCTTCGCAGGTCTGACCCTCAATACTGGTGACCGCCCAACCTATCGTCTTATCTGCACCCCAGATATGACCAACGCTGATGTGACTGGTGCTTGGATGCCAAACGACAAGGGGACTTTCTCTTGGATCGAGGGTCAAGCAGTCAAGGCTTGGCGTAGTGGTGGTCGGCTGATTGTTGACGAGATCGACAAAGCGGGTGGCGATGTGTTCGCAACTCTCCTTGCGATGACCGACTCGCCCGAGTCTTGCCGATGGGAGAATCCCCAGACTGGTAAGATCGAGACGCCAGCCGAGGGCTTCAGCGTAGTAATGACTACCAATGTTGAGAACCTGGAAGACCTGCCCGAAGCAATTCGTTCTCGTTTCCCAGTCCGTGTTCGTGTCGACAAGCCTCATCCCCTCGCCTTGGAACGACTAGCCGTTGACCTTCGGGACTACGCTGAGCGTTCTGCTGACCTCGGTGAGCGTCGCATTGACCTTCGTTCCTTCTACGCCTTCGACTCTATGCGTAAGGTGTTGGGTGCGGAGAGAGCAGCAACGCTTCTATTCAACGGCCACGGCAAGGACTTCCTTGATGCCATCAAGATTGACCAGATCAATGGTGGCGGAACGGCAACCTCTTGAGTGGCATCTATCCAGAGTTCATCCGCCAGACTGGTGGCAGTCGTGGGCTAAACGAGAGCTGGGACATTATTCGGTGTTCCACCTCTCGTGGTAACCCCAAGACTTGCATTACCGATCGAACGATTGCTGTCCCCCTAGACGCTGACGAGCTAGCTCGAGTCGTTCGTGCTCACGAGTTGATGCATGTACGAATCAGCCCTCCAGACTTAGCACCTTGGCTACGACGCAAGCGTGCCTCGTTTCAGTCGTTGATTGTAGCTGAAGAAACAAGGGTTAACTACTTGCTTGGGAGGAATGGTTTCAACCCAAGCAAGCATCTCCTTGATCCTTCGGACTACACCGGAGCAAGAGAGCACGCTAAGCGTGGCGATCTGGCTGGTCTTATACGAGCTACTGTTGCCACTTGGATGACGGCTGGTGCAAGTCACAACTTACGTGGTGTGCAAGATGCTGTTAAAGAAGATGGTGCTAGTCCCGATCTGTATGAAGCGGTTAGTGATCTTAACGACACGCTTGATGGAATCTATGCGAAGCACGGGAAGATAGCTTCTAGTGACAAGAAGGTGAACAAAAGCCGAGTCCTTACCCAAGGATTCACGCTAACCGAACACATAGCACAGATGCTGGACAAGATGATCTCGATAGCCAACGAGACCAGCAAGATTCCAACCTTCAACAGAGCAGATAACGCTAGGCTACAAGACTACAAGCGTTCATTCGCTCCGCTGGTGTTTGGGAAAACAAGCCTATCGAAAATGCACAATGGGAATATGGGCAAGACGAAACTTGCCTCGCCAACTGGCCGTAACCCAAGGCGGATTCACCGACTACTGACTGACCCGCACAAGAGAATCTTTGACCGAACAAGACGAGTCAATGGTTCGATTGTTCTGATCGATCAGTCGGGTTCGATGAGCATTGAGTCTTCTGATGTGTTGAAGATTCTTAATGCTTCCCCTGGTGCAACGATTGCTTCATATGCACACGAGCCCGGCAGTAAAGATGTTCCAAACATCTGGATACTAGCCAAGGACGGCAAGATGGTGGACAAGTTGCCCAAACCACACGGCGGTGGCAATGGTGTCGACGGACCAGCATTACGTTGGGCTATGTCTGCAAGACGGAGAACCAACGAGCCTATCCTCTGGGTATGTGACGGCCAAGTAACCGACGGACAGAACGACGGCGTCTATTCCCACCTAACCGAAGAGGCAAGGCAACTTGCCCGCAAAGGCAAGGTTGTTATGCGAGGACAGATCACATCAGCAATCAAGTATCTCAAGAAGTTGACTCTCGGCCAAGCCGAAGCGGGACCTCACCTCATTGGTGAACTCGCCTACTAGGAGGTAAGCAAATGAGAATAGTTAAGATTGGTGATGAGGTGTTCCCTGAACACAGCACACCAAAAGAATTACTAAAGGCAGTTGCCCAAGTAGTGGGCGTCGCTGTGTTTGGAATCGTTATGTTCTACACCCTCTGGATTCTACTGGGGTTTCTTGAATGAACCCGCCCAGCACAGACGATACAACCTTTGAAATGTTCAAGGACATATTCTCTTTGGGCATTACGACAGAACAACTAAACCAACTCCACTCTTTTGAAGTGGACAAAAAGGAGAAACAACAATGAGCAAAGCTAAAGGATTAGGAATAGATATGAAAAGTATTATGGAGGAGATGGCGGAGGACAGAAAGAAGAGAGCCACTAGTGCAGAGCTGAACAAAGCCGCACTAGTCGAAGCCATCAAGCCGATCGGCCTAACCAGAATTGAAGTAGACTTCAATGGTAGTGGCGACTCGGG